>Ga0308169_10001317_pt1 | contig 29493 bp, 28 predicted proteins | sample PhyBR1_2_FD_202139 | JGI IMG/M metagenome (GOLD analysis project Ga0308169, IMG submission 202139) | Phyllosphere microbial communities from UC Gill Tract Community Farm, Albany, California, United States - DLSLSB.R1 | ecosystem: Host-associated > Plants > Phyllosphere > Unclassified | place...
TTCGCCGGCCGCCGCCTCGACCGCCTCGCCGACCGGATGCGCCGCCGCTTCGAGATCGGCAACGGCCACGACCCCCGCTTCCGCGAGGACACCGCGCACATCCGCGAGGACGCCGACTGGCGCGTCGCCGGTGCCGGCCCCGGCCTGGAGGACCGCCGCGTGGAGATCACCGGCCCCACCGACCCCAAGATGACCATCAACGCCCTCAACTCCGGCGCCCGCGTGTGGCTGGCCGACCAGGAGGACGCCACCAGCCCCACCTGGAACAACGTCATCGGCGGTCAGCTGTCGCTGCGCGACGCGATCCGCGGTGAGCTGACCCACACCAGCGCCGACGGCCGCGAGTACCGCGTCACGGCGGAGCGCACCCCCACGATCGTGATGCGCCCGCGCGGCTGGCACCTCGCCGAGAAGCAAATCGACTTCATCGATCGCACGGGACGCACGCTCTCCGCATCCGGCTCGCTGGTGGACTTCGGCCTGTACTTCTTCCACAACGCGCAGGCGCTGATCGACGCCGGCCGCGGCCCGTACTTCTACATCGCCAAGCTGGAGTCCAGCGAGGAGGCGCGGCTGTGGAACGACGTCTTCTCGTTCAGCGAGGAGTACATCGGCATCCCGCACGGCACGATCCGCGCGACCGTGCTGATCGAGACGCTGCCCGCCGCGTTCGAGATGGACGAGATCCTCTACGAGCTGCGCGACCACTGCGCAGGGCTCAACGCCGGCCGCTGGGACTACATCTTCTCGATCATCAAGAACTACCGCGGCCGCGGTGCGCGCTTCGTGCTCCCCGACCGCAGCGAGGTCACCATGACCGTGCCGTTCATGCGGGCCTACACCGAGCTGCTGGTGAAGACCTGCCACCAGCGCGGGGCCCACGCCATCGGCGGCATGAGCGCCTTCATCCCGAACCGCCGCGACCCCGAGGTCACCGAGCGCGCCCTGGAGAAGGTGGCCGCCGACAAACGGCGCGAGGCCGGCGACGGCTTCGACGGCACCTGGGTCGCCCACCCCGATCTGATCCCGGCCGCGCAGGCGGAGTTCGACGCCGTGCTCGGCGACCGCCCGAACCAGATCGACCGGCAGCGCGACGACGTCCACGTGACGGCCGCTCAGTTGCTGGACCTGCGCATCGGACGCCCGATCACCGAGAAGGGCGTGCGCGACAACGTGTCGGTCGCCATCCGCTACATCGAGGCATGGCTGCGGGGCCTGGGCGCCGTGGCCCTCGACGACCTGATGGAGGACGCCGCGACCGCCGAGATCAGCCGCTCCCAGGTGTGGCAGTGGATCCACCAGGACCGCCGCACCGAGGAGGGCGACCTGATCACCGCCGACTACGTCGAGCGCCTGATCGCCGAGATGCTCGCGCAGACCCCGCGCACCGAGGGCGACCGCTTCGACGACGCCGCCGAGGTGTTCCGCGAGGTCGCCCTGCACCCGGAGTTCCCCGCGTTCCTGACGCTCCCGGCATCCCGCTTCCTGACCGAGACCGACTGACGACCCGCCCCACTGAGAAGGACATGACATGACTCACTACCAGGACGACATCGCCGCCATCCAGGAGCTCAAGAACGCGAACGGCTCCGCGTGGAACGCCATCGACCCCGAGTCGGCCGCACGAATGCGGGCGCAGAACCGCTTCCGCACCGGCCTCGAGATCGCGCAGTACACGGCCGACATCATGCGCCGCGACATGGCCGAGTACGACGCCGACTCATCGGTCTACACCCAGTCGCTCGGCGTCTGGCACGGCTTCATCGGGCAGCAGAAGCTGATCTCGATCAAGAAGCACCTGAAGTCGACGAACAAGCGCTACCTCTACCTCTCGGGCTGGATGGTCGCGGCCCTGCGCTCCGAGTTCGGGCCGCTCCCCGACCAGTCCATGCACGAGAAGACCGTCGTCCCTGCCCTGATCCAGGAGCTGTACACGTTCCTCCGCCAGGCGGATGCCCGTGAGCTCGACCTGCTGTTCACCCAGCTGGACGCCGCGCGTGCGGCCGGAGACGAGACCGCGGCGGAGTTCATCCAGTCCCAGATCGACGGTTTCGAGACGCACGTCGTGCCGATCATCGCGGACATCGACGCCGGCTTCGGCAACCCCGAGGCGACGTACCTGCTGGCCAAGAAGATGATCGAGGCGGGCGCGTGCGCCATCCAGATCGAGAACCAGGTCTCGGACGAGAAGCAGTGCGGTCATCAGGACGGCAAGGTCACGGTTCCGCACGAGGACTTCATCGCGAAGCTCAACGCCGTCCGCTACGCGTTCCTCGAGCTCGGCATCGACAACGGGATCATCGTCGCCCGCACCGACTCGCTGGGCGCCGGCCTCACCCAGAAGCTCGCCGTCAGCCAGGCGCCCGGCGACCTGGGCGACCAGTACAACTCGTTCCTGGACGTGGAGGAGATCGGCGAGGCCGAGCTGGGCGACGGTGATGTGGTCATCAAGCGCGAGGGGAAGCTGCTGCGGCCGAAGCGTCTGGCGAGCAACCTCTACCAGTTCCGTCAGGGTACGGGTGTCGACCGCGTGGTGCTGGACTGCATCACCTCGCTGCAGAACGGCGCCGACCTGCTGTGGATCGAGACTGAGAAGCCGCACGTCGAGCAGATCGCGGGGATGGTCGACCGCATCCGCGAGGTCGTCCCGAACGCCAAGCTGGTGTACAACAACAGCCCGTCGTTCAACTGGACGCTCAACTTCCGGCAGCAGGCCTACGACCAGCTCGTCGAGCAGGGTCAGGACGTCTCCGCGTACGACCGCGACAAGCTGATGAGCGTCGATTACGACGACACCGAGCTCGCCCGCATCGCCGACGAGAAGATCCGCACGTTCCAGCGCGACGGGTCCGCCCGCGCCGGCATCTTCCACCACCTGATCACCCTGCCGACGTACCACACGGCCGCGCTGTCGACCGACAACCTGGCCAAGGGCTACTTCGGTGACGAGGGCATGCTGACCTACGTCCGCGACGTGCAGCGCCAGGAGATCCGCCAGGGCATCGCCACGGTCAAGCACCAGAACATGGCCGGCAGCGACCTCGGCGACAACCACAAGGAGTACTTCGCCGGTGACGCCGCCCTCAAGGCCGGCGGCCAGCACAACACCATGAACCAGTTCAGCTGACACAGCTGCACGACCGTGGAACGCCTGCACGACCGGAAGCCCCTTCCGACCGTGCAGGCGTTCCCGCGTCGTTCATCTGCACCACCCGCACATCCGAAGGAGACCCCATGATTTCCACCGCCGACCTCTATGACCTGCACGGCGACGCCCTGCAGTCCCTCCCCCTGCAGCTGCGCTCGTTCGGCGGTCTGCTCCGCTTCGAGGGGCCCATCCGCACCGTGCGGTGCTTCCAGGACAACGCGCTGGTGAAGCAGATCCTGCAGACACCGGGCGACGGAGCGGTGCTCGTCGTGGACGGTGCCGGATCCCTGGAGACCGCGCTGATGGGTGACATGATCGCGCAGAGCGCCGTGGACTCGGGCTGGGCCGGCGTCGTGATCAACGGATGCGTGCGCGACAGCGTGGCGCTGCTCGGGATGCCGCTGGGCGTGAAGGCGCTCGGCACCAACCCGCGCAAGAGCGCGAAGGAGGGCGCAGGAGAGGTCGACGTCGTGGTCGAGTTCGGCGGCGTGACCTTCCGCCCCGGCGCACTGCTGCACGCCGATGAGGACGGCGTCCTCGTCGAGCGCTGAGCGCGATGCGCGCGCGTTGTCGGGCGGCCGGATGACTGGGTAGTGTGCTGATGAGATCACGTGGTGGTCTGCGCGGGCGCCTCGACCTCATCGACGCCCGCGGCGGTCGGCTTCGATGACCGCCTCACTCCCGGGAGGACCCCATGCGCCCCATCCCCCGCCGGTCGCTCGTCGATGAGGCCATCGAGCAGTTCCGCGAGCAGATCGACAACGGCAGCTGGCCAGTGGGGCATCGTCTGCCCGCCGAGGCCAGGCTGGCCGAGGAGCTCGGCATGAGCCGGGCGTCCGTCCGCGAGGCGACGCGCGCGCTGGTGCACGCGGGGCTGCTCTCCTCCCGTCAGGGCGACGGCACATTCGTGATCGCCACCGACGAGTCCGATGTGGCCCTGCGCCGGCAGCTCGGCGCCGCCGAGGTCGTCGAGGTCATCGAGGTGCGCCGCGGTCTGGACATCGCGGCCGCGCGAGCCGCCGCCCTCCGCCGCACGGACGGCGACCTCGACCGGCTCACCGGCATCCTGCAGCGCCGCCGTCGCGCTGCCGAAGAGGGCGACGAGGCCGCCTTCGTGCAGGCCGACGTCGACTTCCACGTCGGGCTGGCGGATGCTTCGCACAATCGCACGCTGCGCGAGATGTACCGCAGCTTCTCGGCTGTGCTCAGTTCGACCGTCGAGCTGAGCGACTGCTACGGCCCCGGCAGCATCGAGTTGTCGCGCGACCATGAGGATCTGCTGGACGTCGTGCGCGCGCAGGACCACTCCGCCGCGGCGCGGGCGGCACTACGCATCCTGGATGCCCAGGAATCCGCAGTCCGCGACCGCGAGCGCGACTGACACGTCCGCCCCTGCCGACAAGAGCCGGGCGCTGATCTGCGCGACGCGACTGCTCCAGATGCCGCTTCCGACGAAGAATCTGTCTTCTTTGCCCCCGATCCGGAATATTCTTCGGATCCTCCCCCGCAGACCCGATGTTTCTGCGATTCTCTTCTACGCTCTGCTGTCACCCACGCACCAGGAGAATCAATGAGGATCGGCGTACCCACCGAAATCAAGAACAACGAGAATCGCGTCGCGCTCACCCCCGCCGGCGCCGATCGGCTCGTTCACGAGGGCCACCGCGTCCTCGTGCAGTCCGGCGCAGGACTCGGATCGCGCATCACCGACGAGGCCTATCTGGCCGCCGGCGCGGAGATCGTCTCCTCGGCCGAGGAGGCGTGGGGCGAGGCGGACCTGCTGCTGAAGGTCAAGGAGCCGATCGCTCAGGAGTACGGGTTCCTGCGTCCCGAGCTGACGCTCTTCACCTACCTGCATCTCGCCGCCGACCGGGCTCTCACCGGCGCACTCGTCGATGCGGGCACCACGGCCGTCGCCTACGAGACCGTGCAGCTGCCGGATCGCAGCCTGCCGCTGCTCGTGCCGATGAGCGAGATCGCCGGTCGCCTCTCGGTGACCGTCGGCTCGTACTCGCTGATGCGCTCCAACGGCGGCCGCGGAACCCTGCTCGGCGGCATCGCCGGCACCCCACGCGCCAAGACCGTGGTGATCGGCGGCGGGGTCGCGGGCGAGCACGCCGCCGCGAACGCCCTGGGCCTGGGCTCGAAGGTCACCGTGTTCGACATCTCGCTCCCCCGCCTGCGCGAGCTCGAGCACCGCTATGGCGGTGCGCTCGAGACCCGGGCGTCCAGCCGCTACGACATCGCCGAGGAACTCGCCACGGCCGATCTGGTGATCGGATCGGTGCTGATCCCCGGCGCCGCAGCGCCCAAGCTCGTCACCGACGAGATGGTGGCGGGAATGAAGCCGGGCTCGGTGCTGGTCGACATCGCGATCGATCAGGGCGGATGCTTCGAGGGCTCCCACCCCACCACGCACGACGACCCCACCTTCGCCGTGCACGACTCGATCTACTACTGCGTGGCGAACATGCCGGGCGCCGTGCCCGAGACCGCCACCCGGGCGCTCACCAACGCCACGCTGCCCTACGTGTCGGCGATCGCCGGCAAGGGCTGGGACCGCGCGGCATCCGACGACGCCGCCCTCGCCAAGGGCCTCAATGTCAAGGATGGCCGGATCACCCTCCCGGCAGTCGCCGAGGCGCACGGTCTCGCCGCCTGATCGTCCGGGGCGCGGGTCAGTATTCCGTTCTGCTGATCCGCGCCCGCGTACGATGGATGCCGTGACCGAACGCGCACCACTCTCCCGCAAGCTGTCCGCCATCGCCGAGTCCGCCACCCTGAAGGTGGATGCCAAGGCCAAGGCCCTCAAGGCTGAGGGCAAGCCCGTCATCTCCTACGCGGCCGGCGAGCCCGACTTCGCAACCCCGCAGTTCATCGTGGACGCTGCGGCCGAGGCCCTCGCCGATCCGGCGAACTACCGCTACACCCCCGCCCCCGGCCTTCCTGCGCTGCGCGAGGCGATCGCCGCGAAGACGCTGCGCGACTCGGGGCTGGAGGTCTCCCCCAGCCAGGTCATCGTCACGAACGGCGGCAAGCAGTCGGTCTACCAGGCCTTCCAGACCGTGGTGAACCCGGGCGATGAGGTGCTGCTGCCCGCCCCGTACTGGACCACCTACCCCGAGGCCATCCGCCTGGCCGACGGCACCCCGGTCGAGGTCTTCGCCGGCGCCGATCAGGACTACAAGGTCACGGTCGCTCAGCTCGAGGCCGCGCGCACCGAGCGCACCACCGTGCTCGTGTTCGTCTCGCCGTCCAACCCGACCGGCTCGGTCTACTCCGCGGAGGAGACGAAGGCCATCGCCGAGTGGGCGCTCGAGCACGGGATCTGGATCATCTCCGACGAGATCTACCAGAACCTCACCTACGACGGCGTGAAGGCCACCTCGGTGGTGCAGGCGCTGCCCGAGATCGCGAACCAGACGATCCTCGTCAACGGCGTGGCCAAGACCTACGCGATGACGGGCTGGCGCGTGGGCTGGATGGTCGGCCCCGCGGATGCCATCAAGATCGCCGGCAACCTGCAGTCGCACCTGTCCAGCAACGTGAACAACGTCGCGCAGCGCGGCGCGATCGCCGCACTGAACGGCCCCCAGGACGAGGCCGAGCAGATGCGCCAGGCCTTCGACCGCCGTCGCCGCTTGATCGTCTCGGAGCTGTCGAAGATCGAGGGCCTCGTGGTCCCGACCCCCACCGGCGCCTTCTACGTGTACCCCGACGTGCAGGGGCTGCTGAACCGCACCTGGACCCGCCGCGACGGCAGCACCGTGACGCCCACCACCTCGCTCGAGCTCGCGGACTTCATCCTCGACGAGGCCGAGGTCGCGGTCGTGCCCGGCGAGGCATTCGGCCCCTCCGGCTACATCCGCATGTCGTACGCTTTGGGCGACGACCAGCTGCTGGAGGGCGTGCAGCGCCTGCAGAAGCTGTTCGCCTCCTGACGCGCTCTTCGCCGACACCCGCTTTCCGTCGACGCCCCCAGGCACGGACTCCCGTGCATGGGGGCGTCGTCGCCTGAACGGGTGCCCGGCGTCGTCAGCCCTGGTGGCCGATCAGCCAGCGCACGCCGTGCCGGTCGACCAGCGTGCCGTCGGAATCACCCCACGGGCGCTTCTGCAGCGGGTCGATGACCTCCCCGCCCGCGGCGAGAGCGTCGAACCACCCCGCGAGCGTGCCCGGGTCGGCGGTGCCGAGCAGCGAGAGGAACATGCCGCTCATCGCCACCGTGTCCTCGCCGGTCGCGGCATCCGCTCCCGCCAGCTCGACCGGGCCGTTCACCAGCATCCCGTGCGCGATCGCGTCCTCGGGGCCGTCGGTGCGCCCGGCCTGGGCGTAGGTGAACATCTGCAGCTCGCCGCCGAAGATCGCAGCGTACTGCTGCAGCGCCTCGGCCGCGTCTCCGGGGAACAGCAGGTAGGGGATCAATCCGCTCATCCCGCGAGCCTACGCAGGAAGGGTCGCGATCACCAGACCTACAGCTCCACCCCCACGAGCACCGGCTCCGGCTGCAGCAGCAGGCCGAACTCGGAGTGCACACGGCTCTGGATGAAGCGGGCCAGCTCGCTGAGCTCCGCCGCATTCGCCCCGCCCCGATTGGTCAGCGCGAGGGCGTGCTTGGTCGAGACGGACGCCCGTGACCGGGGCAGCTTGAACGCCTTGCCGATTCCGGAGTGCTCGATCAGCCAGGCGGAGCTGACCTTGACGAGACCCTCCGGGCGGTCGGCGCGCGGCGTGAGCCCGTAGTAGTTCTCCAGCGGGATCACGGTCATCGTGTCGAGGTCGGGCTCGACCGGCCAGCGCGGGCACTCCGGCGGCAGGGTGCGGGCGACGTGCTCGGGCACGATCGCGTTCTGGAAGAACGACCCGGCGCTGTGCGTGTCGGGATCGTCCTCGTTCAGCAGCATCCCCTTCGCCGCGCGTGTGGCGAGGATGCGGGTGCGCACCCATTCCAGTGGCACCGGGTCGAATCCTTCCAGGCTCAGGGCCCGGCGCAGCTGCTCGCCGCGGATGACGCGTCCGGCATCGCCCGTCACGGCGAGGTCGAGCGTGACGGACGTGATCACGGCTCGCCGCTGCGGGACGCCGCCGTAGTGGTGCTTGAGCACCGAGGTGCGGAAGCCCAGTCCCAGGTCGGCGGCCGGCACGACGACCGGAGCGCTCGCGCCCTCGTCGATCAGCTCCACCTCGACGAGGGTCTCCTGGATCTCCTGACCGTAGGCGCCGACGTTCTGCACTGGTGCGGCGCCGACGGTCCCGGGGATGCCGCTCATCGCCTCGATGCCCGCATAGCCGCGCGCCACGGCGTAGGCGACCAGGTCGTCCCAGCCGTGCCCGGCCTGCGCGCGGAGCCGTATGCGACCCTCGTGCGGAGACGGGAGCTCCTCGATGCCGGAGGTCAGGATGCGGATCACCGCGCCCTCGAAGGGCTCGTCGCCCACGAACAGGTTCGACCCGCCGCCCAGCACGAACCACTCGTCCCCGGTCGCCCACACCTCGTGCAGCGCGTCGACGAGCTCGGCGGTGGAGCCGGCATCCAGCATCCGCTCCGGAGCGGCGCCGGTGCGCAGGGTGGTCAGCTGCCGCAGCGGGATCGGGGTGACCTCTCGCGACGCCATGTCAGAGCGCGACCCGCAGCTGCGCCTTGACGAGCACGGTCGTCTCGGCCGCCTTGACCGTCAGGTCGATGCGCGCCGAGGTCTCGTCCACGGCGCCCACCTTCGCGAGCACGTGCACGTCGGCGCCGTTCTCAGGGTCGACGACGACGGGCTTCGTGAAGCGCACGCCGTAGTCGATCAGCCGGGCGTCGGCGGGAAGAGCGGCGACGACGACGGAGGAGGCCAGCCCCATGGTCAGCATCCCGTGCGCCAGGACGCCGGGCAGGCCGACGGCCGCCGCGACGTCGTCACGGTAGTGGATCGGGTTGAAGTCGCCGGATGCCCCGGCGTAGCGCACCAGCGACTCGCGCGTCAGGTGCACGGTGCGCTCGGCGATGACGTCGCCCACGGTGAACCCGGCCATCAGGCGTCCTCTCCCTCGGAGTCCGAGCCGACCAGCAGCACGCTCGTCGCGGTGACGACGTGCTCGCCGGCCGCATCGGTGATGGTCGCGTCGCTCGTGATCATCGCGTTGCCGCCGAGCGCGCGGATGCCGGTGACCGACAGCTGCGCGGTGAGCTCGTCACCCGCGACGATCGGGCGCGAGTAGGTGAAGCGCTGCTCCGCGTGGATGGTGCGAGCCAGCACGATCCCGGAGTCGGGCTCGGCGAGCAGCTGCTGCAGCGTGAGGTCCTGGATCACCATCGCGAAGGTGGGCGGAGCCACGACATCCGCGTAGCCGGCCGCCTGCGCGGCCGCGACGTCGGTGTGCTGCGGAGCGTCGGCGAAGACCGCGCGCGCGAACTCGCGCACCTTCTCGCGGCCGACGAGGTAGGGGGCCGTCGGCGGGAACTCCCGGCCGACCAGATCGTTGTTCACGGGCACCCTTCGATCCTATCCGGGGCCGCTGGGCGTCGTCGTCTGCCCGCCACCGTGGGAATTCTGCTGTGCGAACACGAGCGGACCCCTTGACCATCAGTCAGCTCATTGATTAAATGTGATTGTTTCTGCCATCGAACGATCAGAATCACTCACAACGAGGAGACGATGAAGTTGAACTCACCATCCTGCCGCCCGCGCTTGCGTGCGCTCGGCCTCGCCATCGCGCTGGGGGTGTCCGGCATCGGGATCGCCGGCACCGCATCGGCGGCATCAGCCGCATCCGTCGCCCAGACGGTGGCGAAGACGTCCTCCGCCCCCACCCCGATCACTCCCCGCCCCGCCGCTCCCGAGGTCCCCGTCGACTCGACCGGCACCTCGATCGGCTCGATCACGGACGTGCAGCGCGACGGAGCGTCGGTCACCCTCATCGCCGAGCACGGCGCCATGCGCGTGACCTTCCTCGAGGACGGCACCTTCCGGCTCGAGGCCGACCCGAGCGGTTCCTTCACCGATCCCGCGAACACCCCGCAGGGCGATGCGGCACGCACCGCTGACATCGTGGTGGGCGCGAAGACGTTCGGCGGAGCGGATGTCGCGATCGCCGAGGGCGACGTGATCCGCATCGCGTCGAAGGCCGTCACGGTCTCGGTCGACCGCGCCACGGGAGCCGTCTCCGCGACCCGCGCCGACGGCTCGACGATCTTCGCGGAGTCCGCCGCGATCACGTTCGGCAAGAGCTCCGCCACCCAGCACCTGAAGGGCCAGAAGGGCGAGCAGATCCTCGGCGGCGGCATGCAGAACGGCCGCTCGATCCACACCGGATCGGTCATCAACATCGCCAACAACTTCGACTGGGACGACGACGGCTACCCGAACGCGGTGCCGTACTACATGTCCTCCGAGGGCTACGGCGTGCTGCGCAACACCTTCGCGAAGGGCACGTACGACTTCGCACAGCACACCACCACGCACCAGGAGCGCCGGTTCGACGCGTACTACTTCGTGGGCGACTACGAGCAGTCCCTCGAGTCGTACACGCAGCTCACCGGGCGGCCGATGATGCCACCGGTGTATGCGCTGGAGTACGGCGACGCGGACTGCTACAACCGCTCCAGCCCCACGTACACCGGCACCAGGACGCCGTCGAAGCTGCGCACCCCGCAGGCGCTCGACGTCGCCAAGGGCTTCGTCGAGAACGACATGCCGGCCGGCTGGATGCTGGTCAACGACGGCTACGGCTGCGAGTACCAGGAGCTGCCGGAGACCATCGACGCCATCCAGGAGCAGACCGATCTGAAGACCGGCCTGTGGACCCAGCGCTCGCTGGACAAGCAGGAGTACGAGGTCGGTGAGGCCGGCGTGCGGCTGCGCAAGCTCGACGTGGCGTGGGTGGGCAGCGGCTACCGTCTCGCCCTCACCGGCTGCGAGGCCGCCCACGACGGCATCGAGAAGTACTCGGATGCCCGCGGCACCGCGCTCATGGTCGAGGGCTGGGCCGGCTCCCAGCGCTGTGGCATGCAGTGGACGGGCGACCATTCCGGAAACCTCGACGCCGTGCGGTGGCAGATCTCCGCGCTGACCGGCGCGGGCAACTCGGGCCTCGCGTTCTCCACGGGTGACGTCGACGGCATCTTCGGCGGCTCGCCGGAGAGCTACGTGCGCGACCTGCAGTGGAAGGCGTTCGCCCCGGCTCTCTACTCGATGAGCGGCTGGGCCTCGGTCGACAAGCGACCGTGGCTGTACGGCGACGAGGCGACGAAGATCAACCGCAGCTACCTGCAGCTGCGCCAGCGCCTGATGCCGTACATCTACACGCTGGCCGCCGAGTCCCACCGCTCGGGGCTGCCCATGATGCGCTCCCTGGCGCTGGAGCACCCGAAGGACCCCGGCTCATACAGCGTCGAGGCGAACAACGAGTTCCTGCTCGGCAGCGACTACCTGGTCGCCCCGGTCTTCACGAAGACCGACGTGCGCAACGGCATCTACCTGCCCGCCGGATCCCAGTGGGTGGACTTCTGGACCGGCGCCGTGCACGAGGGCGGCCAGGTGCTGAACGGGCACCCCGCCCCGCTGGACAGGCTGCCGATCTTCGTGCGCGCCGGAGCGGTGGTGCCACAGGGCATCACCGCCCGCAACGCGTCGCTCGTGCCGGCGAACTCTCCCGTCACGCTGTCGGTTTTCCCGCAGGGCGAGAGCTCGTTCTCCCTCTACGAGGACGACCAGGTCACCCGCGCCTATGCGGACGGCGCCTCCAGCACCCAGAAGTTCACGGTGCAGGCCCCGGGCGCAGGCAAGAAGGGCTCCGTCACGATCGGAATCGGCGAGCGCGCCGGCTCCTACGACGGCAAGGCCGACGCCCGGCCGTACGTGATCGAGGCGCACACCGGCTCCGCTCCGGCCAACGTGTCGATCGACGGCAAGGGCCTGAAGCAGGCCGCTTCCGGCGAAGCGCTGGATGCCGCCTCATCCGGCTGGTTCTTCGATGCGGAGGACGCCGGCGGCGTCATCCGCGTGAAGGTTCCCGCCGTCTCCTCCTCCGCATCGGCCGAGGTCGTGCTCGCAGCGACCAGCGCCGTCGGCGGACGGGACGCCGACCTCACCTCGGCATCCGTCTCGGTGACTCTCGACGACCGCGTGTTCCAGGCCGACACCACTTCGGTGGAGGCCACCTTCCGCAACACCGGCACCAAGAAGAAGGAGAACGTGACCCTCACCCCGCAGCTCCCTGAGGGCTGGTCGCTGGTCTCCGCGAAGGGCGACAGGGCCTCCGTGGTCGAGCCCGGCGCCTCGGTGACCGCCACCTTCGAGGCGAAGGTCACGGATGCTGCTGCCGCCGACCTGCAGACGGTGAGGGTGGTCGCCGACTACACGGCGCAGAAGACCGCGCAGCAGGCGTCCGGGGCGAACCAGATCTATGTCGCCTACGGGTCGCTGGCCGGTGCGTACAACGCCGACGCGGTGACCACGATCGACACCGCGAAGGCCGGGGACTTCGACGGCGGCGGCGCCACGTTCTCGGCCGAGGCACTGGCGCGGGCCGGCGTCACTCCCGGATCGACGGTCACGGTCGGCACCGGTGACGCGGCGATCGCGTACACGTGGCCGAGTCCGTCCGGCGCGAAGGACTCGGTCTCCCCGGCCGGGCAGACCGTCGCGCTGACGGGCAAGGGCACGCACCTCGCGGTGCTGGCCTCCGCGGCATCCGGCGGTGGCGTCAACCCTGCGCTCGAGCTGCACTACGCCGACGGCACGGTCTCGAAGCAGAACGTGTTCTTCCCGAACTGGCTGCCGCAGGCGTCCGGACTGGGCGGCGCCAGCGTGGCGATCACGAGCCTCGGACGCAACAGCGCGACCAATCCGAACGTGTACGAGTACCCCACCGGCAGGTATCAGGTGTACTCGAACCTCGTGCGGCTGAACCCGGCGAAGGAGCTCGCGTACGTCGTGCTGCCCACCGAGAGCCGGCTGAAGATCTTCGACTGGAAGGTCGTCGACCAGCCGATGCCGCCGGCACCGTCGGGCACGGTCTACGCATCGGACCTGAACTGGATCAGTGCGACCAACGGCTGGGGCGTGATCGGCAGGGACGTCGCCAACAAGGACTCGGCGACCTCGCCCGATCTTCCGCTGGCGATCAACTACATCGATCCGGCGACCGGTTCGAGCCCGACCTACGAGAAGGGCCTCGGCGTGCACGCCGCATCGAAGGTGACGTACTACCTCGGTGGCAAGTGCTCGAGCTTCACGGCATCCGTCGGTCTCGAGAAGGACTTCGCCGGCAACGTCATCTTCACGGTCGACACCGATGGGACCAACCGCTACCAGTCCCGCACGTTCACGCCGGGCTTCGCGCCGGAGGAGGTGAACGTCGACCTCACGGGGGTGCAGTACATCGACCTCAACGTGACCGCTCCCGGCAGCATCAACGGTGCCCACGGAGTGTGGGGAGACGCGCTGTTCCACTGCTGATCCGTCGGATGCGGGCGGCGTCTCCTCCGGGAGGCGCCGCCTGCGCCGTGTCCGGGGCATGCGCCCGCGGCGAGCGCCGCCCTGGGACCCACCCGGTCCTCAGCGGCTGCGGATCGCCTTGATGCTCATCTGCACGGCGATCGCGACGAGGTACGCCGCGAACAGGAGGTTGCCCGTCGCCGGGTCGATCAGGGTCGCCAGCCATGCCCCGAGAGCGGTCGTGGTGCACGCGGAGATCCCGATGATCAGCGCGCCCGCCATGTCGACGTTGCGGTGTCGCAGGTTGCCGATCGTGCCGGAGACCGCGGTCGGGATCATCATCAGCAGCGAGGTGCCCTTGGCGACCAGGTCACTGGTGCCGAACACCACCATCAGCACGGGGACGACGACCACTCCTCCGCCGACGCCGATCAGGCCCGCGATGACGCCGGTCAGGATGCCGACCAGCACCAGTCCGGCTCCGTTCAGCCAGGTCAGGTGGAACACCGAGTCGCGGGAGGGGATCACCAGGAACAGGCTGACCAGCACCACGAGCAGGAAGGCGACGAAGCCCCAGCGCAGCGCGCGCTGCGAGATCCTCGGCATCAGCCGCGATCCGATCTGCGCGCCGGCCACGGCTCCCGCCGCGAGGATGAGCGCCGGGATCCAGGCGACCGAGCCCGAGAGCGCGTACGAGATCACGCCGACGCTCGCCGTCGGCACGATCGCGGTCAGCGAGGTGCCGGCCGCGAGTCGCTGGTCGAAGCCCAGCAGCAGCACGAGCAGCGGCACGATCACCGTGCCCCCGCCGACGCCGAACAGACCGGAGAGGAGGCCGGCGATGAGGCCGATCGCCACGAACCCGGCGTACGCGCGAGGCCCCCGGGTGTTGGCCTGTTCATCGCGCACGATGAACAGACTATCCCGGGAGCCCCGTCGGCCCTGCGGCGCGTGACGCCTCTCAGACCTCCTGGTCGGCCTTGATCGGCACCGCGATCGACTCGGTCAGGTGCTGCTCGTAGCGCGTCTGCCTGCGGCGCAGCCAGAGCGCACCGAGGATCAGCACCACCAGCACGCCGTACGCGATCGCCGCGAACGGGCTCGCGATCAGCGTCATCGGGTCGCCCTGGCTCAGCTGCAGGGCCTTGCGCAGCTCGCCCTCGCCCATCGGGCCGAGGATCATGCCGACGACCAGCGGTGCCACGGGGATGCCGTAGCGCCGCATGAAGTAGCCCAGCACGCCGATGATCAGCAGGATGATGATGTCGGTGATGTTGAACTTGATCGCGTACGCGCCGAAGGCGGCGAACATCAGGATCCCGGCGTACAGGTACGGTCGCGGGATCTGCAGCAGTTTGACCCACATGCCCACCAGCGGCAGGTTCAGCACGATCAGGATGACGTTGCCGAGGTACAGGCTCGCCACCAGCGCCCACACCAGCGCGGGCTGGTTGGCGAACAGCAGGGGCCCCGGCTGGATGCCGTAGGACTGGAACGCGAACAGGATGATCGCGGCCGTCGCCGTGGTCGGCAGGCCCAGCGTCAGCAGCGGCACGAGCACGCCGGCGGCCGCGGCGTTGTTGGCCGCCTCCGGGCCCGCCACGCCCTCGATCGCGCCGCGTCCGAACTGCTCCTTGTGCTTGGAGAGCTTCTGCTCCGCCGCGTAGGAGAGGAAGGTCGCGACGTCGGCGCCGCCGGCGGGGATCGTGCCGATGGGGAATCCGATCGCCGTGCCGCGCAGCCACGGCTTCCACGACCGGCGCCAGTCCTCCTTGGTCATCCAGTTGCGCCAGCCCTTCGTGACCGGGATGACGTCGACGCCGCCGTGCCGCATCCTCGACGCGACGTACAGGGTCTCCCCGACGGCGAACAGGCCCACCGCGACGAGCACGACGCTGATGCCCTGGTTGAGCTCGGGGATGCCGAGGGTGTAGCGCTGCTGCCCGGACAGGGCGTCCGTGCCGACCAGCCCGATGAACAGGCCGATCGCGAGCGACAGCACGCCGCGCGGCACCGACTTGCCCATCAGCGCGCCGACCGTGACGAACGCGACCACGATCAGCGCCAGCTTGTCGGGATTGCCTAGCGAGACCGCGAAGTCGGCCAGGATCGGCGCGAGCAGCGTCAGTCCGACGGTCGCGATGGTACCCGCGATGAACGAGCCGATCGCCGCCGTCGCGAGCGCGGCGGCGCCACGCCCGAGCTTGGCCATCTTGTTGCCCTCGATGGCCGTGACTATCGAGGCGGATTCGCCCGGTGTGTTCAGCAGGATGCTGGTGGTCGATCCGCCGTACATGCCGCCGTAGTAGATGCCGGCGAAGGTGATGATCGCCGCGGTGGCGTCGAGCGTGTAGGTCAGTGGCAGCAGCAGCGCCACGGTCATGGCCGGGCCGATGCCCGGCAGCACGCCGACGGCCGTGCCGATGAAGACGCCGATGAAGGCCCACATCAGGTACTCAGGCTGCAGCGCCGTGGCGAAGCCCTCCAGGAGCAGACTCCAGCTGTCCATCAGAACATCCCTCCCAGCCAGCCGAACGCAGGACCCCAGGGCAGCGAGAGCCCGAGGAACCCGCCGAACACGATCTGCACGACCAGCGCGACGACCAGTCCGATGACGAAGCCCAGCCACCAGCGCTTGGCACCGAGGGCCCAGGCGACGATGCCGAACAGGACGGCTGCGGCGGGCGCCCAGCCGATGAGCTCGATGAGCAGCAGGTGCACGACGATCGCTCCGACGATCTTCGCGAGCGTCACCCAGTCGGTGCTGGCATCCGGATCGATGTCCTCGCCCTCCTCGACCTCCGCGCGCTCACCGCGCAGCACGCCGATGAGGACGGCGGCCGCCGAGCCGATGAGCAGGACAGACACGGCGATCGGGAAGACGGTCGGGCCGACCTGGATGCCGACCGGGACGTGGATGCTGAAGGCGCCGACCAGGGCGAGGATGCCGAGGGCGAGCATGAGCAGGGCGAAGACGAGCTCTCCGATGGGAACCCGTGGGGCGGGCCGAGTCTCCTCGGCCCGCCCGTTCGCCCCGGTGATCGGGGCGGTCATGTCAGATCAGCCCGATGTTCTTGAGCGTGCCCTGCACGTCGGAGATGTTCTGCTTGACGAAGGAGTCCAGCTCGGAGCCGGTGAGGAAGGCATCGGCCCACCCCTTGGTCTCCAGCTCCTTCTTCCACGCCTCGGAGTCGTGCATCTCGGTGACGATGCGCTCGAGCTCGGCGCGGTCGGCGTCGGAGATGTCCCCCGGTGCGATCACGCCGCGCCAGTTGGTGAGCACCACGTCGTAGCCGGCATCGGTGATGGTCGGCACGTCGGGCAGCTGCTCGACGGGCTTCTCACTGGACACGGCGAGCGCGCGCATCTTGCCCGCCTCGATGTGCTGCTGGAACTCGCCGACGCCGGAGATTCCGGCAGCGACCTTGCCTCCCAGGATCAGCGAGACGGCCTCACCGCCACCTGCGTTGGGCGTGTAGTTCAGCTTGGCGGGGATGTCGGCGCTCTTCACCCCGGCTGCGTCCAGCAGGAGCCCGGCGAGGATGTGGTCGGCGCCGCCGGCGGATCCGCCGGTGACGGTGATGGCCTGGCCCTTGTCGACGATGTCCTCGACCAGGCTCTTCAGGTCCTTGTACTTCGAGTCGGCCGGCACGACGACCACGAGGGGCTCGTCGGTGAGGCGGGCGATCGGCGTGGTGTCCTCCAGGCGCACCTTGGACGCGTTGGTCTCGATGGCGCCGACCATGACCAGGCCGTTGACCATCAGGGTGGCGGGATCCTTCTCGGTGGCCAGCTGGGCGAGGCCGATCGTGCCGCCCGCGCCTCCGACGTTGGTGACCGGAGCGGTCTTCACGATCTTGTCCTCGGTGAGCACCTTGGCCATCGTGCGACCGGTCTGGTCCCAGCCGCCGCCCGGGTCGGCGGGGACGACGATCGAGACGTTCGAGAAGCTGGACTTGGCGTCCTTGCCGCCGGCATCCGTCTTGTCGCCTCCGCCGTTCTGTGCCGAGCATCCGGCGAGTGCCAGGGCTGCGATGGCCGCGATCGCGACGATCGCGTTACGGGACTTCTTCAGGCGCTGATTCATCATGCGCTCCTCCTTGAGCGGTGTAGGGAATGACGCAACGCTATGCATCGCGTCGCCGCCGCCATCGCTTCGGAAACCATTGGTCGCGTTTCGAAAGTATTGGTCGTGGATGCCTGCGGAAGGCGGTTCCGGGCGCGCGCGAGTGCGGCGAGAATGGATCCGTGGCCTCGAGGATGAAGCACGCATCGAAGAAGATGCGCGAACGCAGGATGACTCTGCGCGTGCAGCTGATCCTGCTGCAGGCCCTGATCGTGGCCGTCGTCACGCTCATCGCCGGGGTGACTGCGGGGATCATCCAGGCGCACACCGTGCGGGATGCGTACGAGGACCGGATGCTGGCGGTCGCGCAGTCCATCGCATCCATGCCGCTCATCCGCGCCGCGTTCGACGACGAGGACCCGTCGGCGACCATTCAGCCGCTCGCCGAAGCCATCCGGCGCGCCTCGGACCTCACCTACGTGGTCGTGGCGAACGCCGACGGCATCCGCTACTCGCATCCGAACGAGGCCCTCATCGGCCAGAAGGTCTCCACCGATCCGTCCGTGCCGCTGTCCGGGAAGATCTACATGGGCACGCAGACCGGCACGCTGGGTCCGTCGTGGCGTGTCAAGGTGCCGATCTTCTCGGACGACTCGCAGGTCATCGGCACGGTCTCGGTGGGCATCCTGGAGTCCCAGGGCGACGGCGAGTTCGCCGTCTACCTGTTCTGGATCATCGGCGCCATGCTCGGCGCGGTGATCCTCGGGGTCTTCGGCTCCGCCTGGGTGACGGCGGTGATCCGCCGCCGCATCCATCTGCTCGAGCCTCATCAGATCACCGCGCTCGTGCGCAATCAGGAGACCACGCTGCACGGCCTCAGCGAGGGCGTGATCACCGTCGACGCGCACGGGATCGTCACGCTGGCGAACGACGCCGCCGCCCGGCTGCTCGGCACGGACGCCGAGACGCTCACCGGCTCCCCCGCCGCCGACGTGCTCGGCGATGAGCTCATGGCGGTTCTGCACGACGGCGAGGATGCGGGGCGCCCGGTCATCGTGGGCAGCAGCGTGCTCGTGGCGCGCAGCACCGGAGCGCGCGTGGACGACGCCGCCGTGGAGGCGACGCTGCTGCTGCGCGACCACACCGAGCTGCACGACGTGGTGCGCCGGGTGGAGGCGGCGGACGCCATCATCGCGTTCCGGCAGCGCGCGAGTCTGCCCAAGGGGCTCAGCGCGGAGACGCTGGAGCGGGTCTCGGCCGCGCTGGCTCAGCATCCGGACACCTCCGCCGCGGAGCTCGGCGAGGTGCTGTCGATCTCACGCGTGAGCGCGCGACGCTACCTGGAGCACCTGGCCAGCACGGGGCGAGCCCTGCGCTCGCTGGACTACTCCACCAAGGGCAGACCGGGAACGCGCTACCGTGCGAACGAGCCGGTCGGAACCCTTGGGACTGTGTCTCAGATTGTGCGAGACTGACTCCCATAACTGGGCGGTGTGCCTGACGCCGCACGTCGATCAAAGGGGATCCCATGTTCCGCAGCACCTACCCTGACGTCGAGATCCCCGCGATCTCGATCTACGACTACCTCTTCGGGGATCTGGACGAGGCCACGCTGGACCGCGTCGCCATCGTCGACGGGCCTACCGGCGCAGAGACGACCTATCGTCAGCTCATCGGCCAGATCGACCTCTTCGCGGGTGCGCTTGCGGCCCGCGGCGCCGGAGTCGGCACCACGGTGGCCGTGCTCTGCCCCAATGTCCCGGCGTTCGCGACGGTGTTCCACGGCATCCTGCGGGCGGGCGCGACGGCCACCACCCTGAACTCGCTGTACACCGCCGACGAGATCGAGAACCAGCTGCGGGATGCCGAGGCGGAGTGGCTCGTGACCGTGTCGCCGCTGCTCGCCGGCGCGAAGGAGGCGGCAGCGCGCGTCGGCTTCGCCGACGACCACGTCATCGTGCTCGACGGCGCGGAGGGGCACCCCAGTCTGCGCGATCTGCTGGGCGAGGGGCACGCCGCTCCGGAGGTGTCGTTCGATCCGGCCACGCACCTCGCGGTCCTCCCCTACTCCTCCGGCACCACCGGGCGCCCGAAGGGCGTGATGCTCACCCACCGGAACCTGGTCGCCAACGTGGCGCAGTGCCAGCCGCCGGTGATCAGCGTCGACTCGTCGGACCGGCTGCTGGCGGTGCTGCCGTTCTTCCACATCTACGGCATGACGGTGCTGCTCAACTTCGCGCTGCGTCAGCGTGCGGGCCTGGTGACGATGCCGAAGTTCGACCTGCCGGAGTTCCTGCGCATCATCGCCGAGCACCGCACCACCTGGGTGTTCGTGGCACCCCCGATCGCGGTCGCGCTGGCCAAGCATCCGATCGTCGACCAGTACGACCTGTCCTCGGTCAAGGTCATCTTCTCCGGCGCGGCGCCCCTGGACGGCGCGCTCGCGTCGGCAGTGTCCGAGCGGCTGCACTGTCGCGTGGTGCAGGGCTATGGCATGACCGAGACCAGCCCGGCCGTGAACATCGTGCCCGCCGACCGTACCGACATCGATCCCTCCTCGATCGGTCCGCTCGTCCCGAACACCGAGGCCCGTCTCGTCGACCCCGACACCGGTGCGGACGTCGAGCCGCCGGCCGCCGGCGCGAGCGCCCCCGGTGAGCTGTGGGTGCGCGGCCCGCAGGTGATGGTCGGCTACCTGAACCGCCCGGACGCGACCGCCGAGATGCTGGATGCCGAGGGCTGGCTGCACACCGGTGACATCGCCACCGTGACGGCCGACGGGATCTTCCGCATCGTCGACCGGCTCAAGGAGCTCATCAAGTACAAGGGCTATCAGGTCGCCCCGGCCGTGCTCGAGGCTGTGCTGCTGGAGCACCCGCAGATCGCGGATGCCGCGGTGATCGGCGCGAACGATGCCGACGGCCAGGAGGTTCCGAAGGCGTACGTGGTCCGTCAGGCGGGCGCTGGCCTGTCGGGCGAGGAGGTGATGGAGTTCGTCGCGGCGCACGTCGCCCCGCACGAGAAGGTGCGCATGGTGGAGTTCATCGACGTCATCCCGAAGTCCAGCTCCGGGAAGATCCTGCGCAAGGACCTGCGCGCCAGGGCCTGAGCCCGCCAGCCCGCGGAGAGACGAAGAAGCCCGCCATCCCCGAGGGGATGGCGGGCTTCTTCTGTGCAGTGTCGCTGCGGCTTACTTGCCGGCCTCGACGAAGCCTGCGGCCTCAGCGGCCTCAGCGGTGCGGAACCACACCTCTGCGACGGTCGCGTCGTACCACTGGCCACCGGGCTGGTGGAACTTCATGGAGTCCTTGTTGCCCTTGATGTCGAAGCCCTCGGGAGCCGAGCCGTCCTCGAGAGGAGCGGCGGAGTCCTCACCGAAGCCGCCGTCGACGAGAGCGGCCGGAGCGGCGGTCTCCTCAGCGGGAGCCTCCTCGACCTTCTCGGCCTTCGGGGCGGCCTTGGCGGCCGGCTTCGCAGCGGCCTTCTTCTTCGGGGTGACGGGCTCGAGGACGAGCTCGATCACGGCCATGGGCGCGTTGTCGCCCTTGCGGTTGCCGACCTTGGTGATGCGGGTGTAGCCGCCCTCACGCTCGGCGACGAGCGGCGCGATCTCGTTGAAGAGGATGTGCGCGGCGTCCTTGTTGGAACGCAGCACGGTCAGCGCACGACGGCGGGCGTGCAGGTCGCCGCGCTTGCCGAGCGTGATGAGGCGCTCAGCCAGCGGACGCAGGCGCTTCGCCTTGGTCTCGGTCGTCTTGATCGACTTGTGGGTGAAGAGCGCTGCTGCGAGGTTCGCGAGAAGAAGGCGCTCGTGTGCGGGGCCGCCTCCGAGGCGGGGACCCTTGGTGGGCTTGGGCATAATCGTCTAACTCCTGGTCGGAAAGAGGTCGGGTATCAGAAGGACTCGTCTTCGTTGCCGCTGTAGAAGTGGGCGCCGTCGAAACCGGGCACCGAATCCTTCAGCGACAGACCGAGCGAGACGAGCTTGTCGCGCACCTCGTCGACCGACTTCTGACCGAAATTGCGGATGTTCATCAGCTGCGTCTCGGAAAGGGCGACCAGCTCCGAAACGGTGTTGATGCCCTCGCGCTTGAGGCAGTTGTACGAGCGCACCGACAGATCGAGGTCCTCGATCGGCATGGAGAGCTCGCTGGAGAGGACAGCCTCGACCGGCGCGGGGCCGATCTCGATGCCCTCGGCCTCGACGTTCAGCTCGCGGGCGAGACCGAACAGCTCGGTGAGGGTCTTGGCTGCCGAAGCGACGGCGTCGCGGGGGCTGATCGCCGACTTCGTCTCGACGTCGAGGACGAGCTTGTCGAAGTCGGTGCGCTCACCGGCACGCGTGGCGTCGACGCGGTACGCGACCTTCAGGACCGGCGAGTAGATCGAGTCGACCGGGATCTGACCGGCCTCGGCGTACTCGTTGCGGTTCTGCGAGGCGGACACGTAGCCGCGGCCGCGCTCGATGGTGAGCTCGAGCTCGAAGCGAGCGGTGTCGTTGAGCGTCGCGATGACCAGGTCGGGGTTGTGCACCTCGACACCCGCCGGAGCGGAGATGTCGGCCGCGGTGACCTCGCCGGCGCCCGTCTTGCGCAGGTACGCGGTGATGGGCTCGTCGCGCTCGCTGGAGACGACCAGCTGCTTGATGTTGAGGATGATCTCGGTGACGTCCTCCTTCACACCGGGGATCGTGCTGAACTCGTGCAGCACGCCGTCGATGCGAATGGTGGTGACCGATGCGCCGGGGATCGACGAGAGCAGGCTGCGGCGCAGCGCGTTGCCGATCGTGTATCCGAAACCGGGCTCGAGCGGCTCGATGACGAACCGGCTGCGGTTCTCGGAGATCTTTTCCTCGGTGAGAGTGGGACGCTGTGCGATGAGCACTATGTGTTCCTTTCGATCACATGCCCGCTATATGACATGTGTTTTGGTGAGGTCTTGAGTTGTGGAAATCTGCGGGCGACTGTGCCCTGCGGGGCCCGGAAGGGCCCCAGCAGGGCAGCAGTCATGCGAGATCAGACGCGGCGACGCTTCGGCGGACGGCAGCCGTTGTGCGCCTGCGGGGTGACGTCCTGGATGGACCCCACCTCGAGGCCGGCGGCCTGCAGCGAGCGGATCGCGGTCTCGCGGCCCGAACCCGGACCCTTCACGAAGACGTCGACCTTCTTGACGCCGTGCTCCGCAGCCTGGCGAGCAGCGGACTCCGCTGCCATGCCTGCGGCGTACGGGGTCGACTTGCGGGAGCCCTTGAAGCCCACGCCACCCGACGAGGCCCAGCTGATGACAGCGCCGGACGGGTCGGTGATCGAGACGATCGTGTTGTTGAACGTCGACTTGATGTGGGCCTGGCCCAGCGCGATGTTCTTCTTCTCCTTGCGGCGCGGCTTGCGCGCGGCGGCCTTGGGTGCAGCCATGAAAGTGTTCTCCTAATCCCTGGCCGCCGCTTAGCGGGCCTTCTTCTTGCCGGCGACGGTGCGCTTCGGGCCCTTGCGGGTACGGGCGTTGGTCTTGGTGCGCTGACCGCGGACCGGGAGGCCACGACGGTGGCGGAGGCCCTCGTAGGAGCCGATCTCGACCTTGCGGCGGATGTCTGCGGCGACCTCGCGGCGCAGGTCACCCTCCACCTTGTAGTTGCCTTCGATGTGGTCGCGGAGGGCCACGAGCTGGTCGTCGCTGAGGTCCTTGACGCGGATCGACTCGTCGATCTCGGTCGCCTTGAGGATCTCGACGGAGCGGGTACGGCCGATGCCGTAGATGTAGGTGAGGGCGATCACCACGCGCTTGTCGCGCGGGATGTCAACGCCGGCAAGACGTGCCATGCGGTTCTCCTGGAGTTTTGTGAAGGTGTGGAGCAGCATCCGTTCCCGGGCCTCCGTCCCGGGGTGTCCGCCTCCGTCGCCCCGCAGGGGCGAGCCGAGGCATCCGATGCTGCCTGTTGTTCGATATTGAGTTGTTCAGCTGCCGGGCCGGATGCCGAGGCATCCGATCCGACCCCTGCTCAGCCCTGGCGCTGCTTGTGGCGCGGGTTGCTCTTGCAGATCACCATGACGCGACCGTGACGACGGATCACGCGGCAGTGGTCGCACATGGGCTTGACGCTGGGGTTGACCTTCATGATGTTTCCTGTTCGCTGTCTTCACCGTGCGGGCGCGGGCGCCCGCGGTGTTACTTCTCGACCGATCAGCGGTAGCGGTAGACGATGCGGCCACGGGTCAGGTCGTAGGGCGAGAGCTCCACGACCACGCGGTCCTCGGGGATGATGCGGATGTAGTTCTGCCGCATCTTTCCGGAGATCGTCGCCAGAACCTTATGTCCGTTGGTGAGCTCAACGCGGAACATCGCGTTGGGCAGAGCCTCGGATATGACGCCCTCGATCTCGATGACACCGTCTTTCTTAGCCATAGCCTCGCTGACGCTTCTGCAGATCGGTCGATCTGCGGTGGATGGGTGATGGTTGGTGGGCCTCATCCGGACACGCCGGAACAAGGCGCAAGGCACCAAGGATCTATACTAACCGACACGCCCGCCTCCGGCAAATGCAGGGGCGGGCGTGCGGGATGTGCGGACGCTCAGCTGATCAGTGCGATGAGCTTCTGCAGGTCGGCCTGCTGCGTGATGTCCAGGCGCTTGCCGTTGATGTCGACCGTGGGCGTGCCCTGGATGTCGTGCTTCGACGCCTGCGCGACGCCGAACTTCTTGTACGTCTCCTTGGTGATGCAGGAGGCCACCTTGTCGGCGCCCGCCTCCTTCGCGAGGTCGGCCAGCTTGCTGGTCTCCAGGCCGGGAGTGTTCTCCTTAGGCTGGTTCGCGAAGAGCAGCTTGGCGTATGCGAGGTACTTGTCCGGCTGCTCGGACGCGACGCACACCGCCGCAGCTGCGGAGCGGGACGAGTACTCCGTGCCCTGCGAAAAGCGATCCAGGATCGCGATGGGGTGGTAGTTGAGCGTGATCTTGCCGCTCTCAGCCGCCTTCTCCAGCTGCGGGCCGAACTGCTGCTCGAAGCTGCTGCAGACCGGGCACTGGAAGTCGACGAAGATGTCGACCGTGTCCTTGCCGTCTCCGAACGAGATCGCGCCGGTGTCCGCGTTGAAGGACTTCGAGCTGGACGGCGCGGGCCCGGCATCCGTCGCACGGTTGTTCATCCACACCACGACCGCGCCGAGTGCGATCAGCACGACGACGACAGCGGCTGAGATGCCGATGACGAACCAGTTGGGCTTGCTCTGTGCCTGGGCCATGACAGTCCGATCTTTCTGCAGAGAAGTTGACACCCTATTGTGCCGTGCGCACACTATGCCCCGCCTGTGACGAGGCTTCGCTCCCCTGCCTAGGCGATGGGCACGGGGACGACCCCGAACGGAGCGAGGCCTGCGGCGCCACCGTCGGGTGCCGTCAGCACCCAGATGCCGCCCTCGTGCCTGGCGACGCTGTGCTCCCAGTGCGAGCCGTCGGAGCCGTCGATGGTGGAGACCGTCCAGTCGTCGTCCTCGACGAACGTCTCCTCGCCGCCCGCGGTGACCATCGGCTCGATGGCCAGCACGAGACCCGGACGGATCTCAACTCCGGCATCCGGCGTGCGGTAGTTGAACACGCTCGGGGATTCGTGCATCTTGCGACCGATGCCGTGGCCGACGTACTCCCGCAGGATGCCGTAGGTCTCCCCCGACACGGCAGAAGGACCCTGCGCCTCGATGTAATCCTGGATGGCGGAACCGATCTCGCCGATGTGGGAGGCGGATGCCATGGCCGCGATACCGGCCCACATGGATCCCTCGGTGACTCGGGAGAGCTCCTCCCGGCGCGCGACGAGCTCCGGCTGACCGGGATCGGGCACCACGAACGTCACAGCGCTGTCGCCGTTCCACCCCTGGTACTGCGCACCGCAGTCGACGGAGACGATGTCGCCCGGCTGCAGCACCAGGTCACCCGGGATGCCGTGGACGACCTGTTCGTTCACCGAGATGCAGGTCGTGTGCCGGTAGCCCCGCACCAGCTTGAAGTTCGACTCAGCGCCGCGGTCGGCGATCAGGCGGTCGGCGACCGCATCCAGCTCGGCCGTGCTGACGCCCGCGCGCACCAGTGGACGCACGGCCTCCAGTGCGGCGGCCGTGATCAGGCCGGGCTCGATCATCGAGCGCAGCTGCGCCGGGGTCTTGTAGATCGACTTGCGGAACATCGTCATGCGGACGCTGCTCAGACGAGCTGGCCGATGCCGCGGGCGCTGAGCGCCGCGGAGATCCGCGCGGTGATCTCGTCGAGCGATCCCACGCCGTCGATGCGATCGACGATGCCGCGCTGCTCGTACACCGAGATGATCGGAGCCGTCTCGTGCTCGTAGATGTCCAGACGGTGCGCGATCGCCTCGTCGGTGTCATCCGAGCGGCCCTGCTCCACCGCACGCAGACGCAGTCGGGTGAGGCTCTCCTCGCGCGGGACCTCCAGCAGGATGACGGCGGCGAGTGCCGCACCCGACTCCGACAGGAACGCGTCCAGGTGAGCCACCTGCGTCGTGTTGCGGGGGTAGCCGTCGAGCAGGAACCCGTCGGCGGCGTCCTCCTGAGACAGGCGGTCGCGCACGATCTCGCTGGTCAGCTCGTCCGGCACCAGATCGCCGGCCTCGAGGATCGCGGTGACCTGCTGTCCGAGCTCCGTCCCCGCCTTGATGTTGGCGCGGAAGATGTCGCCCGTGGACACCACCGGGATGTTCAGCGCCTCGGCGACGCGGACGCCCTGCGTGCCCTTGCCCGAGCCCTGCGGGCCGACGATCAGGAGTCGTGCGGATGTCGTCATCGGAGGAGCCCTTCGTAATGGCGCTGCTGCAGCTGCGCGTCGATCTGCTTCACGGTCTCCAGTCCGACGCCCACGATGATCAGGATGGACGCGCCGCCGAACGGGAAGTTCTGGTTCGCCTGCACCGTGGCCAGCGCGACCAGCGGGATCAGCGCGACGATGCCGAGGTACAGCGAGCCGGGGAACGTGATGCGGGTGATCACGTAGTCCAGGTACTCAGCCGTGGGACGGCCGGCGCGGATGCCGGGGATGAATCCGCCGTACTTCTTCATGTTGTCGGCGACCTCGACCGGGTTGAAGGTGATGGCCACGTAGAAGTAGGTGAAGGCGATGATCAGCAGGAAGTAGATCAGCATGTACAGCGGCTGGTCGCCCGAGACGAGGTACGTCATGATCCAGGTCACCCACGCGGCGGGCTCGCTGCCGTCGGCCGGGGTGTTGAACTGCGCGATCAGCATCGGCAGGTACAGCAGCGACGAGGCGAAGATGATCGGGATCACGCCCGCCATGTTCACCTTGATCGGGATGTACGTGTTCGTGCCGCCGTAGGTGCGGCGGCCCACCATCCGCTTGGCGTACTGCACCGGGACGCGACGCTGCGACTGCTCGACGAAGACGACCAGCGTCATCACGATCAGACCGACCACGAGCACGAGCAGGAAGGTCTCGAAGCCCTTGGCCTCGGCGATGGCCCACATCGAGCTCGGGAAGGTCGCGGCGATCGAGGTGAAGATCAGCACGGACATGCCGTTGCCGATGCCCTTCTCGGTGACCAGCTCGGCCATCCACATGATCAGGCCGGTGCCTGCGGTCAGGGAGATGATGATGAGCATCTGCGCCCACCACACGTCGTTCGTGAGCAGCTTCTGGCAGGCCGCGTCGCCCGCCTGGCCGAAGAGCTGTCCGCTGCGGGTCACGGTCACCAGCGTCGCGGACTGCAGCAGCGCGAGCGCGATCGTCAGGTACCGGGTGTACTGGGTGAGCTTGGTCTGGCCCGCCTGACCCTCCTGGTGGAGGGTCTCGAAGTGCGGGATGACCACGCGCAGCAGCTGCACGATGATCGTCGCGGTGATGTAGGGCATGACGCCCAGCGCGAAGATCGAGAGCTTCAGCAGAGCGCCGCCGGAGAAGAGGTTGACCAGACCGAGGAGTCCCTCGGTGCCGGCGCTGGCGGCGAGGCACTGCTCGACGTTCGGGAAGTGAACGAACGGAGCCGGCACATTCGAGCCCAGGCGGTACAGGGCGATGATGCCGATGGTGAAAAGGATCTTCGCACGCAGATCGGGCGTGCGGAAGATTCGCGCGATGGCGCTAAACAAGGGCGTTCCTCCTGAAGGGATTGCCGAACGTCGAAGGACGGCCGAAAGTCCAGGGTAACGCACAGGAGGGGCCGGAGAATCTCCGACCCCTCCCAGCGTTCACAGCTGAATGCTCAGTTGACCGAACCGCCGGCGGCGACGATCTTCTGCTCGGCGCTGCCGGACACCTTGTCGACCGACACGGTGAGCTTGACCGAGATGTCGCCGTCCCCGAGGACCTTGACCTTCTCGTTCTTGCGCACGGCACCCTTGGCGACCAGGTCGCTGACGGTGACGTCGCCACCCTTCGGGTACAGCTCCGCGAGCTTGGCCAGGTTCACGACCTGGTACTCGACGCGGAACGGGTTCTTGAACCCGCGCAGCTTCGGGGTGCGCATGTGCAGCGGCATCTGCCCACCCTCGAAGCCGACCCGCACGGTGTTGCGGGCCTTGGTGCCCTTGGTGCCGCGACCGGCGGTCTTGCCCTTGGAGCCCTCACCACGGCCCACACGGGTCTTCGGGGTGTTGGCGCCGGGGACCGGACGCAGGTGGTGGACCTTCAGGACGGCGGGACGCGAGACCTCGGCCTCGGCGTCCTTCTTGGCCGGTGCCTTCTTGGCGGCGGCCTTGGCCGGAGCGGCCTTGGCAGCAGCCGGCTTGGCGGCGGCCTTCTTCGGAGCGGCCTTGGGCGCCTTCTCCTCGACGGCTTCGTTCTTCTCAGCCATTAGTCGATCTCCTCAACCTTGACGAGGTGAGCGACGGCGCGGACGTAACCGCGGGTCTGGGCGTCGTCGGGACGGACGACCGAGTCGCCGATCCGCTTGAGACCCAGCGAACGCAGCGTGTCGCGCTGGTTCTGCTTCTCGCTCACCTTGGACTTGATCTGCGTGACCTTGAGGCGCTCGGCCATCAGGCACCTACCTTCTGCGCGGCGGCGGCAGCAGCGGCCTTCGCCTCGTTGCGGATGATGATCTGCGGCACGACGGCGTCGTACTCGAGACCACGGCGAGCCACGACGGCACGGGGCTCCTCGAGCGACTGCAGAGCCTCGACGGTCGCGTGCACGATGTTGATCGTGTTCGACGAACCGAGGGACTTCGACAGCACGTCGTGGATACCGGCGCACTCGAGCACGGCGCGGACCGGACCACCGGCGATGACACCGGTACCGGCAGCGGCCGGACGCAGCAGCACCACACCGGCAGCGGCCTCACCCTGCACGGGGTGCGGGATGGTCGAGCCGACGCGCGGGACGCGGAAGAAGTTGCGCTTGGCCTCTTCGACACCCTTCGAGATCGCCAGGGGGACCTCGCGGGCCTTGCCGTAGCCGACGCCCACCAGACCGTTGCCGTCACCGACGACCACGAGAGCGGTGAAGCTGAAGCGACGACCACCCTTCACGACCTTCGAGACGCGGTTGATGGTGACGACGCGCTCCAGGAACTGGTTGTCCCCACGGTCGCGCGAGTTGCGGTCGCGGCTCTGGCCGCGGTCACGGCCTCCGCGACGGCCGTCGCGCTGCTCGCGCTGCGGCTCGCTCTGGGCCTGGCCCTCGGCAGCAGGCTGCTCGGTGGTCACTTCGTTCTCCTTGTTGTCACTCACAGTGCCAGCCCCCCTTCACGGGCGCCATCGGCGATGGCCGCGACACGACCGGCGTAGCGGTTGCCGCCACGGTCGAACACAGCCTCGGTGAAGCCGGCTGCCTTGGCGCGCTCGGCGAGCAGCTCGCCCACCTTGCGGGCCTTCGCGGTCTTGTCACCGTCGAAG
>Ga0308169_10001319_pt1 | contig 29437 bp, 24 predicted proteins | sample PhyBR1_2_FD_202139 | JGI IMG/M metagenome (GOLD analysis project Ga0308169, IMG submission 202139) | Phyllosphere microbial communities from UC Gill Tract Community Farm, Albany, California, United States - DLSLSB.R1 | ecosystem: Host-associated > Plants > Phyllosphere > Unclassified | place...
GGACCCCTCATCTACGGCTATGCCCGGCATAACGTGGCGGGCGGATACCTGCTGCTCCTGCGCTCATCCGAATCGAGCCTGGTAGTGCAGGGCCAAACCACCACGCAAGGCTTTGATGAGCTGGAAAACTGGCTCAGCGACCAGGACGGAGTAAACCTCGTGTTCAGTAACAGCGACGCGCGCGTCTACCGGGTGGGGCCATGAACTGGCGCGGAGTGAGCCGGCCAACGCTGGCACTGGCTATCGCTGCTGCTGTTCTGTCGCTGGCCGTGCTGGTCGGCCTCCCGGCGCCGCTCCAGGCGCTCTCGGCGGCGGCAGTCCTGGTCCTGCTCCCGGGGCAGGCAATGACCCGGCTGACGCCGGTGACGGACCTCGCTCTCGTGGCACTGCTCGTCCTGGCCCTCGGCCTTGCCGCCCTCACCGCGGTGTCCACGGCCATGTTCTACCTCACGGTCTGGTCATGGCAGGCCTGCGTCGTCACCATGGGTGTCATCACTATTGTTGCGTGCCTGGCACGCGCACGGCAGGAGGCCGCAGCATGATCGATATTGCCGGGCTGCTCGCAGCCGCCATCCTGCTCGTCACCCTTGTCGCGCTCGAGGTCCGGCATGCCGGACCAAACACCGGGACGCCGGTACAGTCAACGATCCTCGGGCGGAGACTGAACATGACGGCCGTCGTCGCGGTCATGTGGGTGTTGTTCCTGGTCCTCCTCTTTCCCCGCGTGCTGGGACTGCTCACGTGAGCCGTGCGGCGCGATGGCTGCTTGTCAGCGACCTCCACCTGGACGCGTCGGACGACGATCCCCGACACACCGGCAGGATGCTCACCGGTTTCCTGCGCCGCAGCGTCCTCGCCGGTTCCGGGCCGCAACAGCACCTCGTATTCCTCGGCGACACGTTCGAGCTTGCGGCCCTGACCCAGCAGGAGAGCCTGGCACGGCTCGAAGCCATATTTGCCGGCCACCCGGACACCTTCCAGACCCTGCAAGCCTGCGTGGCGCAAGGCGTGCAGCTGCACTTCGTAACCGGAAACCATGATGTGGAGTTGGCCCGCCCCCCAGTAGCCGCCCGACTGGCCAGCCTGCTGTCGCCCGCCGATCCCACGCGGGTCCAGGTGCACCCGTGGCTGCTGTATGTCCCCGACGTGCTCCTCGCCGAGCACGGCCATCTGCACCACCCGCTGCACCGCATCCCTGAGGTTCTCCGGACCGCAATCAACGGGACCGATGATCTGGACCTTCCTCCCCTTGCAGCCCTGCACGCGCATCCCTCACGGTCGCGCCTGGGGCGCGCAGGGGCCGTTGCCCGGGCATGCCTGGCCTCCGAGCGTGCGGAAAGCCGCATGCGCAGGCCCGCCTACGACCACCTGCTCACCACTGAGTCCTCAAGGCTGGCACTCGACCGGGCGGCCGTCCGAAAGCTGGCACGTGTATCCCGGTTCCGGACGGTGTCTGCGCTTCCGGCCGCCGCCGCCCGCATGGTGCTGCGAGCCGCTGCACCCAATACCCGCGGCGCGGCCGCTCCTCCGGCAGCCGCGCGGTCCGCACAGATCCTGAAGACGCACGGTTCGGAAGTTCCCTGGTACATCTCCGGCCACACCCACCGTGCCCTCGATGTGCCGCTCGGCTCCTCCCCCACCCGCTACATCAATACCGGCACCTGGTCATCGGACGTGCGCGGGCCCGGACCCGACCAGGCCGACCGGCAGGCTTTCCCGTACGCCCTGATCGACGTGGCCGACGACGGCACCACCAGCGGCGGGCTGCGTTACTGGCGGCCCTAAGGGCGGCCCGACAGCGGACTTTTTGTGCAGCGTTGGACTTTCTTGCGCTGGACCTCTTGCGCCGTCAAGCATAGAACCAGCAGAGGCCTCCATCCCTGGGGATGGAGGCCTCTGCTGGTTCAGGCCCTTACTGCACTTCCCGCCAGGCGGCGCCATGGGGAGCGGCTTTGTTCAGCTCCGTCGTGGAGGCGTGGGCCAGCTGGCGTCCACGCAGGTAGCCGGCGGAGGTGAAGGCCAATACCGCCAGGACAGAGCCCGCACGGCCCAGTCCCTGGGGATTCTCTCCACTGCCCCACTCCCTGAGTCCGGAAAACACGGCGCGCGGCAGCGTGCTGCGAACGTACCGCCGCTCCGGCCCGAGGGCCCGCTTCTGGCCCACAATATGGCTGACCTGTGCCTTGGAGATTCCCTCCGACCAGGACCTTGAGAGCATGTAGCGCATGGTTCCCCGGTCTGCGGGCACGTGATGGCGGACCAGGGCAGCCGGCTCGTAGACGATCCGCGACCCCGGTGCGCCCATGGTGGAGCGGATGCACACTTCGGTCTCCTCGCAGCCAAGGGGTATGCTCCCCTGCCTGCCGAGGGCCAGGTTGAAGCCTCCGACCTGCCGAAGGACTTCGAGCCGGAACGACATGTTCGCGCCGATAACATTGCGGACCTCGGAGGCGACTGTTGGCAGTCCGCGGTGGCTGCAGCCAACGATCCAGTCGAGTTCCTCGCCGAAGTAACCCGGCCGGCCCTGGTCCCAGACGGGCTCGACCCGGCCGCCGACAGCGAGGACATCGGGGTCGTCATAAAGGACCACCAGGCGTTCCAGCCAGTCCGGCGCCGCCACTGCGTCATCGTCAAGGAAGGCGACGATGTCCGAATCGGCCAGGGCCACGCCGGTGTTGCGGGCGCCTGAGAGCCCACGGGGTCCCACGCTCTCCACGACCGTTACGTCGTCGACGATTTCCTGCAGCCTTCCGTAGAGGTCTTCATTGTGGTCCACGACCACAATGATCTCCTGCGGAGCGAGCGTTTGTGCCCGGACGGACTCTATGACATCCAGGAGGAGATCCCAGCGCCGTTCCGTGTAGGCACAAATCACGATCGTAACGCTCAAATGGTCGTTAATCCGGTCCAGCATGCTAAACCCCCTTGATGAGTGAAAGGATTGTCTGCGGATCGGTGGGAGTCCGCGGGACGCTGATATTGGCGTAGGCGTACTTGACCCGCCGAAGGGCCTCGGGACGGGCGCCCGCCGTTGGCGCTTCCCACATAGTGCACTCATGGGTCAATTTGCGGAGCACCCGCCAACCGTCGCGGAATGTCTGCAGGTTTGAATTTCCGGAAATCCGGTCCAGCTCGATGCTGGGAACCTCCGCGATCCGAAGGCCCGCCCGGGCAGCCCGGACAATCAGTTCGGTTTCAATCTCGAAGCCGTCCGATTCCAGCTGCAGGATTTCCAGGCATTCGCGCCGGAAAGCGATGTATCCGTAGCAAAGATCCGAATAGTTGCTGTGCAGGACCGTATTGGCCAGCCTGGTGAGCGCGCGGTTACCGGCCCTCCGAAGGCGCGTGAGGTCTTCTGAACCGCCGCCGGTGACATGGCGTGAACCCTTGACGAAGTCGTAGTCGTGCTGCAGCGGGGAAACGAACCAGCCGATTTCCTGCGGGTCCATGCTGCCGTCCGCGTCCAGCATGACGATGATGTCGCCGGAGGCCGCGGCAAACCCCGACCGGAGTGCCACGCCTTTGCCCTTGCGCTGTTCGTTGACGATCACCAGGTCATCGCGGATGGCCTGCGCCACACCCACCGTGTTGTCGGTGGAACGGCCGTCCACGATGATCACTTCATCGACGTAGGACGGCATTCGGCGAAGAACCCACGGAATATTCCTGGCTTCGTTCAAAGTGGGGATAACGACGCTGATGGATGCCTTGACCGACTCGGTTGCCGGCATCGCGAAAGTAATTGGGAGCTGGATGGAAATGGACAAATACCTCACCACTTCATGACGTTGCGGATTAGTTATCAAAGAGCCGCACGGTTGAAGCCGACGGCTTTAATGCTTATCCGGTCATGGGTCTGGTCTCGGGCCCCAGCTCACTTAGCCTTTGACTCTGGCCGTGACGAAAGCCTATTGAGAGTGCCTTGCAACTGTCACCAGTAGTAAGTACTCACTTTTGGCAGGCTCAATCCCGTGTCAAGGCAAGTACAGGGATTAGCCGGACCGGCCGATATTAGGTATAGGGGATGCGTTCTTCCGCGGGTTTTAGGTATAGGGGATGCTTTTTCCCGGAACGGTGATTTTCGGCTGCCAGGGGCACCTAACCTGAAAAAGAATGAATTTACAGTGGTGAAAGCGCTGCGTTGCGCGCTATATTCAATCCTTACCGGTCGAAGCCTGCCCTGGGGAGCGGCGCCAGGCCGCGTAGTGCCACTGCTGGAAGCGGTCTCCTTCTTCGATGATTGGGGACACCATGCCGCTTGTAGGCCGCCGCAAGGAACTGGACCGCATACTGTCCGTCATCCGTGGGCCCAAGGACTCCGCGCTGGTGGTGGTCGGCCCCCAGGGGGTGGGCAAGACAGCCCTCCTGTCAGCAATCCCCACCCTCTCCAACTGCCGGAGCACACTCCTGCGCGCCGCCGCAGCGGAGTCCGCCTGGCCGCTGTCCGGGCTGACCGCGCTCCTGAACGAGATGGATGATCCCGTCCTCAACCGGATTGCGGGCAGGCTCCCCGGGAACGCAGCCGGAGCGACGGACCTGCAGGCAGCCGCGGGCCTGCTGCTTAGTGGCCTGCAGCAGCGGCTGTCGCCGCGCACCGTCATCGTGATCGACGACGCCGACCGGATGGACCCCGCCAGCCAAGCGGTCATCGGGTTCCTGGCCAGGCGGCTGGCAGGTACGGATACCGTCCTGTTCGCCGGCCTGCGGACGGATCTTCCCGGCAGCCCCTTCGGCGGCCTGCCCACCTTGCGGCTGGGCCCGCTCGGCTTCAGCGACACCGTCCGCATGCTGGAAGGCATGGCACCCAGGCGGATCACGACGGCGGCTGCCCAGGCGGTTGCCGCGGCCGCCGGCGGGAACCCGCTCGCCGCCGTCGAACTTCACGACCAGCTTGTGGAACGGCACGCAGGTGGCCGCTCCGCGCTGCCTGTCCCGCTGCCGGCCAACGGCAGTTTTGACGCAGGGTTCGCAGGCAAAGTGCGGACACTGGCACCCGGTGCCCGCCGGGTCCTGGACCTGCTGGCACTTTCCCGCCACACCGACATCTCTGCCATATCCAGGACGTGCGGTGGTGCATGGACGTGGGTGGACGAACTGCTGGCTGCCGGCCTGGTGAAACGGTCCGGACGCCATGTTGCCATCGGGGATCAACTGCTTCGGGAATATGTCTTCCGCGCCATGGCGCCGGCAGAACGCATCGCCGGGCACCGGGAAGTCACGGAAGCGGCGGTCGGCGTTGACCCCCGGGGCCGGACCTGGCACCTGAGCTTCACTGATGCCCGGCCGGAGATGCCACTCCAGCTGCTCCGGCATGCCCGTGACCTGGCCGGGGAGGGCGAAGTAACGATGGCGCTGGAGTACGTCGAACGGGCACTGGCGATCGACCCCGGCCACCCGGAAACCGCGGCGCAGCTTGCCGGTATGGCGGAGCTGCTGTTCAACCGGGGCGAATTCGCGTACGCCCGCCGCTACCTGGAGTGGGCCCAGCGGATAACCCACGATCCCGCGCTGATCCTGCGGCTGACGGGGTTGGACTTCGAGATCCAGTTCGCCCAGGGGACGGCGGTTCGGTCAAGCGCATTGCTTCGCCTCGTGAAGGAGTTCGGACGGCACGATCCCGCATATTCTGCCGGGCTGCTGGTATCCGGGGGCTACTACTACGCGGAACGGTGGGAGCTGCAGGTGGCGTCGGACGTGCTGCAGGCGTCCGCGGACGTGCTGCGCCAGTGCGACACCCTCACCGGCTCCGCAGCCGGACAGCACCGGGCAATGGCCCGGCAGGCCGGGCTGTTGATGGACGTCATCGGCGGTGGCACGGCCGACCCTGCCCGCAAGGACGGACACACCGGCGCCGCCCGCGCCCCGGGACTCCTGATGTCCGCCCGCGCCCTCACCTACGCGGAGCGGTACGACAGCGCCCTGGAAGCCTTTGCCCTGCTCCGCAATTCCGCCGGGACCGGCCCCGCCACCTGGCAGCACACCGCAGCCATCCTGGCAGTCGACAACGAAATCCGTGCCGGCAAGGTGGGCACGGCCGTCAGGATGATCGATGACCTGGAACTGTCGGAACCCGACTTCCTGTACCACCGCGGGATGCGCCACCTGTTCCGGGTGTGGCGTGCCCACTCCGTGGGCGACGAAGCGCAGGCCCGTGTTACTGCCGCAGAGGCGCTTCGATATGCCGGCGGGGAAGACCATCCAGCCTTCACGGCACAGCTTGCTGCCTGCCAGGGCCATTTCGCGCTGCTGCGCGGTGACCTGGCAGAGTCGGTCGCACAGCTGTCCAGGGCCGCCGAAACAGGCAGCCGGTTTGGCAATCCCACCCTCCTGCGCTCCGGGCCCGACCTTGTGGAGGCGCTGATCCGCCTGGGCCGGCACCAGGAAGCCACGCAGGCACTCCTTCAACTTGAGGCCCGCTCCGCGGGGCTGCGTTCTCCGTGGCTGGCGATGGCCATGGCAAGGAGCCGCGCCATGCTTGCGGACGGTGAGCAGTCGCTGCAGCGGTTCCACCAGGCACTCGAAGGCAGGAGCCCGCACACGCTCGAACGGGCCAGGACACTGATGTGCTACGCGGAGCGGCTCCACGCTTTCGGCAGGCTGCGTGACGCACGCGACGCGCTGCTCCGGGCCAAGGTGCTGTTCGATGAGGCCGGGGCCGATGCGTGGACCCAGCACCTGGATTCCCTGCTGCTGGACGAGCGGATGGAACCTTCCCGCCCGCAGGTCAATCCGGCCATGCTGCTGCTCTCGGACCATGAACGCGCCCTCGCCAGGATGGTGGCCCGGGGCATGCGCAACAAGGAAATCGCCGGAACGCTGTACGTTTCCGTGCGGACGGTGGAAGTGCGCCTTACCGCCATCTACCGCAAGCTCGGCGTGGAGTCCCGGGCACAGCTGACCGCCCTTGCTGCCGGCAAGGGAACCAAGGCACCCGAGCCCTACGTCCTGCCCGTTTTGTAGGCTGCATGTCCAGGCACCGCAGGTACACCGCAGTTCCCGCACTTTTCCCCTGCAGGGCAGGCAAAACGCCGGTTCGGCATCGCCAAACCCGGACGCTGCCCGCTAGTTTGGCAGCAGGCTGGGGCATGGGATGACGCGGAAAGGGACAGCCATGGCAGCAGTACCGGCGGGCAGGCCGGGTGCATGAGTGAGCTCATCCTCGTCAGTGCCACGGGCCTTGCCCGGGAAGTCCTGGCAATGGTCCGCGGCAGCGGCCAGTACGACGTGGTGGGCCTGCTCGATGATGACAGGGAATTGGCAGGTGTCACGGTGGATGGTGCCCCTGTCCTCGGCAAGATCGAAGATGCCACGAGGTACCCCCACGCCCTGATGCTCGTTTGCATCGAATCCCCTACCGCCCGGGAGTCGACGGTACAGCGCCTGGCTGTGCTGGGTCTGGGGGAAACCCGCTACGCCACCGCGATCGACCCCACGGTGCAGTACCCGGAAGGCTGCCATGTGGGCAGGGGAAGCATCCTGCTCCGGAACGTGGTGCTTACCGCCTCGGTCACCCTGGGCTGCCATGTGCTGGCAATGCCCTCGGTGAGCTTCAGGTATGACGTCGACGCGGCAGATTTCGCAACCTTTGCCGCGGGTGTTTCCCTGGGCGGCGGAGTCCGCATCGGCCGCGCCGCCTCCCTCGGCATGAATTCAAGCGTCCGGGAGCATATCTCGGTGGGGGCCTACGCCACCGTGGGAATGGGCGCCGCAGTCCTGAGCAATGCAGCGGACGGACAGACCTGGGTAGGGGTTCCCGCGCGCGAGGTCGACGGAGGCGTCTTCAGCCTGGACGACGCCTCCTGAACGGGCCCGCGCAGCCTACGCGGCAGTTCCGAAGAACAGCTCCGCCACAGCCGCCAGGCGCAGTGGGTCTTCCACGCCGCACAGCTCGCGGGCGGAGTGCATGGAGAGCAGTGGCACACCGACGTCCACGGTCCGGATCCCGAGCCGTGTGGCCGTGAGCGGGCCGATGGTGGAGCCGCACGGAACCACGTTGTTGGAGACGAACTCCTGAAACGGCACGCCTGCTTCCCGGCAAAGGCGCGCCCAGAATGCGGCTCCGAATGCGTCGGTGGCGTAGCGCTGGTTGGCGTTGATCTTCAGGAGGGGCCCGCCGTTCAGCACCGGGTGGTTGACCGGGTCGTGACGTTCCGGGTAGTTGGGGTGCACGGCGTGCCCGGCGTCGGCCGAGAGGCAGAACGACGCCGACAGTGCCTGCCGCCGCTGGCTCACCGTTGCACCCAGGGCGTCGGAGATGCGCACCAGCACGTCCTCCAGGATGGGTCCGCACGCACCGGAGCGCGAGTTGGAGCCGATTTCCTCGTGGTCGAACGCGGCGAGCACGGCGATGGGGCCACCGGCTGCCCCGGACCCGGAATGGGAGGCCAGTGCCGCCAGCCCGGCGTGCGTGGCCGAAAGGTTGTCCAGCCGCCCTGATGCGAAGAACTCCCCCTTGCCCCCGAAAACCGCGGGTTCCTGCGTGTCCGCCATGACGACGTCGTACCCGCCGATTTGCCCCGGGTCAACGGACGCACCGGCAACCGCGGCCGCCAGGATGCCCAGCAGGTCCGATTCGGCGGGGTTCCCCAGGCCCCACACCGGGTTCATGTGGCGCTGTTTGTCCAGCGTGAGTCCTTCGTTCACGGCCCGGTCCAGGTGGATGGCCAGCTGGGGAAAGCGCAGCATGGGCCCGGTCGCCGTGAGGTGCTCCGTGCCGTCGAGCATCACCAGCCGGCCCGCGAGCCGCAGCTCGCGGTCCAGCCAGGAGTTCAGCAGGGGCCCGCCGTAGATTTCCACTCCGGCCTGCAGCCAGCCGTGCGCGCCGGTGGTGGGCTTGGGCTTGAGCTTGAACGACGGAGAATCGGTGTGGGCGCCCAGGATGTTGAACCCCGTGGTTGGCCCCGCACCTTCCGGGACCACCCACGCGATCAGGGCGCCGTCGCGGATGATGAAGAAGGATCCAGGCCCGCCTTCCCACGGCTGCAGTTCATCCAGGCGGGTGAATCCCGCTTCCTCCAGCCGCCGGCCACCCTCGTGGGCGGCGTGGAAGCTCGACGGCGACGCGCTGACATAGCCGCCAAGGTCCTGGATGTGGTCTGCGGCAGAGGAAGGCAAAGGCATGGTCCCGAGTCTAGCGCCGGCCCTACTCGGCGGGTGCCGGGGCAGCCTCCGGGGCAAGCGCTTCCTGGCCGGCGTCGGCAGCGTCCTTCCGCCGGTAGCGCAGCACGCCCAGCGCGACCACCACGGCCGCCAGCGCCAGGGACAGCAGCAGGGACTCCCGGGTGGACTCCACGATCACCATGCCGATCAGCAGCGCCACGATGCTGATGATGGCGGCCCAGGTCAGGTACGGGAAAAGCCACATCTTCAGCTGCAGGTCCTTGGCCGCGGCACCCATGCGCCTGCGCAGGACCAGCTGGGAGGCGGAGATGACCAGCCAGACGAACAGGGCGATTGCACCCGAGGTGTTCACCAGGAAGAGGAACACCGTGTCCGGGGCGATGTAGTTCAGGCCCACGGTGACGAAGCCGACCACGGTGGAGGCGAGCACGGCTGCCGCCGGGACACCGCGGCGGGAGATGCGGGTCCAGGAGCGGGGCGCATCACCGCGGGTGGAGAGCGAGAACAGCATCCGGCTTGCGGTGTACAGGCCGGAGTTGAGGCACGACAGCACGGAGGTCAGGACCACGACGTCCATGATGGTTCCGGCGCCGGGGATGCCGAACAGTTCGATGACGGCCACGTACGGGCTCTTGGCCACGGAGGCGGAGTTCCAGGGGAGCAGGGTGACCACAATGGCGATGGAGCCGATGTAGAAGACCAGGATGCGCCACACCGTGGACTTCACGGCCTTCTTCACGGCGTCCACCGGGTTTTCGGATTCGCCGGCTGCGATGGTAGCGATCTCGGCACCGAAGAAGGAGAAGACCACCACGAGGATGCCGGCGAGGACGGCGCCGGGACCGTTGGGCATGAACCCGCCGTTGTTGACCAGGTTGCTCAGGCCGGGTGCGGGGACTCCGGGGATGAGGCCGAGGATGGCGGCGACGCCAAAGATGAGGAAGAGGACAATGGCCGCGACCTTGATGGACGCGAACCAGAACTCAAACTCGCCGTAGGACTTGACGGAGCCCAGGTTGGTGAGCGTCAGCAGCACCATGAGGACGAGGGCCCATACCCACTGGTCGATGCCCGGCACCCAGCGGTGCATGATGGCCGCGCCGGCGGTGGCTTCAATGCCGAGGACGATAATCCAGAACCACGCGTAGAGCCAGCCGATGCTGAACCCCGCCCAGCGTCCCAGCGCCTTGTCGGCGTAGGTGGAAAAAGAACCCGTTTCGGGGTTGGCCGCGGCCATCTCGCCCAGCATCCGCATCACCAGGATGACCACCAGGCCGGCGGCGGCGTAAGCGATCAGGATGCCCGGGCCGGCCTGCTGGATTGCCGCCCCCGAGCCGACAAAGAGGCCTGCCCCAATGACGCCGGCGATGGCGATCATGGAAAGGTGCCTGGGTTTCAGGGACTTTGAGAGTTGCTGGTCAGCATGCATGGAAGCGCCGTCCTGTTGGGGAAATAGCAGAGGTTGAGCGACGTGCCTTGGCGACCACCGGAGGACCGTGTGATGCACCACATCGTCGTTTCACCCTAGATCCGCCATTATGCGCCTTGCTTTGTGCAGTCCAACAGATCTGGTTGGGCTGAACAGGACGGCACTCCAAGCGGACACCATCACGGGCAAGGAAAGTTTCCTCTCAGGCATATTTGTAATGTGCCGGAAACCACGCAGAGAACCATGTGCCGGGCGCGGGCATGCGGCTGGCGAGGGCGCAGGACCTACACGTCGCGCCGTTTCAACAGGATGGCCGCGAGCACCAGAGGCACCAGCACCCAGGCCCCGAGGACCAGGCCGGCCTGCCAGGCCTCCAGGGTGTCCGGGACGTGCTGGGCAGCCGTCAGGGGTTCCACCGTGTTGCCGGGGAGGTACTTGCGGGCCTCCTTGAAGAAATCCCCGGGGATGAGCTGGAACGCGATGGGGGCCACGAAGAAGATGCCCACCAGGCTCATGATGCCGCCGGCGGAGTTGCGCAGCAGGGTGCCCAGCGCCAAGCCGATGGCCGCCACGTCTGCCACGTAGATGCTGTTGACCAGGAGGAGCTTGACCGACTGTGAGCTGCCCAGGTCCAGGGCGAGGCCATAGTTGTCCAGGATGGGTACGGCAGCGAGTCCGGCCACCCAGGTGGCTGCGGCGGTCACCACGAAGGACGTCACCATCACCACCACCAGCTTGGCCGCGAAGGCGGGAAGACGCTTGGGTACGGCCGCAAAGGTGGACCGCGCCATGCCCGTGGTGAATTCGGAACTCATCAGCAGGACGCCGAGAGACCCCAGGATCAACTGCGCGAAAGCGATGCCCGAGGTGGGCACGCTGATGGCAAGGTCTCCGCCCTGGGATGCCACCCGTGCGGCGGCCTGCGGATCCCGGGTGGCGGCATTCGCGAACTGGCCCGTTCCCCAGGCTGACAGCGCACCGAACCCGACCATCACGACGGCGGTGGAGACAAGCAGTATCAGCGTGGACAGGAGACTGCGGAACTTGATGATTTCCGAGTTGAGGACCCGGAAAAACGTGGGGCCGGCCAGGGAACGTGCCCCGCTGCGGGGATTTCGTCCACCCGGGGCGGAGGCAGGTTCGGGGGAGGGTGTTGATTCGGTAGTCAGGGAGCTCATTATTTGCTTACCTCCGCGGCGGGCAGGGAGTGGTACTCGACGTCGTTCTTGGTCAGCTCCATATAGGCGTCCTCGAGGCTGGCCACGAGCGGGGTGAGTTCGTAGACCATGACCTGGTGTTCCAAAGCTGCTGCGGCGATGGCCCTGGGCTCCAGCCCCGTCACCTCGAGAAGTTCGCGGTCGGGAGCCTCGATGGTTGCGCCCCGCGCGGCCAGCAGTTGGTGGAGCCGCTCCGGTTCGTCGGTGCGCACCCGCACGCGGGACCGGCCCTGGCCGCTGATGATGTCGTGGATGGGTGCATCGGCGATCACCTTGCCCCGTCCGATGACGATCAGATGGTCAGCCGTCTGTGCCATCTCGCTCATCAGGTGGCTGGAGAGGAACACCGTCCGGCCCTGCCCGGCGAGGTGCCGCACCAGGTTGCGGACCCAGACCACGCCCTCCGGGTCCAGGCCGTTGACCGGTTCATCGAGGATGAGGGTCTGCGGATCCCCCAGCAGGGCGGCAGCAATGCCGAGCCGCTGGCCCATGCCCAGTGAGAAGCCACCCGCTTTCTTTCGCGCCACCGCTTCCAGCCCGGTCATCTCGATCACCTCGTGCACCCTGGTCTTGGGGATGCCGTGGGTGGCGGCCATCGCCAGCAGGTGGTTGTAGGCGCTGCGGCTGGTGTGCACGGCTTTGGCCTCAAGCAGGGCACCCACCTCGCGCAGGGGTGCCTTGTGCCGCACATAGGGGAGGCCGTTCACGGTGACGGAGCCCGCCGTCGGCCGGTCGAGTCCCATGATCATGCGCATGGTGGTTGACTTGCCGGCCCCGTTGGGACCCAGGAAGCCCGTGACTTGGCCTGCCCTGACGGTGAAACTGACACCGGCCACGGCAGTTTTGGTGCCGTAGACCTTGGACAGCCCGCTTGCCTCGATCATGAATGGTCCTTTGCCGGCAGCGCGCGGCTGCACACGCTGAGTTGTGGAAAAACAGGTCGGTGGAAATACCCTGCCTACGCTATCGGGCCCGGAACGTCTTTTCGCCGGTCTCAGGGATGATTCAGGGGAGAATCAGGGTAGTTCCGCCCGTGCTTGTCATTATGCTCGTCCCCGGGCTTGGCGGTTCAGCGGCGCGGGCAGTAATACCTGAGTGCCTGCGGCCGGACCGTGTAGGAGACACTGCGGACGCCGGCCAACGCTTCCCCGTCCACTGCCAGCGCCATTGGTGCGCCACCGGCGTCGATCCTCACCTCCCCGGCCTCGCGTAGGTGGGTAATCCGGGAGGTGGCCACCGTTCCGGTCAGGACAGCCCAAAGCAGCCGGAGCCGGGCAAAGGACTCATCCGCCGTGATCAGGCGGACATCGAGTACGCCGTCATCCATCACGGGCCGGATCAGGGGAGCATGGTCGCGGGGATAATAGCGGCCGCGTCCCAGGTAGGCGATCCACACCTTGTGCCGGACACCGTCCACGTTCAGGGTGATGGGGGTTCCGGCAGCGAAGGTCCGGAACATGGCGACGACGCCGGCCAGCGGCTTCCCCAGCGCCGGCTGCAGGTGTTCCCGACGGCGGACGAAGTTCGGGTAGATGCCGATGCTGGAGGTGTTGAGCATTGCCAGTTGCACGACTTCCGGATCTCCGGCCAGCCCGCGCTCCACCGTGACCAGTCCAATGTCCGCCAGGGCCGCTTCCCCTTCGTTTGCAGCTTCCGCGGCATCCTTCAGGCTTCCCGTCCCCGCATCCCGGGCGAAATGGTTGAGGGTGCCGCCCGGCAGGACCAGCAGGGGCATGGAACGTTCCATGGCCGCCGCGGCCGCAGCCCCAACCGTCCCGTCACCGCCCCACACGCCAAGGGCCAGGGTTCCTGGATGATCAGCGGTAGCCCTGATGCGCTCCACCAGGTCCTCATCGGGCTGAACGGTATTTATATGCGCTTTGGGAAATACTTCCTGGAGTGCGGCGGCGGTTTCCTCCTTGAAGGAGCCGCCCAGGGTATTGACCACAATGCTGAGTCCCTCGCCGCCCGGTACGGCAGGAGCTGTTGTCCACGCCCGCGTTGTCTTCGGAATAGGCGGGCGTACGGGCCACCAGTGGCGGGTAACCAGCGCGGCGCCGGCCCCGATCGCCGAGCCGAACAGTACATCGGTTGGCCAGTGCGCGCCGGTGTGCACCCTGGAGTAGGCCACCCCCGCCGCGGCCGGGGCAACTGCGAGGCCGAGGGCGGGACGGACCAGCCCAACCCCCACCGCGAATGCCACGGCAGATGCTGAATGCCCGGACGGCATGGACGAACTGGTGGGCTGCGGGTGGACGAACCGGAAGACGGGCAGGTGTTCCGGCAACGGGCGGGTGCGGGGAAGCAGGGTCTTGAACACCACATTGGTAACTGCCGATGCCACTCCCTGGGCGATCAGGCCATGAAGTGCCGCGCGTCGCGTTTTTCCGGGAACCAACGCCAGCACAGCGGCAGTTCCCATCCAGAGCCTGCCGTTGTTGGCAGATGCGGAAAGCCGCCGGAAGAACGTGTCGTGGTTGCCCCCTGGAAGGTTTGAAACATGCCGTAAGAGGTATCTGTCAACACGGCTGATCCAACTCCTGCCCCGGGGCCTGGTGCTCTGCATGTGATCACCCTAACCCCGGGCTCAGTTCCTGCCGGGCCGCGACTCCCTGTTTGCCGGCTCCTGGGTGGCAGGCTCCTGGTCCATCTGGAGGGGCCGGGCCGCACCGGCAAGCAGCAGCGCAACCACGATGGGAACCATGATCGCCAGCAGGGCCGTATGGATACCGGTGAGATCGCCCAGGTAGCCCAGCAGAGGCGGTCCGGCGAGAAACGATATATACCCCAAAGTGGATACAACGGAGACGCGTGCCGCCGAGTGCCGGGGATCGTCGGATGCGGCGGACATGCCCATCGGAAAGGCGAGGGCGGCACCCACCCCCCACAGCGCAGCACCGACGCCTGCCAGCCAGATATTGGATGCCAGCACAAAGAGGCCAAGGCCCCCGGCGGCTGCTGCCATGCTGGCACGGAGCACCGCAACGCGGCCGTATTTGTCGATCACCCGGCCGCCGAGGAAACGCATCCCGGTCATGGCCAGGACGAACAGGGCGAACATGAGGGCGCCGGTGGACTCGGAGGTACCGAGGCCGTCCACGGACGCCTTGGCGATCCAGTCGTTGCCTGCCCCCTCCGTCAGGGTTGCCCCCAGCACCACCACGCCGATGACCAGCGTCCTGCCATCGCGCCAAGCGGACGGTCCCCTGGCAGGTTTCGGCTCCCCTGCAGCCAGGACGGTCGAGAGGTGGGGAAGGAAGTAGCGGGGGGCGGTGAGGGCCACCAGCACCACGACGCCGGCGATGACCAGCAGGTGCACGGGTAGGTCAACGCCCAGGGTGGACAGCCCGGCACCTACCAGGGCGCCCACGAAAGCCCCGCCGCTGAAGGCCGCGTGGAACTGCGGCATGACGGTCCGCCGAAGCTTGTGCTCCACATCCGCGCCTTCAATGTTCTGCGCCACGTCCCATAGACCGATGCCGATGCCGAAGAAGAACAGGGATACCGCCGTTCCGGGAATAGAAACGGCCGCAAGGGACAGTGCGATGCCGATGCCGGCAGCGGCAGCCAGCATGCCGGCAAAGCGGACCGTGTTGGCGGTGCCGATCCTCCCGACGACCAGTCCGGCCGTGGGAAGCGCAAGCAGGGAGCCGACGGCGGTGCACAGCAGCAGCGTGCCCATTTGGCCGGAGGTGATCTGGAGGGTTTGGGTGACCGCAGGGATGCGGGCCGCCCAACTGGCGAAGACAAGCCCGTTGACGCCAAAGACCACGAACGTGGCCGCAGCGGCGGCGTTCAATCCCGCGTGCTCTTCACGACCGGTGTTGATGCTCATACGTTCACTACTTCCACAGAATATTTGTCGAGTTCGGCTTTGTCCTGCGCGCCTAATTGCCTGTCCGTGACGAGGGTGTCCACACGGTCCAGGCCGGCGACGAGCACCCGGGCAGTGGCCCGCCATTTGGCTGCCGACGCTGCCACCACAACACGGCTGGCTGACTGCAGGCCCGCTCGTTTGACTGCGGCATCGTCCAGGTCGTGGGCCAGCAGACCGTCCTGGAAGTCCATTGCGCAGGGTGTTACAACGGCGGTGTCAAAACGGAGGGACCTGATGTTCGATTCGGCCAGGGGCCCGCGGAAGCAGAGTTCGCCGGGCATGACGCTGCCGCCGGGCAGCAGCAGTGACGGCCGCGAGCCTTGGGTGCCATCCCCTTGGGCGGCTGCATTGAGCGCCTGCAGGGACATCGGCATCAGCGTCAGCTCGCGGCCGGATAAGGCCCTGGCCACCTCAGTTGCCGTGCTTCCGCTGTCCAGCCACACGTGTTCCCGATCGGCCAGCAGGCCGGCGACGGCGGCGGCGATACGGGCCTTCGCGTCCCGTTCCTCGAGTTCGCGCTGGCCGTAGCCAGGGTTCCGCCCCTGGCCGATCAGGCTCCTGGCGCCGCCGTGGACCCGCCGCAGGACGCCGTGGCCTGCGAGTATCTCGAGGTCGCGGCGGATGGTGGCACCGGAGGCGGCGCAGGCCTGCATCAGCTCTTCCACGCTGGCTCCCGACTGCCGCCGCAGGATCTCAGCGATGGTCCGGTGCCGGTCATCCGTCTTCATGAGCAAACGATATCAAGTATTGATCATTTGATCATTACTTGATCATGTCTCAGCGGGTGCGCTGCACCCGCTGCTCGTCCCAGACCGGCTCCGCCGATTCGTACACCTTCCCGTCAGAACCGAAGACGAGGAACCGGTCGAAGGTGCGGGCGAACCAGCGGTCGTGCGTCACGGCAAGGACCGTTCCCTCGAAGTGGTCAATGGCCCGTTCCAGCGCCTCCGCCGAATGCAGGTCCAGGTTGTCCGTGGGCTCGTCAAGCAGGAGCAGCGTGGCGCCGCTGAGCTGGAGCAGAAGGATCTGGAACCGTGCCTGCTGGCCGCCGGAGAGGGACTCGTACTTTTGTTCCGACTGCCCGGCAAGGCCGTAGCTGTCCAGGGCACCGGCGGCGGCCTCCCGGCCCAGTCCGGACCGGTGCTCATCGCCGCGGTGCAGGATTTCCAGCAGCGTCTTTCCCAGCAGGTCGGGGCGGACATGCGTTTGGGCAAAGAAGCCAGGGCGGATCCGGGCACCGAGTTTGACCGTTCCCTCATGCGGCACCTCCGCGATGTCCACATCCGATACGGGCAGGTGCTCGCGTTCCGGGTCGGTGCCGCCGGTGGCGAGCAGCCGCAGGAAGTGGGACTTGCCGGACCCGTTGGAGCCGAGCACGCCCACGCGGTCACCGAACCATACCTCCGTGGAAAACGGCTTCATCAGGCCGGTCAGCTCAAGCCGCTCGGCCACGATGGCGCGCTTTGCGGTACGCCCGCCCTTGAGCCGCATCTGCACGTTCTGTTCGATGGGCAACGCCTCGGGTGGCCCCGCCTCGAGGAATTTGGCCAGCCGGGTCTGTGCGGCGTGGTAGCGGTTGGCCATGTCCGAGCGGAACGCGGCCTTGTTCTTGTACATGTTGACGAGTTCCTTGAGCTTGATGTGCTCCTCGTCCCAGCGCTTGCGCAGCTCCTCAAAGCGCGCGTTCCGGTCCGCCCGCGCTTCCACGTAGGAGCCGAAACCGCCGCCGTGGATCCAGGCCGCGGCACCGTTGATCCCAGGCTCCAGCGTGACGATGCGGCCGGCAGCGTTGTTCAGCAGTTCCCGGTCGTGGCTGATGAAGAAGACTGTCTTCTTCGACTCATTCAGCTTCTCCTCGAGCCAGCGCTTGCCCGGCACGTCCAGGTAGTTGTCCGGCTCGTCCAAGAGCAGCAGGTCATCCGGGCCGGCAAACAGCGCCTCCAGCACCAGGCGCTTTTGCTCCCCGCCCGAAAGGCTCGACGCCGGTCGGTGCTGTGCGCGGTCGTAGGGGAGTCCCAGCGCGGCCATGCAGACCTCGTCCCACACGGTTTCCACGTCGTACCCACCGGCGTCCCCCCAGTCCACGATGGCCTGGGCGTACCGCATCTGGGTGGGTTCGTCGTCGTGCTCCATCATGGCCAGTTCGGCCTCGGCAACCTCGCGTGCGGCGGCGGCCAGCGCCGGGGGAGCGGCGGAAACCAGGAGGTCCCGGACACTGGAATCATCCCGGACCTGCCCCACGAACTGGCGCATGATGCCCATGGTGCCCGAACGCCCAACAACCCCCTCGTCCGGGACCAGGTCCGCTGCGATGATGCGGAACAGGGTGGTCTTGCCTGTCCCGTTGGGCCCGATCAGGGCGGTCTTGGTGCCGTCTGGAACCTTGAAGGTCACGCCATTCAGGAGCTGGGTGCCGTCGGAGAGGAAGTAGTCGATGCCGGAAACGTCAATATGGGCCACGCCGTCAATCCTCCCATGCCCGTACCTAGCCGGCGGCGGTGAGGAACTGCTTCAGGAGCGGTCCGGAAGTGGTGGCACCGAGGCCACCGTCCTCCACGAAGACGGCAACCGCCAGGTCGCCGTGCACGGCCACGATCCAGGCGTGCGTCTTGGGCGGATTCTCGGTGCCAAACTCGGCGGTTCCGGTCTTGGCGCCCACGGGTGCCCCGGGGACGCTGGACAGGAAGCCTGCGTGTCCGGAAGTGACCACGGCCCGCATCATGTCCGACAGCGACGCCGCCTCGGCCGCCGTGATGGGCTTGTTCGACGCCGTTGAGGGGGCTTCCGCGGTGGCGGTGGCCGACGGTTCAGCCGCCGGAGCGGTGGAGCCGGCCGTCGTGCCGGCGGCGGGAGCACCGGCGTCGGGATTCAGGACCAGCTGCGCCGAAACGGGCGACCCCTTGGCCACGGACCCTGCCATGATCGCTGCGGCCAACGGCGAGAGCAGCACCTTGCCCTGGCCGATCATGGAAGCTGCGTGTTCAGTGCCTTGGGCCTCGCCCGGGACGGAACCAAGGAAGGCTTCGGCGCCAAGTTTCGGCGCTTCCACTGCCACGCCCATGGAGGTGGCAGCAGCTTCAAGCTGGCCCTGGGACACGGTGTCACGCTGTGAAATAAAGGCGGTGTTGCAGGAGTGGGCAAACGCGTCCCGCAGCGTTACGGCCCCCAAGGAGCTCTCCGGGTAGCCCTCGGAGTTCTTAAAGGTGCGCCCGTCCACGGTGAGTGTAGGGGTGCACTGGACGGTGGAGTCCGGCGTCATGCCGTTGCGGAACAGCGCAAGGGAATCGACCATCTTAAAGATGGACCCCGGGGCGTACTGTCCCAGCATTGCGGTGTTGTAGCCGTTGCTGCCCGGCCCTGATGCGGCTGCCAGCACGGCTCCGCTCGAGGGGCGGAGGGCAACGATGGCGGATGCCGGCCCCACGCCCTCCAACGTGGTCTCCGCCAGGGTTTGCAGCCGGGGGTCAATGGTGGTCTTCAGCGGGGTTCCGGGCTTCGGTTCCACTTGGAAGAGGACGCGGCGCGGGTCGGTTCCCGAGGACTGGATCTGTTCGCGGGTCAGGTCCGCCCGCTGCGCACGGATGACGACGGCGTCGGATCCGCGGAGCTGTTTGTCGTACTGCTGCTGCAGGCCGCCAATGCCCGTCACATCGCCGGCTGACAGGACACCCTTTGATGCGTCGATCTGCTCGGCGGTGGCTTCGCCCACCGAGCCGAGCACGGCCCGGGCGAACGTCCTGCTCGGCGCCAGCGGGATGGATGCCGGGATCCCGCGGGCCCCCGGAATGGCCTGGATCTGCTGGTCGGTAATGGTCCGGCCCTCGTCACGCAAAGTGATCGCGGAGACGAAAGCCTGGGCACCGGCTGCCTTGACTTGCTGAACGTAGGCGGCCGGGTCCACGCCCACCAGGGCAGCCAGCTTGCCTGCGGAATCGGCGGGGTCGGCTCCGCCCAGCTGGGGCTTGTCGATGCCCACGTTCACCACCGGACGGTAGGTCACCAGCGGGACGTCTCCCGCGCCGAGGATGTCGGCGCGCTGGGGTGACTGGGATCCTTTGGTGATGATCTCACTGTCCGCGAGCCCGGGCGCCAGCATGGCCGGATCCCAGACGGTGAGCCATTTGTCACCCGACTTCCTGAAGTTCGCCGCGATGGTGTACTTCCACTCAGCGTCGCCGAACTTCCAGGTGTAGTTCAAGGGGGCCGAGGCCTTGTCCCCGTCCAGCGTGAGGCTGCCCGACTGGACCTGGGGCTTTTGCGGATCAAGGCCCGCGAAGACCTGGTGCAGCTGGTCATTGGCCGCGGCGGAGTCCTTGCCCTCAAACGCCACGGAGCCTACGTCCAGTGCCGAGACGGCGCCTGCCAACTGCTGTGCGGCGGCTTCCGCCCCTGACTTTCCGTCATCGCAGGCCACCAGCGAGGTTCCGAGAATGAGCGCAGCTATGGCAAGCGAAAGTTTTGTTGATTTCCCCATGGCGCCATTATCCCCCGGACCACCGACACGACAGGACAGTCCGTCATAAGCCCCCCGGCCCGCGAAACCTAGGAGAGGCCCAGGTCCGGGACCGGGAGCTTGAAGACGTCCTTCAGGGCGTACCTTGCAGCGTGCAGTCCGGGCATGCCCGTCACTCCGGGGCCAGGCGGTGTGGATGAGGAACACAGGTATACGCCCAGCAGCGGAGTCCGCCAGGGCACGGGGGACACGACCGGCCTCTGAATAAGGCCCCGGACGTCCATGATGCCGGCGCTGAAATCGCCCCCGATGTAGTTGCGGTTGTACTGCGCCAACTCCGCGGCCGTGACGGCGTGCGATTCCACCACGAGGTCGCGGAAACCGGGCGCGAACCGCTCCAGCTGCCCCACGACCTCGCTGGTCATGTCCTTTGTCGAGCCCGCGGGAACATGGCAGTAGGTCCAGAGTGTGTGCCGGCCTTCGGGTGCCCGGCTGGAGTCATAGCGCGAAGGCTGGGCAACAAGCACGTAGGGCCGTTCGGGGTGCCGGCCGGCGCTCACCTCATTTTCCGAGCGTGCCAGCTCTGCGCGCGTGCCGCCCACGTGGACGGTGCCGGCGTCGGAAAGTCCCTGGGCCTGCCACGGCACTGGACCGGACAGGATGAAGTCCACCTTGCATGAGCCGTTGCCGTAGCGGAAGCGCTCCAATGCGCGCCGGTAGTGGCCGGGAAGGGATTCCCCTGCCATGTCCAGCAGGCCCCGGGGCGCCACATCCAGCAGTGTGGCACGGGTGGCCGGCAGCTCCTCCAGCCGGTCTACCGGGGTTCCCGTGTGGATGAGCCCGCCGTGGGCGCGGATGTCGTCCCCGAGGGCCGCCGCGATCGTGGCGGAGCCGCCGCGGGGGATGGGCCAGCCGGCGGCATGCCCCAGGGCACCGAGCATGAGCCCTGCCCCGGACGCTGCCAGAGAGGGCAAATGGGAAATGGCGTGGGCGGCCACTCCGCTGAGGAGGGCGGGCGCAAGCTCTTCGCGGAACCGGAGGTTCCACAGCCCGGTCCCCTGTTCAAGGGTGCGCAGCCCGTACACAGCCGCTGCCAGCGGATTACGGGGGATCCGCAGGAGCTGGTTCTGCGTGAAGTCCATGACGCCGTTGATGTGCCGCACCAGCGGTTCCATCAAGCGCCGGTAGGCCGGCCCGTCCTGGCCCAGTTCAGCGGCCGTCCTGTCCAGCGACGTGAAGGCAAGTGCCGCGCGGCCGCCGTCCAGCGGGGAACCGAAGGACACCTCCGGAGTCACCAGGTCCACCCGCCGGGGGAGCTCGAAGGCCCGGAAAAAGGGGGACGCCAGGGCCATGGGGTGGACTGCGGAGCACACGTCGTGGAAGTGGCCGGGCTGCATCAATTCAGTGGTGCGTGTTCCGCCGCCGATGGTTGCTGCAGCCTCGAAGACCTCCACTGAGAGCCCGGCCCGTGCCATCACCGCGGCGGCCGCAAGTCCGTTGGGCCCGGAACCTACTACCGCCACGTCAGGCATGGGACCTGGCTTTCGGGATGGGGGACACGGCGGGCCGCAATGGCTTCAGCCGTACCCGGTCCGGAGCATCTGAAAAGGGTCCCCCGTGCGGGTCGTCAAGATGGTGCCGGCGGATGGGGTCATAGGTGGGGTTGTAGATGTCGTGGACGACGCGGGCCATGAGATAGGCCACCGCGGCCATGTGGGCGGCCACGGCCAGGACGTAGTAGGGCATGTCCAGGTTGTGCTGGGAGGAACCTGCGCTGGTCACTTGTCCAAGGTACATCCAGATCGCGGCCCAATGCAGGGCTTCGACGCCTTGCCAGATGAGGAAGTCCCGCCAGCGGGGCCTGGCCAGGGCCAGCAGCGGGATCAGCCACACCACGTACTGCGGCGAGTAGACCTTGCTGGTGAGGAGGAAGGCCGCAACCACCAGGAAGGCGAGCTGCGCCAGCCGGGGCCGGCGGGGAGCGGTGAGGGCGACGGCGGCGATGCCGGCACAGACCGCCAGAAACAAGCCACCGGACAACCAGCTGACGGCGTCGGCGCCCAGCCCGGACCAGCCCAGCCTGCCGGCCACCAGGTTGTAGGCGAACCAGGCTGAGCTGTAGCCGGCCCCGCGGTCGGCGCTGTACTGGAAAAAGAAGGCCCACCCCGTGGGGTTGGCGGCGGCAAAGGGCAAATTGACCAGCACAAAGGCGGCGGCCGCGCTGCCCCCGGTCACCAGCAGGGGGCGCCACCGTCCCGTGCGCACGGCAAGCAGCAGGATGGCCCCCAGCACCAGTACGGGATACAGCTTGGTTGCGGTTGCCAGGCCGATCAGTACTCCGGCGGCAACCAGCCGCTGGCGGGCGAAAAGGTACATGCCCACGGCCAGCAGGCACGCAGCCCACAGGTCCCAGTTGATGCTTCCGGCGAGCACGATCCCCGGGGCAACCGCCACCATGGCGGCATCCCAGGGACGCCGGCCGGGCATGCGCGCAGTCACCAGCACAGCCACCATCGCAACCGCTGCCAGCAGCATGGTGTTGATGTCGAAGTAGGCAAGGGCCCGGGCATTCGCATCTCCACCGGGCACCAGCCAGGCGGTCACCCCTGCAATCAAAGCGATGAGGACCGGGTACTCGAACTGGCTGCCGCTGCCAAGGATGGGAAAGATTCCCGATGCCAGGCCGCGGTTGCGGAACAACTCGGGGAAGTCCGAATAGCAGGTGGCGTAGAACTGCGTGGGCGTCTCCCAGCCGTTGACCCGGCAATATCCCTTCAGGAGGATGCCCACGAGTGCTGCCAGTGCAGTGAGCAGGATCAACACGTGCTCCACCGTGAAGATGCCGGGGGAGACCACGCCGGGATCCGTCCTGGCCCCCAAGGGGCCCCCAACCAGTTCGGTGAAATTCCGCAGCAGGGTATCGCTGCGGCTGGGCACCACGATTCGGGGCCGTCGTCCACCTTCCGGCGGCTGGGTCTCGTGCATGGCATCGAGCTTACAGCCGGCCCCGTCCTGCAGGATTGGTCTCCCGCAGGATCGGGACCGGCAGTCAGCGCAGGCCGCCCAGCTGTTGGTGCATCAGCACGAACACATCGTTCCGGTGCTGTTCCAACAGCCCGGTGTTGAAGGAACTGCGGCGCTGCAGTGGGCGGGACAGGAGTCCCATGATCTTTTGTATCAAAGGAGCCACCTCCTTCCTCAGTATTCAGGCATGGAAAAGTGCATGCCTGATTAGCCCTGGATCAAGGCGCAGGAAATGCGCAAATTAGGGCACGTGAATTCCACAAAAGGGAATTGGCTGAGTTGCGCGGAAAAGCGCAATTTACGGATTAGCGATTGCTGCTAAACGCGGGACTCCAGCGCCGGCCGGCAGAGCGGGACACGGATTCTCCGAATGAAAGCAGGCTGGAGAACCCCGGAAAGCTATGCCACCGGCCGTACCCGGCAGTAAAGCGGGCAGCCAGGCGTGGATGGTGGCCAGGCGCCAGCGCAAGTGCCGCGGTCAATGCCAGCCGTCAATGCCGGCGGTCAACGCAGGGGCAGTCCCGGTACTGGACCAAAGGGGCCGGCTCCGGGAGACTCGTGCCGCTTAGCCGCGCAGCCAGCCGGAAAAGGCGCCCGTGGGGCGGGAACCGTCATAGACCGAAGCAACGCGCGCGTCATCAGCAAAGGCCGGGAACGCATTGATGGGAGTATTCCATTCGCCAGTCAAAGTCATCATTTTCCCAACCTCCTTTTCTGCTGTCCGCTGCGTGGATTGCGATGCGGTCTTCGACCCCGGCATATCGCCCTGGGGTCAGGAATAAAGTTACAGCAGCAAACTGCAGAAAACCAGCAATTCGCGGGGAAAAGATAGAACTTTCCTTTAAAGCAGTTTTACAGGCCCCAACGGACAATAGCGGGCGTCTTTTTATCCCACCCGAGAGTGCAGACCTTGGCCGTGCCCAGGACGAAGTGCCGGCCCTCCACAGCGGGCAGCTCCAGCCAGCGGGCAGTGAGGATCCTGGAAAAGTGCCCGTGGGCCACGATCAGCACGTTGTCCATCCCTGATTCCAGGATCCGGCCGATGATCTTGTCCGCCCTGGCCGCCACCTCGTCGAGGGTTTCGCCATTCGGAACACCGTGGGTCCAAATCAGGTAGTCAGGGTTGTCCTTGCGGATCAGGTCCGAGCTGATGCCCTCGTAATCCCCGTAGTTCCACTCCACCGCGAGCGGTTCATGCCGGGCGTCGGGGAAGCCGGCGAGCTCGGCAGTGCGCCGCGCCCGCCGCAGCGGCGAGGTGAGCACCAGGTCGAAGTCGACGCCGTCCAGCACCTTGCGGGCCTCCACGGCCTGCTGCTCGCCCTCCACGGTCAGCGGGAGGTCCGTGAGGCCGGTGTACTGCCCGCTCTTGGACCATTCGGTTTCACCGTGGCGGAGAATCCAGAGCTGGGGACGCGGGGCAAAGGCAGGATTGGTCACTTGGACTCCTCAACAGGGGAAGGTTCGACGACGGCAGCAGGGGCTTCGGGGGCAGATCCGGCGGGTGCTGATTCGGGCTGTTCGGCCCACCAGCGGAGCAGTCGCTCCTCCGCTTCCGCGGTGGGCAACGGCCCGTGCTCCATCCGTTCATTCAGGAGGAACTTATAGGCACGGCCCACGACGGGCCCTGGTTTAAGGCCCAGCAGGGCCATGATGCTGGATCCGTCCAGGTCCGGGCGCACTGCGTCCAGGGATTCCTGTTCACGCAGTTCGGCGATGCGTGTTTCCAGATCGTCATAGGCGAAGGCCAGGCGTTCGGCCTTGCGTTGGTTCCGGGTGGTGACGTCGGAGCGGGTGAGCCTGTGCAGCCGCTCCAGCAGGGGACCGGCGTCGGTGACGTACCGGCGGACGGCCGAATCGCTCCAGCCGGCGTCCCCGTAACCGTAGAAGCGCATGTGGAGCTCCACCAGGCGTGCCACGGCCTTGGTGGTGTCATTGTCGAACCGCAGGGCCTTCATGCGCTTGGCGGTCAGTTTGGCACCCACCATGTCGTGGTGGCGGAAGCTCACCGCGCCGCCCGGTTCGAAGCGGCGCGTAGCAGGCTTTCCGACGTCGTGCATCAAGGCGGCGAAGCGGAGCACGAAGTCCGGCCCGGGCACGGGGCCTTCCGCGTCCGTTTCCAGTTCGGCTGCCTGCTCAAGGACCTGCAGGGAGTGCTGGTAGACGTCCTTGTGCCGGTGGTGCTCGTCTGATTCGAGGCGGAGGGCGGACACCTCGGGCAGCACATGCTCGGCCAATCCTGTCTCCACCAGGAGATCGATGCCCGTCCGCGGCCGGGCCCCGCACACCAGCTTGACCAGTTCGTCCCGCACCCGTTCCGCGGAAATGATCCTGATCCGGTCCGCCATGCCGGTCATGGCATCGCGGACGTCGTCGCGGACCGAAACCCCCAGCTGCGCGGCAAAGCGGGCTGCGCGCATCATCCGCAGCGGGTCATCCGAGAAGGATGCCTCCGGTGCGCCCGGTGTGGCCAGCACGGAGGCGTGGAGATCCCGCACGCCTCCGAACGGGTCCACCAGCTCCATGGAGGGCAGCCGAAGCGCCATGGCGTTGATGGTGAAATCCCGGCGCAGCAGGTCATCGGTCAGTGAAGTGCCGAACGCCACCACGGGCTTGCGGGAGTCGGGGTCGTAGGCCTCGGCCCGGTAGGTGGTGATCTCGATCTGGAAGCCGGCCTTGCGCATGCCGATCGTTCCGAAGGCGCGGCCGATTTCCCAAAAGTTGTCTGCCCACTTCTTGATCAGCGCCACGGTCTGGTCCGGGGTGGCGTCAGTGGTGAAGTCGAGGTCGGGGGAGGTCCTGCCGAGGAAGAGGTCGCGCACCGGTCCGCCCACCAGGGACAACTCGTGGCCGGCGTCCACGAAGCGCTGCCCGAGCTCCAGGACCACCGGGTCCACCTTGAAGTCGACAGTGTGGGAATCAATCTTGTGATGTGCGTGCGACATAGTTCCTTAAGCTTGGCAGAAACCAGCGGCGCGGCAGTCCAAAAATGCGTCACGATCCGCGCTGATTGGCCTTGCCCGCCGGAAAGTACGTCATATCCCGTCCATGTTGGTGTCATGTTCCGGTCATCACAGCAGGGCAACAGTCGTTAGAGTGGACTCCATGGCCCATCCAGTACCGAGCGCTCCAGGCAGGAGGACAAACGCACCATTGCCGTCGGCAATCGGTGCGCACGTTGCCCCTGCCCAGCAATCGGCACCGGCCTCGCTTCCCACGGTTGAGGAGGTCTCCGCCGGCGGAGTTGTGGTGGACACGTCCGACGCCGGGTTGCGGGTTGCGATCATTGCCCGCCTTAATCGGGGCGGACGGCTCGAGTGGTGCCTGCCCAAGGGCCACCCTGAGGGCAAGGAAAACAACGAAGAGGCCGCGGTCCGCGAAATTGCCGAAGAAACCGGTATCGAGGGCACCATCCTGGCACCGCTTGGCAGCATCGATTACTGGTTCACCGTCAGCGGACACCGCGTCCACAAGACTGTTCACCACTACCTCCTGCGCGCCACCGGCGGCGAGCTCACCATCGAGAACGATCCCGACCAGGAAGCCGTGGACGTTGCCTGGGTGCCCATCCAGGAGCTGGCCCGGAAGCTGTCCTTCCCCAACGAACGCCGTATCGCCGACCTCGCCCGCGAGGTCCTGCCCGGACACCTCTAAGCCCGGCCGCCGCCGTCGTCGTTGCGGTGTTAAGCGCTGCCGGGTGAGACGATGAAGTCGATGTCAGCTACCAACTTTCCTTCCGACCGGTCCGGCCGGCCCGACGATGCCGCACCCGACGGTGTGCCCCCGGAGCCGGCGACCCCGGACGTCGCACAGCCCGCGGCCTCGGGCGTCAGCGAAACCCGTTCCAGTGCCATCATGGCCGCCGGAACGCTGGTGTCGCGCTTCCTGGGCTTTGGTAAGACCTGGATGCTCGGCACCGCGCTGGGCCTGGGCTCCACGGTCAACGACACGTTCATCAATGCCAACAACCTGCCCAACCTGATCTTCCTGCTGGTGGCCGGCGGCGTGTTCAATGCCGTGCTGGTTCCACAGATCATCAAGGCCAGCAAGGCTCCGGACAGGGGAGCGGACTACATCAGCCGGCTGCTGACGCTGGCTGTCCTGCTCCTGTTTGGCCTGACCGCGCTGGTCACGCTGGCGGCTCCGGGAGTTATCGAGCTGACCACGCAGGGCTACTCACCGCAGCAGAAAGCCCTGGCCGTCACCTTCGCGTTCTGGTGCCTGCCGCAGATCTTCTTCTACGGCCTCTACGCCCTGCTCACCCAGGTCCTCAATGCCAACGGCGCGTTTGGCCCTGCCATGTGGGCGCCCATCCTGAACAACGTCGTGGCCATCGCCGGCCTGGGCATGTTCATCTGGATCTTCGGCACCAACGAAATGAACTCCCACACCCTGGACAACTGGGGTTCCACCCAGACACTCCTGGTGGCCGGGTTCTCCACCATCGGCGTGTTGTCCCAGACCGCCATCCTGCTGGTGCCGGTGTTCCGGCTGAAGCTTGGCCTCCGTCCCCGGTTCGGGTGGCGGGGCGTGGGACTGGGCCACGCTGCCCGGCTGAGCATCTGGACGCTGCTGACGGCCGCCGTCGGACAGCTGGCTTTCCTGTACGTCATGCGCATCGCCACGATTCCCGGTGCGGAACGCCTCCGGTTGAAGGAGGCGGGGGACCCTTCCGCCGCCATTCTTCCCGGCAACGCGGTCCTGGAGGTGGCCAGCCAGCTGTACCTGCTGCCGCACTCAATCATTGCCCTGTCCCTGGCCACCGTGCTATTCAACCGGATGACCCGGGCGTCGCAGGAGGGCAACCGTGCCGAACTGCGCGACGCCCTCTCGCACGGACTCAGGACCATGGCGGTGGCCACCGTCTTCGGCGCCCTGGCGCTGTTTGCCCTGGCCGGTCCGCTGGGCATGTTCTTCTCCGGTGGCTCGCGCCAGGACGGCGTCATGCTGGCGCAGACCCTTACCATACTGGCCCTCAGCACCCCCTTCATGAGCGCCAACTTCATGATGTCCCGCGTCTTTTACGCCAACGAGGACGCCCGCACCCCGTTCTACGTGCAGCTGCTCCTGGCCGTGGTCTATGTCGCCGGTGCCTTCGCCATCCAGTTCCTGCCCGTCGGCCAGATCATCTACGCCATCGCCGTCCTGTACATGATGGGCAACATCCTCTCGGTGGTCATCAGCGCTTTCTTCCTGCGCCGCATGCTGGGGCACCTGGACGGTGCACGGATCGCCAATTCCTACATCCGCATGGGCTACGCCGCCCTGGGTTCGGCGATTGCGGGTGCCGGAGCCCTGTGGCTGATGGGCAGCTACACCCCGGAGGGCTTCGCCTGGCAGAACCGGCTCACCGCGCTGGTGACCGTCGTGGTCGTGGGTCCGGTCATGCTGGTGGTCTACTTCGTCCTGCTCAGGCTCTTCCGGGTCTCCGAGCTCAGCGACATGCTGCGGCCCCTGCTGGGCAGGTTCGGCCGCGGCGGCCGCACCCCGGCTCCGGACGCCGGGGACACGACGTCGTCCCCTGCTCCCGACGGATCCTCCCCTGACCGCGGGAACCATCCCGAGCGGGCCACTACATCCGTTGACACCGGCCTCATCCCCCGGATCTCCGGGGAATTCGACGCCGTCTCCTTCCGCGCCGGCCCGGATCCGCGGCGCGGCTCCCACCGGGTGGAAACGTACGACGGCGGCGCCCGGCAAGGTGCTGAAGGCGACTACCTGCCGGCCGAAGACCAGCCCAGTACAGCGCGCAGGGGCCCGCTGAACGAGGAAATTCCGCTTCCTGGCCGGCGGACCTATCAGGGGAAGGCCGGGGAGAACCCCTATTTCAAGAGCGGCCGGCCGCGGAAAAAGTAATCCGCACGGCGTCCGGTGCCCGTCTTCTCCACGGCCGTACGGACCGGATCCGCTAGGATCGAACAGGTACAGGGGTAGTTGCATTCAGGTTGGCCCATGCGCCGGGCCTGAACGGCGGTTGCGTCATTGAGCCGGCAATCCCGGACAGTCTAGGAGGAACACGTGTCCAACCCGATCGATGTCGGATCAGTACTGGGCGGCCGCTATAAGGTCACCGCCACAGTGTTGGCCTCGCATGACCACGATCTGGTGCTGGACGGGGTGGACCAGGTCCTCAACCGCCCGGTCAGCATCCTGGTCGCCGGACCGGAAAACACGGAGCAGGTGGCGCAGAGCGCCCGCGAAGTGGCCACCGGTGAGCGTCCGGGCACCATGCAGGTCCTGGACCTCGGTGTCACCGAGGACGCCACCTACCTCATCACCAACCACACGGCCGCCGCCGACCTGCTGGATCTGGTCGTGGC
>Ga0308169_10001322_pt1 | contig 29386 bp, 24 predicted proteins | sample PhyBR1_2_FD_202139 | JGI IMG/M metagenome (GOLD analysis project Ga0308169, IMG submission 202139) | Phyllosphere microbial communities from UC Gill Tract Community Farm, Albany, California, United States - DLSLSB.R1 | ecosystem: Host-associated > Plants > Phyllosphere > Unclassified | place...
CCTCGGCGATGGCGCGGATGGTGCCGGACGAGCCGTAGACGCCCTCCCAGCCGACGGCGCGGTACTGGGCGGCGGCATCCTCGAAGCGGGCACGCGCCTCGACCACCGCGGTCTCGAAGGCGGCGGCGCCAATGTGCCCGCCCGGGAAATAGGTGGCGCTCTGCGGATGGGTGCCGGTGCTGAACGATTCCACCAGGCGGATCGCGTCGCCCTCGCCGGCGATGATCTCGGTGGAGCCGCCGCCGATGTCGATCACCAGGCGCCGCTCGTCGGCGCGGCCGATGGCGCGCGCCACGCCCATGTAGATCAGGCGCCCTTCCTCCTCGCCGGAGATGATCTCGACCGGGTAGCCGATCGCGTCTTCCAGGCGCGGCAGCAGCAGGTCGGCGTTGCGCGCCACGCGCAGGGTGTTGGTGGCCACCACCCGCACCGCGTCCAGCCGGTGCTGGCGCAGGATGGCGCTGAAATCGCGCAGGCAGCGCACCGCCGTCTCCATCGATTCCGGGCTCAGCTTGCTGTCCGGGCCGAGTCCGGCGGCGAGACGGATCGGGTCGCGCGCGGTGCGCACGATGTGGATCTGGCCGGCGACGGCCTCGCCGATGTGGAGGCGGAAACTGTTGGAGCCGAGGTCAACTGCTGCGTACATGGGTCTGTCCGAGAAAAGGGTTTCGCCAGTATAGCGGGCGGGCACCACCCGGGGGGCGCCCGTTTGCGCCGCCTGGGCGTCCCCTGCCCGCTGCATCGCCATCGCCGGCTCAGCGCAGCGCTTCGGTCAGCACCCTGCCCTCGGCGGCGGCCGGCGGGCGCAAATGCAGGATCTGGGCCAGGGTCGGGGCGATGTCGACCACCTCGGCGTACTGCGCCACCGCGCCGGGACGGATCCAGCGCCCACCCATGATCAGCAGCGGCACGTTGGTGTCGTAGTTGTAGGGCGTGCCGTGGGTGGCGCCGCTGTCGCCGCTGCCGAAGGCGACGTAGGGCGCGGTCACCAGCAGCAGGTCGCCCGACAGTTCGCGATGCCAGGCGCGCTGCATCAGCGTCGCCAGGCGCGACTTGCCCGCGATGCCCTGCTCCAGCTGGGTGCGCGTGAACACCTCGGCGATGCCGGGCTGGGCCAGCAGGAAGCGCGCGGCGGCGTCCTCGACGTCCGCGCGCGCCAGCTTGTTGCGCTCGATCGCGGCGTAGTCGAGGTAGACCTCGGGCAGGTAGGTGTTCCTGACCAGTCCCGTGACGCGGAAGCGCTCGGCCAGCGCGGCCTCCAGTTTCGCCTGCAGCGGCTTGGGATCGATGCGCGCGGCGTCCATGTGGCGGCCCTGCGAGAACTCGGCGGTGTTGGCGAAGCCGTGGTCGGCGGTCAGCACCACCAGTACGTTCTCCATGCCGATGCGCTTGTCGAGGTAGTCGAAGAAGTCGCCGATCCTGCGATCGATCTGCTGCAGGTGGTCGTGCGACATGCGGCTTTCCGGGCCATAGGCGTGGTTCACGTAGTCGTGGCCCGACAGGCTGATGCCCAGCAGGTCGGTGGCGCCGCTGGCATTGCTGCCGAGGTTCTCGCCTTCGATGGCGGCGCGCGCGAAGTCCAGGGTCAGCTCGTCGACCGCCGGGCTGGCCTTCAGGCGCGTGTAGTAATCGGCGGCGGGCGCCCCGCTCTCGCTGTAGAAGGTGAACGGAAAGCGGTTCGGGCTTTTCAGGCTCGGTGCCGGATCGGGCGCGTCATCGAGGTAGGCGGCGTCGGGCAGCAGCGGCTTCCACGATCTGGCGTAGTAGCGGTCCTGCGGCTTGCCGGCCTGGAAGCGCTCGACCCAGGCCGGGTGCTGCTGCATGTAATACGTGGAGCTGGCAAAGTCGCCGGTCTTGTCCATGAACATGTAGGCGGTGCCGGTCTTGCCGGCCAGCAGGATGGCGCCGCGGTCCTTGCCGGACACGGCAACCACCTTGCTGCGGTTGCCGCTGGCGTAGCGCAGCTGGTCGCCCAGCGTGTCCACGCGCAGCTTGGCCGGCGAGGTGCCGTCGTGCTCGTCGGTCTCCTCGCCGATGTAGCGGTGGCGCGTGTCCTCGGTGCAGTACACCTGCTTGCCGTTGGCATCAAGCCAGTTGTTGCCGATGATGCCGTGGCGGTACGGATAGGCGCCGGACAGCACCGCCGTGTGGCCGATCGCCGTCACCGTGATGCCGTGCGCCTGGTGCGCGTTGGTGAACGAAGCGCCCTGCTCCATCAGGCGGCGCAATCCTTTTCCACCGAACTGCCCGCGGTAGCGCTGCAGCTGCTCGGCGGGCAGGCCGTCGATGACCATGACCACGACGAGTTTCGGAGCGGCCGCCTCGGCCTTTGCCGGCTTGGTGTCCGCGGCTGACGCGACTTGCGGGGCGAGCGCCAGCAACGCTGCGCAACTGAAAAAGGAAAGTGTGGAGAGGATTCGGAGTTGTCGGTGCATGTCGGAGTTTCGGTCGATGGAAAGCGGTCGCCAATCAGGCATTGTAGGAAGTCCATATGTCAATTTCGTGACACCGGTCCGGCGGGGTGGCATTTTCTTCTATTGTGCAAATGCCGCCGTCTCCCATCGGGTCACGGTCGACGTGCGACGGCTGCGTATAGTAGCGTTAACTTTGGTGTCGACATAAAAACAAAAGCCACCTGCAAGAGAGGTGGCTTTTGTCATTGGCTGGCTTTGCTCGGCGTTTATTCCGGCCGTTCATCGTTCAGTTGGCGGGCCATTACATCATGTCCGGCGGCGGCGGCGACGCTCGTGTGCAGGTGACCGCTGCCGTCCGGTCGCTTTCGGTTCCGCCCCGGGACTTCGCTGTTCTGATCGCCAGGTCGCAGACACTCGCCATCGGGTCCAGGGGAATCCGCATGTTGCGGCCATCGACGACTTCCGGGCTGGAGATCGCTTTCGCATGGAAACCCGGGCCTGCCGTCGACCACTTTGAAGTTGGCGATGACGGTGCCGGGATGCAGATAGGCCAGGTCGATCACACGCGGCCCAGGTTGCCACCGGCCGGTGTACCCCACATCGGTCAGAAACTGCGGCAATGCAGGACATTCCTGGTCACGGCCCAGGTACCGCCCTTTGCCCTCCGGGTAGCGCTGGTGGTATTTGTCGGCCAGGTCTTCGAACTGCAGCCCTTGATACGTGCCTTGATAGATGACGTTGCGTTTGGGAAGATCGTCCAGACTAAGAACGTCCTCAAACTTGGCCTTGGGAATCGTTTTCCCCATCGCGCAGTGCTGTTGAAGAATGGGTGAAGCCAAGTCGGCCAGTTTCCTGAACGACATGTCGGACAGCGAAGCACGGCCAACCGTGTGGCCGCCTGCGGTCGAAGCGGTCGAAGCGCGTGGCTGATGCACGCGTCAGGCCACACGGAGACTTCGATCCAGTCCTTGTGCCCCGCGTCGGTCGATTCGCCCTTGATCCCTTCGATTTGCAGATAAGCGTCGATTGCCATGATGCCTCCGTGGTTTGGTGGTGGAGCATCGTTACAGAGCGGGGTTCGCGGCAACATGGTAGTGCTCAAGCGTAGACGAGCAACAGATCAAGTCCGTGCGATGCGCCCCATCGTACATACGTCAATTCGATGAAATCATGCACCGCGGCTGTGACATTCCGTGCATCTTGCATGAGCCGCAACCGGTAGAATCATTCGAATGACGACCTCCCGCCTGCTCCTGCCGGCGCGCCCGCGCGGGCAGTGGTTCGGCTGGGGTATCAGCCTGCTGGTCCACGCCGGCGTGCTGGCCTGGCTGCTGCACGCGCTGCCGGCGCTGCCGCCTTCTGCCAAGAACGACCCGGCACCGGTGCCGCGCATGCGCTTCGTGCTGGTGCCGACACGGCCACACACGGCGCCGGCGCCGGCAGCCTCGCCATCGCGCGAGCACCCCGCCGCCGCCGTGTCGCACAGCCGGCCGGTTCCATCTTCATCGGCCACCGTCGCCACTGCCCCTGCCCCTGCCCCGAGACCGCAAGCCGCCGCGGCGCAAAGCGCGCCTACGCCAGTGATCACGTCCGACGACCCCACCCCGGCCGCGCCGGCGCCGACCGGCGCTGCTGAACCAGGAACCGAAGCCGCAGCTGCCGATGCCGATGCCGGCCCGCCCGGCTTCGACATGAACGAAGCGCGCAAGACCGCGCGCCTGATCGCCAAGCACCGCAAGGATGGCCTGGTGGCGCTGCCGAAGGCGGAGCCGCCGCTGGAACGCGACGACCGCCTGGGCCGCGCCATCGAACGCGCGCGCCGGCCCGACTGCAAGAGCGCCTATTCCGGACTGGGATTACTGGCAGTGATACCGCTGGCCAAGGATGCGGTTACTGGAAGCGGCTGCAAATGGTAGCCGCCGCATGGGCCTGACACCACTGCCACAAAAATCTTCCGGGTCACTCGCGGTGCACGTCGCGCCACGCCAGCATTGCCGGCAGCCGCTCCTCCTTGTCGGCGTCGAAGCCGCAGGCCGCATCGAAGCTGGCGGGATTCTCGTAGGTGCCGAACAGCCAATCCCACCAGACGATGTCACCGTAATTGTTGCGATGGCGGCCGTGCTGGTGGTGCACACGATGCATCTCCGGACGCTGGAAGAACCAGCCCACCCAGCGCGGCGTGCGCACGCTGGTGTGGTAGAAGAATTCGCCCAGCGCCGTGCACAGCGTGTACACCGCGCCGGCCTCGGGCGACAGGCCCAGGATCGCATACACCAGCAGGCTGCCGACGATGGAATTGACAACCATCTCCACGGGATGCTTGTAGAACGAGGTGATGACTTCGATGCGCTGCGGGCTGTGGTGGATCTGGTGGAACACGCGCCACAGGAAGTCGGACTCGTGGCGCGCGCGGTGCCACCAGTAGAACACGAAGGTGGCGACGACATAGGCCAGCATGCCGCCCGCTACCGGGCCCAGGTGGCGTGACAGATGCAGCAGCGAGCCGGCCGACAGCCAACGTTCCCAGGTAACGCCGGCCAGCAGGACCACGCCCAGCTGGAGCGCGTTCACCAACAGCACGCGCAGCGGCCAGGTGCGGACGTGGGGCAAACGCCAGCCGGGAATCAGGCGTTCCAGGACGAAGCAGGCGGCAAAGACGATGAAGATGGTGACGAGCATGGTGGGCCTCCGTGGAATAGTGGCGCCATGATTGCGAAAAGTTTAAGCCTGGGCTAGCGTTGTGATTCTTGGCAAGCTTTTTGCGACCTGGAGTCGCATTTATCGATACCGCAACCCGTAGCCCAGCACCTTGTCGTTCCTGGAAGCCGCTCGAATGCCTCAAGAATACCGCATTGGATTCTCAGCATGGGTCCCCGCCTTCGCGGGGACGACGCGCTTGTTCCTTCGTCAGCCGATGCGCCGCACCGACTCCCGCACCACCAGGCTCAGTTCCGGCACCTTGTTCGCCAGCGGCTCCTGCGCGATCATGTTCAAAATGGCCCGGCCGAGGCACTGGCCGACGTCGAACAGCGGCTGGCGCACCGTGGTCAGCGGCGGCGTCGTGTACATCGAGCTGTGCAAATCGTCGAAGCCGATCACGGAAATGTCCTCCGGCACGCGGATGCCGCGCCGGTACAGGGCCAGGCGTGCGCCGTAGGCCATCAGGTCGTTGGCGGCGAACAGCGCGGTGAAGCGGCGGCCGTCGGCCAGCAGGCGCTCGACCGCGGCCTGGCCGCTGGATTCCTGGAAGTCGCCGTCCAGCACCAGCGCCGGCTGCACGGCGATGCCGTGCTTGTCGAGGGTGTCGCGGTAGCCGGCCAGGCGCGCCTGGGCGTCCAGGTGGTCGGCCGGGCCGGCGATGAAGGCGATGTCGCGGTGGCCGTGCTGCACCAGGTGCTCGACAGCGTCGCAGGCGCCGCGGTAGTTGTCGAGGCTGAAGCCGTAGGCGCGCTCGCCGTGCAGCTTGCGGCCGAAGGCGACGATCGGCACCCGCTGCGACAGTGCCAGGATCTGTTCGTCGGTCAGCTTGCCGCTGAGGATGACCAGGCCGTCGACGCGGCGCGCGATGAGGAGTTCGATGCGTTCAGCTTCCTCGTCCGCGTGCCAGTGGCCGGACACGATCAGCGGCGCGTAGCCGGTGCCCTGCAGCGCATCGTCGATGCCGGCCATGGCGTCGGCAAAGTAGCCGGAGATCAGCGACTGGGTCAGCAGGCCGATGGTGCGCGAGCTGCCGGTCTTGAGGTTCCGGGCCAGCACGTTCGGCTTGTAGTTCAGCCTTTCGATGACGCTTTCGATGGCCTTGCGCTTGTCTTCCGACACTTTGGCGGTGCCGTTCAGGAAGCGCGATACCGTGGCCGCCGACACGCCCGCCACGCGGGCGACTTCGTGGACGGTGACCATGGCGGTGCTGGACGCTTTTCTCATTGTTATGGGGACGGGACGACGAAGAAACATGCGGCCAAAGCCGCGCGACTTGCCAGTATAGCAGCGGCGCGTGACGGCAGGAAACCGATTTCAGGGCCGCGGGCGCCGGCGCCGAGTCGCATCTCGTCCACGCAGGCAACCCCGGCAATAAATTATGTTTGACATTCCGGCAAGCGAAACGGTACGATGAAATCGATTTCAAGCCGCATGCCGGTCGCCTCCGATCGCCGCCTGCGCGCCGATGACAACATGAGCAACATGCGCCTGCCCCGGAGACCGGGCCCTTTTCCAGCAAGGTAACTCTTCCATGACCGATTCCATCCGCTTCCCTTCCAACTTCACCTGGGGCGTCGCCACCAGCGCCTTCCAGATCGAAGGCGCCTTCGATACCGACGGCAAAGGTCCCTCGATCTGGGACACGTTCTCGCACAACGCCGCCAACATCATCGACGGCAGCAACGGCGACGTCGCCTGCGACCACTATCACCGCTACCGCGACGACGTGGCGATGATGGCGTCGTTCGGCGTCGACGCCTACCGCTTCTCGATGGCCTGGGCGCGCGTGCAGCCGTCCGGCAAGGGCGCTTGGAACGAGAAGGGTTTCGATTTCTACGCGCGCCTGATGGACGCGCTGCAGGAACGCGGCATCGCGCCGCACCTGACGCTGTACCACTGGGACCTGCCGCAGGGCCTGCAGGACGACGGCGGCTGGATGTCGCGCGACACCGCGCACCGCTTCGCCGACTATGCGCACGAAGTGGCACGCCGCTTCGGCGACCGCCTGGCCACCATCGCCACCCACAACGAACCGTGGTGCACGGCCAACCTCGGCTACGGCAACGCGCAGTTCGCGCCCGGCGTGCGCGACAAGAAGCAGGCGATCCAGGTCTCGCACCACCTGCTGCTGTCGCACGGCCTGGCCATGCAGTCGATGCGCGCGGCCAATCCGAAGGCGGAATTGGGCATCGTGCTGAACCAGTGGACCGCCGAACCGGCCACCGACAGCGAAGCCGACTGCAAGCTGGCGGCGCTGGAGTGGGCGAATTCGATCGAATGGTTCATGGACCCGATCTTCAAGCGCCGCTATCCGGAACTGTCGCTGCAGTCGCACGGCGCCGACGCCCCGGACGTGCACGAAGGCGACTTCGACATCATCGCCCAGCCGATCGACTTCCTCGGCGTGAACTACTACCGCCGCGAGGTGATGAGCGCCGAGGTCCCGCCGAGGAAACCCGAAGGCGGCATGGGCTTCACCGACATGGGCTGGGAAATCTACCCGCAAGGCCTGACCGAGCTGCTGGTGCAGCTGAAGGCCGAATACCCGGACCTGCCGCCGGTCTACATCACGGAAAACGGCATGGCGGCGGCCGACCAGGTGGACGGCGGCGCGGTCGACGATCCGGTCCGCATCGAGTACGTGCGCACCCACCTGGAAGCGCTGAAGGCGGCCATGGACCAGGGCATCGACGTGCGCGGCTACTTCCTGTGGAGCCTGATGGACAACTTCGAATGGAACTCGGGGTACGCCAAGCGCTTCGGCATCGTCTACGTCGACTATGCGACCCAGCAGCGTATTCCGAAGGCGAGCGCGCTGTGGTACCGTGACTTCATCGCGGGCCAGCGTGCGCAGCGCCAGGCCGCATAAGAAACACAAGAAATACAAAGCAAGAGCAGCAAGAAAAGCATCGGAGGAGACATCATGATCGAAGAATCATACGAGGACGGTGCGCGCCTGGTGGCCGACATCGGCGGCACCAACGCGCGCTTTGCGCTGGAACGCGCACCGGGACGCATCGGCGACGTCGCCACCCTGCCCTGCGCCGGCCATGCGCAGTTCACGGACGCGGTGCGCGCCTACCTGGGGCGCCACGACGGCGTGCGGGTGCGCCATGCGGCGATCGCCATCGCCAACCCGGTCGACGGCGACCTGGTCAAGATGACCAACCACTGCTGGACCTTCTCGATCGCGCAGGCCCGGGCCGAACTCGGGCTCGACACCCTGCTGGTGGTGAACGATTTCGCCGCGCTGGCGATGTCGGTGCCTGAACTGGCGGCCTCGGAGCTGGTGCAGGTGGGCGGCGGCGCGCCGGTCACCGGCGGCGTGGTCGGCCTGGTCGGCGCCGGCACCGGCCTCGGCGTGGCCGGACTGATCCCGTCCGGCGGCCGCTGGACCGTGCTGCAGAGCGAAGGCGGCCACGCGGCGTTTTCGCCGATGGATGCGCGCGAGCAGGCGATCCTGGACTTCTGCTGGGGGCGCTGGGAGCACGTGTCGGCCGAACGGCTGGTGTCCGGTCCCGGCCTGTTGCTGATCCACGAGGCGCTGGCCGCGCAGCAGGGCCTGTCGGCGCCGGTCATGGACCCGGCCGAGATCGTCGAGCGCGCGCTGGACGGCGGCGACGCCCTGTGCGCCGAGGTGCTGGATGCGTTCTGCGGCATGCTCGGCACGGTGGCGGCCAACGTCGCCGTCACCCTGTGCGCGCGCGGCGGCATCTACATCGGCGGCGGCGTGGTGCCGCGCCTGGGCGAGTGGTTCGCGCGCTCGCCGTTCCGCGCCCGCTTCGAGAACAAGGGCCGCTTCTCGGGCTACACCGCGCGCATTCCCTGCTTCGTGATCCACGCGCCCTGCCCGGCCCTGGCCGGCGCCGCGGCGATGCTGGAGCAGCACCTGTTCGACGGCGCCGCGCACGGCGCCCTGCACGCCAACGCGGGAGCCCGGCATGCGCACGCTTGAGAAGCCGGGCAAGCCTCGACCAGCGCGCCACCCGCTGCTGTGGGTACCGACCGGTTACTTCACGATGGCGCTCGGCTACATCATGCTGACCAGCGTCACCGCGATCATGTTCAAGAACATGGGCATGGACAACGGCCGCGCCGCCTTCTATTCGAGCATGCTGATCCTGGCCTACACGATCAAGCCGCTGTTCGCGCCGGTCGTCGAGATGTACCGCACCAAGAAGTTCTTCGTGCTGTGCGCCCAGGTACTGATCGCGCTCGGCTTCGCCGGCGCCGCGCTGGCCATGAAGCTGCCGGTCCACATGACGCTGGTGCTGGTGGCCCTGCTGGCGCTGATGTCCTTCGTCGGCGCCACCCAGGACATCGCCAGCGACGGCGTCTACGTGACCTCGCTCGACACCCGCACCCAGGCGCTGTATTGCGGGGTGCAGAGCCTGTCGTGGAACGTCGGCCCGATCGTCGCTTCCGGCCTGCTGGTCTACCTGAGCGGCCGCCTGCACACCGAGGTGTTCCACCACGATCCGAAGACTTTCGGTCCTGAATGGCTGGACGCCTGGCGCGTGATCTTCTTCATCGTCGCCGCGCTCACGCTGGCGATGGCGGTGTGGCACGCGCGCGTGATGCCGGAAGGCGCGCGCGCCGAGAACACCCCGGGCAGCATCGGGGGCGCCGGCGCCATCCTGCGGGATTCCTTCGTCACCTTCTTCCAGAAGCGCGACGTGTGGAAGATGATCGCCTTCGCCTTCCTGTTCCGGGTCAGCATCGGCCTGCTGGAAAAGATCGGTCCCTTCTTCATGGTCGATGCCAGCGCCAAGGGCGGGCTCGGCCTGTCCAACGAACAGCTGGGCCTCGTGTACGGCACCTACGGCCTGGTGGCGGTACTGGTCGGTTCGCTGCTGGGCGGCTGGTTCGTCGCGCGCCGCGGCCTGAAGCGCACCCTGTTCATCCTGTGCTGCGCGGTCAACATCCCGAACGTGGCCTTCCTGGTGATGGCGATCATGCTGCCGACCAGCACCCTGGCGATCACCGCCGGCGTGGTGATCGACAAGTTCTTCTACGGTTTCGGCTCGGTCGGCTACATGATCTACCTGATGCAGCAGCTGGCGCCGGGCAAGTACGCTACGACCCACTACGCCTTCGGCACCGGGCTGATGGGCCTGTGCATGATGATCACCGGCGCCATCAGCGGCCACCTGCAGGTGTCGATGGGCTACGTGACCTACTTCGGGTTCGTGATGGTGGCCACCATCCCGTCGTTCCTGGCGACCTGGTTCGCGCCGTTCAACCACAGCGAGGACGAGGGCGCGGCGGTGGATGCGGGACGGCTGGTCGAGGATCCGACGCACGAGACGTCGACGCACAAGGCGGCTTGAACGAACCGCGCTGCCGGCAGTGGCGCGCTGCTTCAGCACGTCGCCCCTGCGTAGTACGACGTCGCCCCGGCGCGCTACACGTCGCCCCCGCGCAGGCGGGGGCCCATGCTGAATATCCCTTGGCCGGCATGCTGGCGTACCGGCTCCGGTTACTCGGCATGGGTCCCCGCCTGCGCGGGGACGACGGCTTTTTTGCACGCTGCCGCACGCTCTTCCAACACCGCAGCACTCTTCCAACACCGCAGCACTCTTCCAACACCGCAGCACTCTTCCAACACCGCAGTTCTCTTTTCTCAAATCGGATCCGTCGCCAGCCGCGACCTGCGCACCGGCGCCTTGATCCCGTAGCGCAGCGCCGATTGCCGCACCAGCTTCTCGAACCACGGCGGCGCATCCGGCGCGATCACGATGCTGCGCAGCAGGCGCGTGCCGTCGACCGGGATCACGATGCCGGCTTCATGGTCGCCGCCGATGCGGTCGTGCGCGCCGGTGCGGTCGATGATCACCCGCACTTCCTTCTCGTACTCGTAGGCCTTGGTCTTGTAGGCGAAGATGCGCGTGTAGTCCGGCGAGATGTCCAGCTTGGGGTCACTCCAGTGCTTGACGTACTCGACCCGCGCGATCCAGGCTTCGTGCTCGGTGTGCGCCGCCTTCAGCGTGTCGCTCAGCTGGCCCACGGTGGTGGTCAGCGCCACCGCACAGTCGGACTTGCCGTACAGCGCCCACATCGCCGCGCTGTCGTCCTGGTTGCGGTGCCAGCAATTGATGAACACCGATTCGCGCATGCGGCGCTTGAACTGCTCGTAGTTGTAGTCGATCTCGCCGCGCGCATACGAGGCGCTGATCTGGTCGCGCAGCGTGGGCGTGAAGGCGCCCTCGAACTTGTCGCTGAAATGGTCGGCGCGGCAAAAGAACAGCGTGCCGTTCTCGAAGAAATCGAACAGCTTGGCCGCGTCCAGGTAGCGCCACAGCACGGTATCGCGGCGCAGCTTGTCGTCGGGACGCTGGCGGCCCGCCGGACCCGCGTCGACGATGCGGGGCGCGTCCGCGCTCTCTCGGTTCTCTTTAGCCATATCCTGCAATCTCCCAAGGCCCGATTGTAGGCATCCGCGGCCCGCCGTGCCACGGTCGCGGTCCCAAGCGTGCGCTTGTAGGACCCGGCCGATCAGCGTGTCGCAGTGTGTGCGACAGGGTTTGCGCCGCTGGCGCGCGCTGGCCGCAGGAAGGGATAGGGGTTGATGGCGCCGCCGGTCACGTAGATGCCGTAGTGCAGGTGCGGCGGCGTGCCGGCCGCGTTGCCGGTGGTGCCGACGTAGCCGAGCACCTTGCCGGGCGCCACGCGCATGCCGGCGTGGACGTCGCCGTAGCGCTCCAGGTGGGCATAGTAATGGCGCTGCCCGCCCGGTCCCAGCACCCACACCACCTGCCCGCCGAGGCGGTTGGTGCCCACGTGCACCACCACGCCTTCCGTGCTCGACAGCACCGGCGTGCCGCGCCTGGCGAAGATATCGATACCCTCGTGCCTGCGGCCCTGGCCGCGCGCGCCGCCCCAGGTGTCGACCAGGCCGGACGGCCTGACCCCGGCCACCGGCACCGGCAGCACGGCTGGCGCGGGCATGCCGCCCAGGCGCATCAGGTACAGGGCGTTTTCCAGCCAGGGCTGCAGGATACCGCCGAGGGCGATCAGGACGACGGCAGCAAGGAGGCTGCGGACGGATGTGCGGACGAGCCCAGGGAGGAAAGCGTGCATGGGCAGAGTGTAGCCCGAGCCGGCCCGAATCAGCCTGGCCCCGCCTCCAGGTTCGTGCGCACCCGCGCCAGCAAGGCGCGCAAGGTGGCGCATTCCTGGTCCGACATGCCGGCCAGGGCCGCCGCGGCCAGTTCACCGTCGTGGCTGTGCAGCGCCGTGTACAGCTCGCGGCCTGCGGGCGTCAGGGTCAGGCGCGTGCTGCGGCGGTCCAGCGCGTCGGCCTCGGCGTCGAGCAGGCCGCGCTCGCGCAGGCCGCGGATCAGGCGGGCGACCTGGGCCTTGTCACGGCCCGAATGCGCCACCAGGTCGCTGGAAGAGCCTCCCGGATGGCGCGCGAAGAAACCGAGCACCTTGATTTCCATATGAGCAAGATCGTGGCGGGCCTCGCGCAGGCTTCGGTGCTGCTGGGTGCGGTAGAGATGCATGATCGCGTGCATGCTTTCGATCACCTCGGCCGCCGCCGGGATCGGATTTTGGTTGACTTCGTCAACTTGTTTTCGCATAATGGATGACATTATCAACTGATTTAAGGACGATACCATGAAAGACACAGCGCAAGCTCCCGTGATCCAGCGGGTCCGCCACGAACTCAAGCGGCGCGAGCTGACCGTCGCCAGCGTCGCGCCCCTGGGTCCGGGCTTCGTCAGCATCACCTTCACGGGCGCCGATCTCGCCGATTTCGTGTCGTTGTCCTTCGACGACCACGTCAAGCTGATGTTCGACGACAGCGCGGAATCCCCGGTACGCCGCGACTATACGCCACGCCGCTTCGATCGGGAACAGCGGACGCTGACCCTGGAGTTCGCGCTGCACGGCCACGGCGCCGCGGCAAGCTGGGCGCGCAGCGCCAGCGTGGGCCAGCGCCTGACCGTCGGCGGCCCGCGCGGCTCGTTCGTGATCCCCTCCGACCTCGACTGGCACCTGCTGGCGGGCGACGCCAGCGCCCTGCCGGCGATCTCGCGCCGCCTGGAAGAATTGCCGCAAGGCGCGCGCGCCTTCGTGGTGGTGCTGGCCGACGCCGCCGACCGCCGCGACCTGCCGACCCGGGCCGATGCCCAGGTGGTATGGGTCGACAGCGCCGACGCCCTGGTTGCCGCGGTGCAGGCCTGGACGCCGCCGGCGGGCACCGGGGCCGCCTGGGGCGGCGGCGAAGCCCAGGCCATGGCGCGGGTGCGCAAGGTACTGGCCGACAAGGGCATTCCGCGCGAACTGACGCGCGTGTCGGCATACTGGAAACAGGGCGTGGCCGATCACCACGAGACGCTCGACTGAAGGCCGCGCCGGCAAGCCTCAGACCGGTAGGCAAGCGATCTTCCCAGGTCTGGCCAGGAAGACAATGTAGGATTTATCCCACAAAACGTCTCTTGGCGAACAATTAGCTTAAATTTTGTACTGACGTCCATCTATACTCGTGCCGTAGCGCAATATTTGCCACATAGAAATTACTACGGACGCCCAATGACCACGCCTGCCAGTTTCGACTCCACTGTCAATTCCTTCTATCTCGCGTTCTACGGACGCCCGGCCGACCCGGCCGGCCTCGCCTTCTGGTCGCAGCAGCTGGCCGGCGCGAACGGCGACCTGCACGCCATCTCGGCCGCGTTCTCGACCTCGGAAGAAGCCACCACCCGCTTCGCCGGCGAAAGCGCAAGCGCCCGCATCACCGACATCTACCAGCAGCTGTTCAACCGCGCGCCGGATGCCGCCGGCCTGGCCTACTGGCTCGACGTGCTCGAGAACGGCCACGCGACCATGGCCACCGTCGCCATCGAGATCCTGAAGGGCGCGCAAGGCACCGACCACACCCTGGCCGACCTGCGCCAGCAGGCCATGGACAGCTTCACCGCCCAGGTGAAAGCGTCCGGCACCGACTACACGGGCTACGCCTCGGTGGAAGCCGCGCGCGTGCTGGTGCGCGCCGTGACCCTGGAGACCAGCGGCGCCGACGTCGACGCGCTGGTCAAGGCCGCCGTCTCGTTCGCCGACACCGCCACCAAGACCCCGGCCGTGGTCGCAGCGATCGCCACCGGCAGCACGTTGCTGGCCATGTACGACACCGTGCGCGGCAAGGGCGACCCGGTCGCCCTGACCCAGGCCCTGGCCGACACTGCCAAGGCGGCCGCCGGCAACACGGTTACGCTGGACTCGCTGCTGCGCGGCGGCGGCATGGCCCAGGTGCTGAAAGTGATGCCGGCCGCCGCCACGCTGAAGGACGTGGTCGTTGCGCTCGCCACCGGCGGCCTGCCGGCGGCGGTCGAAGTCGTGTACCCGAGCGCGCCGACCGTGCCCACGGCGCCGGCCGCACCGGTCGGGCCGACCTTCTCGCTGCAGTTCGCGTTCAAGGAAGTGACCCAGGGCTCGGGCGACACCCACGTCGACAACGTCACCAACGTGGCCAGGGCGGACGTCACGTTCAGCTACACCGGCACCGGCTTGAAGGCCGGCCAGCACGTCGAATACAGCGTCGACGGCGGCGCCACCTGGAACAAGGACGGCATCGCCGTGTCGGCCGCCGACCACAGCGTTTCCATCACGGGCGTCGACCTGGAGCAAGGCACGGCCGCCTCCGGCGGCTCGATCCAGCACATCAGGACCGCGATCGAGAACCTGCCGAACCTCGTGACCACGATTTCCGTGCGCGCGGTCGACGCCGGCGGCGCCGCCACCACCCCGGTCAGCCAGCAAATCGTGTACGACCATTTCGCGACCACCCCACGCATTGCCCTGGTGAACGACACTGCCGCCGCCGATTTCGGCAACGGCTACGACATGGTCACCAAGGACGGCAGCTACACGGTCGGCCGTATCGAAGCCGGCGCCACCGTCGAATACCTGCTGAACGACAGCACCACCTGGAGCAAGACGGCACCGACGCTGGCCGAAGGCGAGAACGTCCTGGCCGTGCACCAGATCGACGCCGCCGGCAACGTCAGCAGTACCGCCCTGGCCACCATCATCGTCGACACCAAGGCACCGGCATCGCCGACGATCGCGCTGGCCACCGACAGCGGCATCGCCGGCGACGGTATCACCGCCATCGGCAAGGTCGCGATCACCGGCCTCGAGACCGACACCGGCACCGCCTGGGAATACAGCACCGACGGCGGCGACACCTGGACCTTCGGCCAGGCCAACGACGGCAGCGGCACGGCCGAGCTGCCGCTGAGCGCCGCCGGCGACCAGTTCGTGCTGGTGCGCCAGTACGATGCCGCCGGCAACGTGGGCGTGGTCTCGAACCAGATCGCCTTTACGATCGACCCGAACGCGCCGGCGCCGTTACCGGAACCAATCCCGGTGCCAGAGCCGGTGCCAGTGCCGGAGCCGGTGCCAGTGCCGGTGCCGGAGCCGGAGCCGGAGCCGGAGCCGGAGCCAGTGCCGGTGCCGGAGCCGGTGCCGGTGCCGGTGCCGGTGCCGCCGGCATTCGCATTCAAGGGCGTGACCCAGGGCCTGCTCGACACGCAGACCGATAACGTCACCAACGTCGCGCACCCGGCGATCCAGTTCGGCTACACGGGCGACCTCGACGGCTACCGCTTCGAGTACAGCACGGACGGCGCGACCTGGAGCGGCGAAGGCGTGGTCGCGGCCGACCATGTCGTCACCGTGAACAACGTCGACCTGGCCCTGGGGATGGCCCCGAGTGCGGGCGGCCTCTTTCCGCTGCCGCCGCCGGGCGTGACTTACGACCCGTCCCAGCCCTTCCCCGGCAACCCGAACTTCATGCTGCCACCGGCGAACCTGGAAACCACGGTGCAGCTGCGCCTCGTCGACGCCAACGGCAATGCGGTCGGCGCCCCGGTCGGCCAGAAGATCGTGTACGACGCGTACGCGCAGCCGGTGAACGCCGGGCCGGACGCCTACTACCCCATCCGCGGCTACGATGCGCTGATCAAGGACGGCGCATACGCCGTGCGCGGCATCGAAGAAGGCGCGACCGTGGAATACCTGGTCGACAAAGTCACCACCCCGCTCATCGTCACCGCGAACGCCCTGGATCCGCAGAATCCGACCGTGCAGCCGCCGACCGTGATCGCCGGCACCGAATGGACCAAGGACAAGCCGGTGCTGGCCGAAGGCTACAACAGCATCGCCGTGCGCCAGACCGATGCGGCGGGCAACGTCAGCGACGTCACCCACATGACGGTCGTGCTCGATACCCAAGCGCCGGCGGCGCCGGTCGTCACGCTGGTGGAAGATACCGGCACGGCCGGCGACAAGGTCACCAGCAACGGCAAGATCCTGATCACCGGCCTGGAAACCAATTTCCTGACCAACTGGGAATTCCGCTTCGAAGGCGACGAGGGCTGGAGCTACGGCGGCACCAGCGACGGCAGCGGCCAGGACGGGCACGATTTCAGCTACCTGCCTTTCCAGGGCCCGGTCGCCGTGCAGATCCGCCAGGTAGACGCGGCCGGCAATGCCGGCGCCGTCTCGGACACGTTGAACTTCACGCTCGACCGGACCGCACCCGCCCGCAGCCTCTCCTTCGCGGGTGTGGAGCAGCCGCGCATGAACGAGACCGCCGTCACCGACCTCGCCACGCCGCACGTCTACTTCAAGTACGAGGGCGAACCGGCGGCGAACGACCTGTTCCAGTTCCGCGTGGATGGCGGCGACTGGAACACGCTCGGCGCCGGCGCCTACGACAGCGCCACCCACATGCTCGATGTCGGCCAGGTCGACCTGGTCCAGGCCGACCGCACCGTCGAGGTGCGCGCGATCGACAAGGCCGGCAACGAAGGCATGGTGGCCGGCAAGCTGGTAGAGAGCACGGTGAACGACGCGCCGGCGGCGGAAAAGAGCACGATGACCTACGTGAGTGTCAACATCTATACCGCTGCTCCGATGCTGTATTTCACCGCGGACCCGTACGGCATCACGAATGCGACCGATGTCGGCAGCGAGGACGGCCTGGCCAACAAGGCTTCGCTGACTTTGGAGACCCTGGCCTCCGTTAAGCCGGATCAACCACAGAATAGTTATTTCGACGGCCCGGGCTTCAGCTTCGAAGAAGGCGCGATGTCCCTCGCCACCACGCCGCTTCTCAGTTTCTACAAGCTCAACTGGACGGACGACACCTTCCGCACGACCGGCCCGTCGGGCCACGGCTATGTAGCCGCGGGCAGCGCGCTGTTCGTCGCCGGCGCTGTCGGCACCACGACGGTAAGGGGATTCACGGTCGAGAACACGGTCATGATCACCGGGGATGTGAATGAACCGGCCGGGACCGTTTCGAACACCGCGTACATCGGCACCCCGAACGTGAACGCGCGTATCCAGACCGGCGGCGGCATGGACCTGGTTTCGGACAACAACGGCAAGCTCACGATCGTCTACGACACCTTCGCTGCGTCGGCACAGGACGTGATCTTCGGTTTCGACGCGGGCGACGACGTCATCGAGCTGAATGGCGCCGCCGCGCGGGCCGTGGACGACAACGGCAACGGCCGGATCGAATGGACCATCGCCTCCGCCAGCAGCAAGCTGCTCGTCGGCAGCAACGCCGAAGCGGTCAGGATCAATACCACCGGCCTCCTGACGACCAGCCCGATCAGCTATGAAGCCCAGAATACCGTGGACACGCTGAACGCCGCCATCGACGTGCGCAACCTGCACATCGGCGACGACCTGCTGCTGATGGCCGGTACCAGCGATCACAATGCCCTGATCTGGTATCAAGAGTTGAATGGGGACGGCAAGATCGGCGCCGACGAGTTGACCTTCGTTGCCGTGACCGGCAACGGCGCCATCGGCATGACGGACATCCAGCTGGTCGGCAGCGCCACGGCAACGCCGTAACGCCGGTCCTGCGGGCACGTCCCGCACGCCCGAGACCCGCCGCCTCGCCGCGGCGGGTTTTTTCATGCGCGCGCCACGGCCTTGCCGGGGCGCCCCCTTCCCCGTAAAAAAACGGCGGGCCGTTGCCAGGCCGCCGTCCGCGGGATGCATCAGGCCTTCGTTACGCCGTGCTCTTGCCCGATAGCCGCTTCAGCCGTTCCAGCGCGGTTTCCCCCGCCGTTTCCGGCTGGCTCACCGATTTGCGGATCGCATCCAGTTCCGCCTGCTGGTCGAGCGGCTTCTGGCCGATGTCGGCGACGATGCGCAGGCCGGCCGCCTCGTTGCCGACGGTTTGCGCGCGCCGCGTGAGCGCGTTCAGCGCGGTCGAGCCGGCCTGGACGCCGGACAGGCCGGCCAGCTGGCTCTGGCGCTCCATGCGCAGTTCCTGCAGCTCCTTCTGGGCCTTGGCGGCGGCCAGCGCCTGGATCGCCTTGCGTGCCTGGGCGTCGAACTCGGCCAGCTGCTTGCTGAGCGCGTCGACGATCTTCTGCAGCTCGTCCATGTAGGCCCGGGCGTCGGCCTCTTCCTGGACTTCCTGCGGCAGGCGGGCCTTGTTGGCTTCCAGCTCGTCGCAGAACATGGTCACCGTGGCTTCCGAGATGGTGCCGGCGGCCAGGCGTTCGGCCAGCGTCGCGGCGGCGCGTTCGTCGCCGGCGATCAGGTTCTGCAGGTTGACCACGTCCTTGTGCTCCTTGTCGAAGGACGCGCGCGCGGTCGCCAGCAGCTGGGCGGTCTCGCGCAGCGTGGCCACCAGGCGGTCGCGGTCGGCCTCGGTGGCGGTTTCCGGATCGAAGTTGGCGATGGCTTCGGAAATCCGGTTGCCCAGGGCGCCGAAGTGCTTCGTTACCAGCCGTGCGGTCAGGCCCCATCCACTCGCGTTGCTCATGTCGTTGTTCCTTTCGTTGGTCAAAAAGTCGGGTGCTTCTACTACTGTACTGTCACGCGTTCCGGCTCGAGCGGAATGCCGATCACGAAGTCGACGTGGATGCCGCGCCGGCCGGCGTCGCCGTCCACGCTTTCGATGATCTCGGTGCTGATCAGCAGGTACTCGCGGCCCCCGCCCGGCAGCGTGCGCACGTAGGGCATGTAGTACAGCTGCTGGCGCAGCCCGCGCACGCCCCCGGCGTCGTCGATGCGGGTTTCGCGGCCGCTGAAGGGCGCCACGAAGGCCGCGCCGCCGCCGGCGTCGCGCGCGTACTCGATGCGGTCGCCGTCGCCGAACGCGCCGGCCAGCGTGGCCGGGTCGAGCATGTCGGCCAGCTGTTCGCGCCACAGCGTGTAGCTGGCGTCGCCCAGCCCGTGGCCGGCGACGCCGGTATAGGCATCCTGGTCGTCGGCGGTTTCCGGGATCACGCGCGCCAGCTGGGTGCAGTACAGGATCTCGGCAACGGCGCCATCGTCGGCGCTGAACACCTGCAGGAACTTCTCCTTGTCGTCATTGTCCCCGGTGGCCAGGTACAGGCGGTACAGGCCGGCATCGGGCTCGAGACGGATCTGCGAGACCGCCAGCACGCGGTCGTCGCGATCGTCCGCCATCGCGACCAGCGAGCCGTTGCCCTGGGCGCGGATGATCGGCGCGCGCTGCAGCTGCACCAGGCTGCCGATGCGCGCACCCAGCGGCAGGCCGTCGTCGACCGGTGCGGTCTCCACCGCGCCCTGCCTGGCGGCGATGCCGCGCACGTAGCTGAATACATCTTTCCAGACCATCTGTTCAATTCCTTTCGAACGAATAATTCGGTTTGGCGGCGCTGCGCTTGCGGCGCGCGCGCCTGACCAGGGCAACCACGCCCCAGGTGATGCATGCCAGCAGCGCCAGGCTGGCGATGGTGCCGAACACCGAGGCGCCGCGCGCCGGCTTGGTGGCGGTACCTGGCGCCGGCTGGACGGTACCGGAAGCAGTGCCGCCGGCGCTGACCGTCGTGCCGGCCCCTGCCGCGCCGGCGTTGACGCCGTCCACGCCGCCGTTCCAGGTCGGCGCCGGCATCGGTTCCTGCGGCGCCGGCTGCGTGCCGCCCCTGTGCGCCTGGCCGTGGTTGGCCGCGTTGTTGGCGGCATGCGCGGCGGCGTTGGCGGCGGCGTTCGCGATCACGGCGCCGGCGATGACGTGGCCCAGGCCGCTGCCCTGGCGACCCTGGGCCGGCGGCTGGCTGTCGTATTGCCGATTGTCGTAGGGCCGATTGTCGTAGGGCCGATTGTCGTAGCGCCCGCTGTCGTAGCGCCGGCCGCCGTCAGCCTGGCCGCGCTGTCCCCCGTCGTAGGCCGGCGGCGGCGCGTTGCGGGCCGCCTGGGCGGCGCGGCGCTCGTCCAGCGTGCGCAGTGCGCGCGCCGCGGCGGCATCACGGTCGAGCTTGCGCGACAGCGCGGAGTCGGACTTGCGCGCATCCGGCGGCGGCGAGCCGCCGAAGGAGCCGAAGCCGCCGCCGTTCCTGGCCCTGGCCGGCGCGGCGTCACCCGCCGCGGACGAGGAAGACGACGACGCGGACGACGAACGCTTGCCGAACGTGCCGAAGCCGCCCCTGGACGAGGACGAGGACGAAGACGACGAGGACGAGCGTTGCGACGAAAAGCCGCTCTTGAACGAACTCGACGGCCTGGGGTCGGCGTGCGCCGGCGGCAGCGCCAGTGCCAGTGCCAATGCCAGCACGACGTGGACACTCATCAGGATGGATCTCGGGGCAAGCTTCAACATGGTCAGGGTCGCCGTCAAAAGTTACAATGAGAATAACGAACCGCATGGTGACATGCACCGGTAAAATAATCAAAGGATTACCATATGACCCGCCGCTATCTGGACATGAATCAGCACGACGCGCTCTACACTGTGGCGCGCAAGTATCCGGGCGGGCTGGATGCGCTGGCACGCGAGCTGGGCATGTCCGCCAACGTCCTGCGCAACAAGCTGGCGCCGACCATCGCATCGCACTATCCGTCGTTCGAGGAAGTGTCGCTGATCGTCGAGTGTTGCCACAGGGCCGGCGTGGCCGATGCCCACCTGCCGCTGCACGCGCTGCTGGTGCGCCACGGCATGGCGGCGTTCGTGGTGCCGCAGCCGGAAACGGCGCGCCAGGACGACCTGTCCCAGACCGTGTGCCGGGTGATGAGCGAAGTGGGCGCGGTGGCCGAGGCGGTGTCGGGCGCGCTGATGGATGGCGTGATCACGGCGGCGGAGGCCGACCTGATCGAGCGCGAATTCCACTCGGCCCTGTCGGCGCTGGGCGCATGGCGCGCCCGCCTGCGCAAGGAAACCGAAGCGGGGATCTGCTAGCCGGGCTGGATCAGCGGGCGCGGCGCGGACGGCGGCGCATCAGCAACAGCGCCCCGAATCCGATCCCGGCCAGCCACAACGAGGCCGGTTCCGGCGCTTCGGCGCCGGGCTGGACCGGCTTGACCGGCACGGCCGGCGGGTTCTCCGGCCACAGCAGCGTGTCCGGCAAGGTCGGCGGCTTGACGCCGGCATCGACGGGAGGCAGGTTGGTATCGGCCAGCTCGTCCGGCAGGCCGACCGGCGCGGGCGGCTCGGTGGTCGAGCCGCCGTCGGTGGCGACCGGGACCGGCGTGGCCGCCGTGTCCGTACCCGCGTCGCCCGGATCGGAGCTCGATCCGCCGGTGCTGGCGCGCTCGTTGGCCGGACCGGTCACGGTGGTCGGCGGGTTGTACAGCCCGCCTGGAAAGACGGTGCCGGGAACAGGCGCGAATCCGCTGGAGCGCGGTTGCCATGGCTGGCCGCCGGTCACCGCCAGCAGGCCGGCGCCGTTGTCGAAGTAAGTCAACTGGTGCGCCCCGCCGCCGGCGGCGCCGTCGAACTCGTAGGCGACTTCCAGCGGGCCTTCCGTCTCGTCGAGTTCCTCTTCGGGTCCCCTGGCTTCGACCGGCATCCTGGGCACGCCGGAGATGCGGTTGCCGCAGCGCCCACGGATGTCGCTGTTGCCGTCCGTGAGCACGGTCTCGCCTTCGGCCAGCATGACTTTCTTGGCGGTCCAGTAGACTTGGTCGCCCTTGCGGTAGGACACGTACACCGCGCGCGGCTTGGCCACCGTCACCGGATGCGCCTTGTCGACCTCGAACGATGCGTAGTGCGCGGCCACCACCTTGTCGGCGCGGACGATGTGCGCCAGTTCGGCGCGACTCGCCACGCCACCCGGCACCACCGAGTAACGGTAGACGCGGCGCGTGCCGCTGCTGTCGGCGGCATCGGCGATGCGCAGCGGCGCGCCACCCGCGCTGGACGCGGCGGCTTGCACGGCCGCGCCATCCTGCACCCTGCTCTCCAGGCCCGGCGCGCGCTGTTGCAGCAACAGCGCAGCACAAGCGGCGACACCCAGGATGACCACGGCAGCGACGCGCTTCTTGATGCGTAAACCTTGACGGCTGCGGCGAATATAAGCGGTGCGGTAGTTCATATGGGCCTGGAGTAGGAGTGATCCTACAGGTTAATTGATTGTCGGTAGGCATTCCATATCTTTTAAGAAATTTTGCTGTTTTCGTTGCGTAAACGCTGAAGAAAATGACGAAATTGATGGCGAAACGGAAAGAGAGATGGAAGCCGAACCTGCGCGGGCTGGAAAACGCGAACGCCACCTCTGCCAAGGCGAAGGTGGCGTGGTCGGACCGGGACAGGTTCTCAGTAGGTGTAGCTTGCCGCGACGGCGATGGTGCGGAACTGCGAGCTCCAGCCGTCGCGCCACTGCACCGGCGCCGGCTGGTTGAAGATGTTGTTGACGTACAGGTTCAGCCTGACATGCGGGATGCCCGAATAGGCAAGGTTGTAGTCGAAGGTCTGGTTATGCTTGACGCGCCCGCAGGTGCCCAGGTATTCCGGCGCCACCTTCTGCGTGACGCAATAGGTCGGCGACGAGATGCTGTTGTTGCTGTAGCTGCCGGTGTAGTTGTAGGTCACGCCATGGTCGAAGTCGCCCTTCCTCACATACATGCGCGTCTTCACGCTCAGGCGCGGGCCGAAGTCGTAGATACCGGCGATGTTCTGCTCGTAGGCGTTGTCGGCCACGCTGAAGTCCTGGTACTTCCAGACGTAGGTGCCGTCCAGCTTCAGGCGCACGCTGGTGCCGGCCAGGTTGAAGCGGCCCGACCCGTCGAAATCGAAGCCTTGCACGCGGGTACGGCCGCTGTTGACGTAGGGGTTGTACACCATCCCCAGCTTGCCGACGCCGCCATAGCCCACGGTGTTGTTCGGCGCGTACTTGCGCACCAGCGCCAGGAACTCGTTGTCGTTGGCACTGTTGTCGATGCGGATCAGCTGGCCTTCCGGCAGGCCGGCCTCGCCCTTCAGGATGTCGGTCACGGAACGGGTACCGATTTCGTTGCGGCGCTCGATGAAGTAATAGTCGAGGGCCATGGCCCAGTTCTTGACCGGCTCGAACACCGCGCCCAGCGTCAGCGAACGCGAGGTTTCCGGCTTCAGGTCGGGGTTGGACGACACGAAGCTCGGCAGGTTGGCCGAGCACTCGGCGTTGCGGAAGGTGTTGGCCTGGGCCTTGTCGGCGGTGGTCGCATTGGCGGCCCCTTGCACCAGCGCATTCAACTGGTTGGCGATCGGGCAGCGGCGGATATCGTTGACGCCGGTGGCCACCGAGCTGCGGCCCAGGCCGTTGCCCGATTCGACCACGTTGGGGGCGCGGAAGCCGCCGGCTGCCGTGGCGCGCAGCAGCAGGCTGTCGCTCACGTTGTAGCGCAGGCCCAGCTTTGGCGACAGGTGGGTGTCGGCATTGCCCGACTTGTCGCCGCGCAGCGCGGCGCTCAGCTCCAGGTTCTTGAGCAGCGGCACGGTGGCTTCGGTGAACAGCGCGTACTGGTCGATGGTGTCGTCGACCTGCAGGCCGAACACGCCGACCAGTTCGCCGCGGAGCACGTTGTCCGAGCTCTTCATCCGGTAGTCGTTCCTGCGGATATCGGTACCGAAAGCCACGTTCAGCGGACCGGCGGGCAGCTGCATGACGGTGCCGGTGATGGTCGCATCGAAGAACTTGACCTTGGCTTCGCCTTCGGTGGTGCGGACCGGGAACATGGTTTCCAGCAGCGCCGGATCGTTTTGCTGGCCGAACCGGTAGGCGCCGCCGACGATCGCGTCGGTATAGCCGCTGGCGCTGACGCCGCGGGTCCCCTTGGTGGCGCTCGACTTCATGTACCCGGCGGCCGATTTCCAGTCCCAGCCGCCGAGGGTGCCGTCCAGCGCCAGCATCACGCGCGACTGGTCGGAATCGGTGCGGTTGAAATTGAAGCCGTCGCCCGTGTCCATCATGCGCGCGCGGTATTCGACCGGCACCTTGTAGGGATTGATCGGGTTGCCGACCGGTATCTTCGGATACGCGAACGGACCGACCATCTTGCCGCCGTAGACGTCGTACCAGATGCTGGTCGAGCTGGTGGCGCTGCCGTTGCTGACGTTGAACGGCGCCACGATGTATTCGCTGGTCTCGCCCGCCGTCATGATCTCCAGGTTGGCGTTGACGTCCCTGCCGATCCGGAAGTGGGTGCTGCTGACCAGCGCGTGGCGCTTGTTGTCGGTGGTCAGGCCGGAGTAAGGCAGGACGTCCCATTTGCACAGCTTGTCGGCGGGGTCGAGCGCCCCGGCCGGGCAGCCCGGCGCCGCCACGATATTGGTGCTGCTCAGGAAGTAGTTGCCGGTCGGCGAATAGGTGCTCTGCGCATCCCAGGTCGAGCGCCCCGGGGTCAGGCGGTGCCACGCCGGATAGAAGGGTTGCAGGTCGCCGGTCGTGTAGCCGTCGCGCTTGTAGCCTTCGAAGGTCAGGTAGGTGTTGAAGCCCTGCCGGTCGATGTCGCCGTAGCCGAAGATCGCCGATGCGTTGCGGTTGCGCGCATCCGAAAAATGCTGCGCCTCCTGGTACTGGGCACGCACGCGCGCGCCCTGGAAATTGTTGCGCAGGATGATGTTGATCACGCCGGCGATGGCATCCGAGCCGTACAGCGCCGAAGCGCCGTCCTTCAGGATTTCGATGCGTTCGATCGCGTCGCTGGCGATGGCATCCAGGTTGGTGAAGTTCTGCTGGGCGCCGTCGGCCAGGCCGTAGGGCGCGATGCGGCGTCCGTTGACCAGCACCAGGGTCGCGACCTTGCTGAGGCCGCGCATGGTGACGCCCGAGGCGCCGGTGGCGAAGCTGCCCGAGCCGCTGGACGCCGAGCTGATGTCGGTGCTGATCGAGGACGTCGAGGTCAGTATCCCGAGTGCGGTCGTCTGGCCGGTCTTTTCGATGTCCTCGCGCGACAGCACCTGGATCGAACCGGCCGCTTCCGCCTCGGTACGCTTGATGCTGCTGCCGGTCACTTCGACGCGCGCCACCTTGTCGGGCTGCACGGCGGCTTCCTGCGCTGCGACAAAGGTTGGGAAAGCCATGGCCAGGGCCACGGCGACGGTATTCTTCTGGAAAGTACTCTTGTGCTTCACAACGACTCCCGGATGGTGGTTTTATTTGAGCTACGCAGGTGTCTCATACGGCTTATGCCTCTGGCGGGCGTTATGTCCGTATAAATACTTTTGCACAACAACGTTGCGCTGCAAAGTTGCAAATAAGACTTTCCGGGAAACGAGGTTAGATTTTGTTACATCTGTCGTTTATTTGATACATATAGAACTGGATTACCAAAAATAATGTTTGGATATGCGTTTTTCACCTATTCAAGCTAGAAACTTTGAGAAACTCCAAATAAAGTTTGTTCCAGAAAAAACGGCCATGCTCCCGCCGGCAGCACGGGTTCCCACCCGATTCACTCCATTCTCGACAGCCGTCCGTGGCGGTCGAGCAGGTAGCGGTCGAAGTCGCAGGCCAGGAACAGCTGGCCGCCATAGGCCGCGCGCGCTTCGGTGTCGACGTCCGCGATCGTCACCGGGCCCTGGTCCTGGTAACGCGGACTGAATGGTCGCCGTGCATGTGGGTGATGCATACCGCGCGCAGGTCGTGCAGCGACCAGTTGCTGTGCAGGATGCGGTGCTGGGTCCCCTCGCCGCAATCGACCAGCGACCAGTGACGCGCGCCCTGGGTGCGCAGCGCCAGGGCGCTGACGTTGCGGGTCTTGCTGGGCATGCCCGCCCCGGTGCCGAGAAATTGGGATTCCATGCGATCATTATGACCGGATTGGTATGATGGGGTTTTTCCGACAGATCGATATCATGAGCAACGACGAACAACTTTCCCCCGATGCCTTCGCGGCCCTGCGCGCGCGCTTCCAGCAGCAATCGCGCAAGGCGCAGGCCTACTACACGGTGATGCACGAAGCCGGCAAGGTCCTCGGCGGCGATGCCGCGGCCGACGCCTGGATGAACGCGGCCCTGCCGGCGCTTGGCGGACAAACCCCGGCGCAGCTGGTCGGCGCCGGCCGCGAGGAAGAGGTGCTGGCGCACGTGCGCACGCTTTGATGTCCTCCGGGCGCGAGTGAGCATGGACGGGCTTCGGTTCGCCCCGCCCGCACCCGGTTTCGCCGCTTGCGGCTGCGGTTTCGTCGCATGCGGCTTGCCCGCCGGCCGCCGCTCGGCACAATGCCGGATATCGTTTTGATAACCGGGGCATTGCATGGTCACGCTCACCCACCCTCTCCCGCTGTGCGCGCCGGCGCGGCCGCGCCTGAAACGCCTGGCCGGCGACGTCGGCATCAGCATCGTCCTCAGCGCCTGGGCCGCCGTGCTGATCACCCTGGTCGACGGACGTCCGGCCGATCTGTACCGGCAGATGGTGTATTCGATGTGCAGCGGCCTGGTCGGCGTGCTGGTCATCGACGGCGTGCGCCTGCAATTCTGGGACGACCCGGTGCGCCGGCGCCGGCTGATGCCGCCCTTCCTGGCGCTGGTGGTGCTCACCGCGCCGGTCGCCCACTACGCCGGTTGCGTCCTCGGCGAATTCATCCTCGGGAACGGCTGGGCGCCGCTGCACGCCCATCCCGGCCGCATGCACGTGCAGATGATCCTGTTCAGCCTGCTGGGCCTGTGCGCGACCTTTCTCCTGATCCTGAACCGCGAACGCATCCAGCGTATCCAGGCCGAGCACGGCGAGGCGCGCGCACGTGCGGAGGCCATCGAACGCCAGGCGGCACAGGCCCAGCTGCGCCTGCTGCAGGCGCAGATCGAACCGCACATGCATGCGCGACGGCCGGCTCGAGATCGTGGTTACGGACAGCGGCTGCGGACTGCGGCCCGGCGCCGCCCACCGCCATGGAGTAGGCCTTTCGACCACGCGCGAGCGGCGCCATGCGCTGTACGGCGGGCAGGCCGCACTGACCCTGGAAGCGGCCGCGCCGCGGGGTACGGTGGCGCGCCTGCTGCTGCCGCTGTCTCTGGAGCCAGCATGAATACGCCCATGCATGCACCCGTGCCTTGCCGCGCCCTGATCGCCGAGGACGAACCGGTGCTGGCCGCCGTCCTCGCGGCGACGCTGGCGCGGCTGTGGCCCGAGCTCCAGATCGGCGCCATTGCCCCCAACGGCGTGGCCGCCGTCGACCAGGCCCTGGCGTTGCGGCCGGACGTGCTGTTCCTCGACATCAAGATGCCCGGCCAGACCGGACTGGAGGCGGCCGAGGCCCTGCTGGAGCGCTGGGACGGTGCCCGTCCTTTCCCGCAGATCGTGTTCGTCACCGCCTACGACGACTACGCCGTGCAGGCTTTCGAGCGCGCCGCGGTCGGCAACATGGTGCGCCTGATCCCGGTGCAGGAGGTCGTCTATTTCCAGGCGCTCGACAAATATGTCAACGTGGCCACCGTCGAGGGTGACGCCCTGATCCGCTTGAGCCTGAAGGAACTGCTGCCCCGACTCGACGCCGTGCGCTTCTGCCAGGTCAGCCGCGGTTGCATCGTCAACCTGCACCACGTCGGCGGTGCCTGCCGCGACACCGCCGGCAAGCTGACCCTGACCCTGCGCAGCCGGCCCGACCGGCTGAAGGTCAGTCCGCTGTACGCGCACCTGTTCCGGCAGATGTAGCGCGTCGGCACGCGATGGTCACTTGGAGGCGGTGCGCGGCAAGGACGGTTGAGACAACTCGCGCACCCGCATTGGATGCATGCACATATTGACTTGACGACAAGCAGGGCGTGGCCGATGATTGCCGGGCGTCACGGCATGGTGCCGCTACGACCGACCTTGGAGACGACACAATGAAACGATTCATCCTGGCCGCCGCACTGCTGACGAGCGGCGTGGCCGGCCTCGCGCAGGCCGCCGACAAGGCCGACGATGCCCAGCTGCGCGCGGCCATCGCAGGCAGCCACCGAAGCAGCGCCAACGCGGCGCGCGACAACTGGCGCCATCCCCAGGAAACCCTGGCGTTCTTCGGCATCAAGCCAAACATGACCGTGGTGGAGCTGTCGCCAGGCGGCGGCTGGTACACCGAGATCCTGGCGCCCTATCTGCGCGACAACGGCAAGCTGATCGCCGCGGGCGCGGCCTTCGACCCGGCCAGGCGTTCCACCGTGGCCTTCAAGCAGAAACTCGACGCCACCCCGGCGGTCTTCGGCAAGGTAGTGCAGGGCGTGTTCGCGCCGCCATCGACCTACAACTTCGCAGCCCCTGGCAGCGTCGACATGGTGCTCACCTTCCGCAACCTGCACAACTGGATCGGCGATGGCGGCGACGAGGCGCTCAAGGCCGTGTTCAAGGCCATCCACACCAGCCTGAAGCCCGGCGGCGTGCTGGGCATCGAAGAACACCGCCTGCCGGAAGCGATGCCGCAGGATGCGAAGGCATCGAGCGGCTATGTGCACGAGTCGTATGTGATCCGGATGGCGGAAAGCGCCGGCTTCAAGCTGGCCGCGAAATCCGACATCAACGCCAACCCGAAGGACAAGGCCGACCACAAGGGCGGCGTATGGGCCCTGCCGCCGACCCTGGCCAACCGCGACCAGGATCGCGACAAGTACCAGGCGATCGGCGAGAGCGACCGCATGACGCTCAAGTTCGTGAAGCCGTGATTCGGACTATGCCCATCACGGCGAATCGAATCGCAGGGTGGGCATTTACATTTCTGCTGTAGCGCTGCGGTGCGTAGGTATAACACTTCCCGTTAATGGAGTCATTTATCTGGGCGTCTCGCGCCACCCCCGCTCCTTGTCGCCGGAACTTCGACAGTGTCGTATGTATTCGAGCCAACCAGGGGCTCTCAGATCATTTACCTGATTTCGCAGGGCCAGCGGCACGATATCGAATTTCAAACGCTTTCAGGTGACTGGTTTATTCCCTCGCCAACGCCTGATCAGTCGTACCTGGTCATTGCGGAGCCCTACTATTTCGACGTCTACCGTGTCTCGAACTGACGCGAACCCAACTTCTGTTTTTGGCCATGCCTGCTTCGGGCCGGGAGCGGACGCTAAAACAGGTCCGCAATCGGCGATGAACCAA
>Ga0308169_10001323_pt1 | contig 29368 bp, 22 predicted proteins | sample PhyBR1_2_FD_202139 | JGI IMG/M metagenome (GOLD analysis project Ga0308169, IMG submission 202139) | Phyllosphere microbial communities from UC Gill Tract Community Farm, Albany, California, United States - DLSLSB.R1 | ecosystem: Host-associated > Plants > Phyllosphere > Unclassified | place...
CGGCAAGGTCCAGTTCCGCGGTGAGCAGCAGCGGCTGGTCGTCCGGCGCTTCGGCGAGGGTGTTGCCCTCGGGGTCCACGATGATGCTTTGGCCTTTGCCGGTGGGGCCGGCGCAGTTGACGCTGACCATGAACACCTGGTTCACGATGGCGTTGGCCTTGGCGAGGATGAGCTCCTGCCTGCGGTCCGGCGTCGTGGTTTTCACGACGTTGAGGATCACCTCGGCGCCCATCCAGGCCAGCTGGCGGGACACCTCCGGGTACCAGGCGTCGTAGCAGATGTTCAGCCCCACCCTGCCGATGCCGGGCAGGTCCACGGTGGTGAACCGGTCGCCGGGATCGTAGGGCTCGAACGGGCGCCAGGGGAAGATCTTCCGGTAGTAGCCGGCCAGCTCCCCTTCCGGCGACAGGACCAGCTGCGTGTTGAACAGCTGGCCTTCCGGGCCGCGTTCGCAGACGCTGCCGGGGACCAGCCAGATGCTGAGGTCCTTGGCGAGCTGTTTGAGCTCAGTGACTCTTGGCCCGTCCAAGGGTTCGGCGCTTGCCTGGAGCACCTCGGCGCGCTGCAGGTCCGGGTTTTCGTCGCCGAAGAGGTGCAGCTCGGGGAAGACCACCAGCTTGCTGTGCGGCTGGGCCTCGAGGGCTGCTTTGACCTCGTCCGCGAAGGCCGAGACGGGTTCGCCGATGAGCCGCGGCCGGGCCTGGGCGGCGACGAGGGGAAGGATTCGTTGCATGGGTTTTTCTCCGCTGTGGGGTGTGATCCGGGTTATATTAGATCAGAATGATCCAATAAAGGGAAGGGGGCCGGCGTGAGCCGTAAAGTAGCGGTTATGACGGATCAGCTGGAGGAGACCGCCGAGCCCCCGCGCCTTGGTGCCGGCAGGATCGCCGGAATGGAGCGGCGCAGCGCCATGGACGCGGTTCGGATGCGGATCGGCATGGCCATTTCCCTGGGGCTCTTGAAACCGGGCGAGCGACTGCCGGACCAGGAGGACGTGGCCTTGGGCCTCTCCGTCAGCCCGATCACGGCCCGGCGTGCTTTGGCAAGCCTCGCGGAACAGGGCGTTGTGGTGCGGCGGCGCGGCCGGGCCGGCGGAACGTTCGTGGCGGATGCGCCGCCTACCGATGTTCTTGCCCAGCTTTCCGCTTCCCCCGCCGAGTCCCAGGCGGTGAACCGGCTGGTGGATCGGCGGCTGCTGTTCGAATGCGCCGTTACCCACTATGCGGCGGTTAACGCCACGGCGGAGCAGCTGGACGAGCTGGAACGGCTGACCCGTGAAATGGCCGAGGCAAGCGACTGGTCCTACTACCACCGGATGGACGAGCAGTTCCATCAGCTGGTGGGCACGGCATCCTGCCTGGACACCGCCGTCGAGGTCTACCACCAGACGCTCGCCGAGCTGTACGACTACTTCATCCCCTACCCCATCGAGAAGCTGCACACGTCCAACCAGGACCACATCGCACTCGTAGCGGCGCTCCGGGCCGGCAAGGTCGAGGAAGCGGTAGAAGTCTCCCGGAAGCACGTGGACATCCTGCACTGGACCATGTTCATGGGACTGGCGAAGGGTGGGGGCGCGGAGCCCACTAGCAGCTAAGGCGCGAAATTGGCATGTGGCTCAAAAGGCGCGAGTTCTTCACCATCTTGGTCTCTTTTTATGCTCAACCTAGACAAATGACGCCGCAAAGGGAGGCGCGGGCGGAACGCTCCCACTTCGCGTCGGCCGGAAGACTGAGAGCGCAGAGAAAATTAGTCGACGCTACGCCTCGGCATGCGGGCGTTTGTCGTAACTTAAAGCCGTGTGAACTGACTTAGACGCATCTGAGAGAACTAGATTCCGTTATGACTATCGGTCCGCCGTGGATTTCCCAGGTCAGTCAGGAGAGTTTCCAGGAGCGCCTCCTCATGTACGGCCAACCCTCGCCGTGCCATGACTCTGGCCAGGTCGGGATCCCATGGGGTCGTACCTGAACGACCTTCGAGCTCAAGCAGTTCATCGGCCGGCAGGCCGTTCAAGGCCTCCTCGTAGTCGTGCGCACTCAAGCGCCATGGCATAGTCCCGGTGAGGAAGACTCGGCTGGCGATCGCGATTCCGGGCCAATCAAAGTCGCCGTGATACCTCACGACAGCACCACCTGCCATCAAACGCTCCAACGCGAGCATCCCTGCGCCGGCAGGGTTACCAGATAAGCACAGAAGCACACCAGGAACCACTGCCCGGGCCGCTGCCTGCATTACTTGAGGATTCTCACAAACGGACACGGTTGTACCAGGTGCAGCGAGGAGGGAGTCGGTGGCGCGAAGTTCATGCAGAGTCAGGTGAGTGACCAAATTTAAGTCGCCACGGCTCCGCATCATTTGAGACCATGGGTCAATGCCGGGCGGGCGCAGACCCCATGCGAGTACGGTTCCGGAGAGAACGTCGGCAGCGACGCCGAGCCTTTCCCACAGCGCGCGCCTAGCAGCGGCAGTGTCAGGGACTGGCTCGCCAAGTGCTAATGCTGCAGCTCGGAGTACAAGGGCACTGGTCAAGGTGCCGTCATCTAAGCCGTGCGCGGTACCGGTGCACCGCGAAGCGAGCTCTGCCAGCTCCCACACCTGCCCGGGCCTTGGCGATCCAGTATTGGGCCCCTTAAGGTCGATATGCGTCTGCAGTGCAGCAAGAACCGAACCTGCCCGATCTGCGCACCGGCTAGCCGCCTCCTCACCGGCGCGGGTAAGTAGACCTGCCCTCTGAACCCCAGCGACGAACGCGGGTACCCAGGGAGCACCCGCAAGGCCGGCGCTTGCCATCGCTGCGTCCAGCCGTGCCCAAACGGATGCTCGCGCAAAGGCAGATCGTTCCCGCACCGCCTTCCTGTCCTGCAGCGGTATCCCTGTCACTTCCTCGATCACGGCGGTAAGCCCAGCCTGTGCCGCAGATTCGCGCAGTCGAGCATCGAGTCGGTCCAAGCGCACCCGCAACTGTCCGGCGACGACAGGGACCGCCAGCAGCCCGGAGAGCAAGTCCGCACCGACATCGTCGACGATCAAGTTCACAGTTCCGGAAGCGGTCAGACGGTTCTTCTCCAGGCGGCTACGCACAGCGTCCCACAGCGGTGCCAGCGAGGGGTGGTTTAGGTACTCACGGGTCTGCGGCGGCAGACACTTTCCGAGGATCATTGAGCGGCCCGAAGGTGCCGATTGCGTCCGTCCCAGTGCGTGTGAGTAGTTACCGCGGGCCCATTTGAGCGTCGCCGGACCTCGTAGCAGTCCAGGGCAGGTACCTGCGGGTACATCCCCCAAAGCGCGTGCCCGGTCATCACGAAGTCTATGTCGAGACGGACAAGAAGCCCCATCAGTTCAGCGATGGTGGGATCATCGACCATCGCGAAGGCATCATCTAGCAGCAGGAGCCGTAGGGCTCGTCCGCAGGCGGGAAGTCCGGACAAATATGCGTCTACTGCGGCGAACAGGGTCACATAGGACACGAATCGGGTCTCGCCCTGCGACAGCTTCGCTCCCCGGGTCAACCGTCGCTGCTGCCCGGGAGCCGGACCGAGGACGAGCACATCGACTTTGTGCCAGCTGCGGTAATCCATTGCGTTGCGCAGGTGCTCTGCATAGCCAGCAGACGCATCCGCAATGAACGACTCCTCCACGCGTGCCTTGAGCAAGTCGGTCAGTTCGGAGGTAGCCTCCGGCGTGCGCAGCGCTGCCGGAGTGGTGACCAGCTCGCGGATCCGCGCGAGGGGCGGCCCGGAATTTTCAGCCAGATTCCACCGCAACTGGACTCCGATGCCCTGGCTAGTTCGGATCGAAGACAATGAGGTATTCATGGCCGCTACGAGCGTGGAGGCGTGATCTAACCGCCTGCGTAGTTCATCGGCGACACCTCCTAGAACAAAGTCGGTGAAAACGTGCCGCTCCCGGTCGGACAGGGCCGCTCTTCCTTCCTCGCGTTGGCGGGAGAGCGCTTCTGCGGCTGCTGCGATGGTGCGGCGGCCGGTTGCATCGGAGAGCTCGATGATACGGACACCTTCGCGAACCTCCGCAAGAACATCGAAGGTTCCGATGATCTCGCGCTCGAGCGTCTGCTGGGCGCGAATGAGAGCGTTCTCGTCCGCGACCTTTTTTTCATGCACGGCAGCGGCAACGGCATCAACGGCAGCCCGCACCGACGTAACGGTGAACTCGGCGAAGGACAGCGGTCCGAGTGGTGGAGACGATATAGTGGCTGCGACGCCGGGGAGGTCTAGCAGCTTCCGGAGCCTAGCACCGGCCGCCTCCAGATCCCGATGAGCGGCGGTAGCCCGCTCCCCGGCGGTTGCTGCTTCGGACTCGGCGTGGCCTGCCTTCTTGGAGAGGCCGGACTCGCGAGATCTTTCCGTGATGAGCTCGCCACGGATCCGGCCAAGCTCTTCTTGGGCCGCACGGAGCTTATTGCGGACGATGGCCGCGTCCGCACCAACTGTTGCCCGGATAGCTAGGAACTCGGCTTCCTCTGAATGCCATGTCCGCCATTCGCTGTCAGCGCGCACCTCAGCCTCGGCGCGCTCGTCGGCGCGCATCCGCACACTCTCGACCGCGCCGTCGTGCTGGACAAGTCGAACCCCGACGCGCTGCAACGCCTGGCTGGCGGAATCGCACAGCTTGGCTGCTTCGTGCGCATCCTGCTGGACCTGGCGGAGTGAGTCCGCGCCGGTGGGCAGACTGAACGCGTCGCAGGCGTCCCTGTGCGCGTGCAGCGCCGTGCTCCACTGCCGGCGCAGCTGCTTCGCCCGCTCGAGCATCTTGAGGGCAGCCTCACTCGCGGTCTTCGACCGGTCCTTCATAGCGGCCGCCAGGGCAGCAGCAGTCGCAACCGCTTGGCTGCGCGGCGCCGAGATAACGACAATTTCGAGTTGCTCTTGGCCTCTAACGACATCTTCCCGCGCTGCTTTGCGTTCAGCCGCGGCTGCATCAAGCGTTGACAGCTCAGCATTAATCGCGGACAGCCGCAGCGCGCGGGCGTTGGCGCGGGCGGCGGCGCCGATGTGCTTGGGACGAGCAGCGATGTGCCGACCCATTAGGGGTCCGTTGCTCCATGTGCCGTCGTTGGAAATCCAAGTACTGTGCGAGCTGTGGCCGTAGGCGACCCGTTCTAGTACCGCGGTGACCGCATCCGGGTGCGCGGCGGCCGGATCCACCTTGAGAACCTGCATGAGCGAGCTACCGACAGGTTTGCCAGCACCCCTTAGGAGCATCTGCCCGTCGTCGGCCCGCAGGGTTCCGTCGGCCGCAACGGATCCCATCAAGAGGCCCGAGGCCAAGAGGGCTGCCTCAATCCCGGCCCGGTCCGCGTCCGAGACCCCATCGGCGAAGTCAACCGCTTGCCACAATGGGACAGACCCTTCCGGTGCCCCGACCAGCCAGGTGGGCCCCTCTGGGGCTAGGTCGACGGCTTCGCTCAGCTTGGCTTGCTCTTCCTCAAGCTTGGAGCGGAGCAGTCTATCGGCGCGCTCCGCCGTTTCGAGGGCGGCAAGTGATGCGGCATGCCGCTGGCGGGCGCTTGTCGCGCTGACATTGGCGAGCCGGTCCAGTGTCTCTAGTAGGGCTGGCTTCGCAGGGCTAGAGTCGGGATCAGCCAGGAACTCGGCGAGTGGGCCGTGTGCGAAGTCCACTTCTCCCAGGGCTTCGGACGTCTGAGTTGCCCTGGTCCACGTGTGCCACTGTTCCGCTAGGGCGCTCACGGCGATATCAAGTCGATGGCATGCTTGGGCCGCCTCATCTGCGACGCGCTCGGCGCGAACCTGTTCCTCATCTGCGCGATCATCGGCCTCGATGACTTCATGTTCCTTCTTCTCGAGGTGCCGTGCCTGCTCGAGCCGGGTGGCAGCGTGTCCTTGGCGCACCTTGGCGGCCTGGAAAACAAGCGCGAGGCGGGCTTGCTCGGCCGGTATGTCCGCGGGAGTGACGTCCAGCTCTTCGACCATCGGACGCGCCACGGTTTCGGGGTCGGCTTCTCGGCGCGCGCGGACAATGTCCATGAGGGGCGTGACCGGCAGGGTGCGCACCGCCGCCGTCTCCGCGATATTCGGCGGAGCGCCGGCAGCGCGCAGCTGGTCGCGGGCCGCCAAGAGCACCTGAGCAGCCTCCTTTGCTGCTTGGACTGCATCATCGGCGCGAGTAGCGGCGTCAGCGGCATATGATGCCTCGGTTCGCCGCGCCGCCGCGGCTTCTGAGAGTGCACTGTCCGCGGACCTAGCCAACGCAGAAATCTTCCGCTCCCGGTCGTCGAGGTCTCTGGCGCTGGCGTAGGCCGCGGAAGACTTGAGGCCGGTGACGGTAGCGTCGAGCTCAGACTCGGCGGTAGCAAGATTCTCAATAATGCCCTGCACATGGGCATGCTGACGATTCAAGTTACGGTGTTCGATCTGGCATTCAACGGCCTGCTGATCGGCTTTCACCGCGGTGGAGGCCGATTCTTCCGCAGCCGCGGCGGCGGCGGCCAGGACACCGGTGACGTAGCAACGGTAGGTGCCGAGAAAGGTATTGACGTGCCGATGTGCCAGTTCAAGCCGTTCCTGCCCTGCACGTGTCTCGGACAGCCCGTCGAGCTGTTCGCCAGCCATGTTCAGGGCTGCCTCGCTCAATGGAGGCAGGGCGTCGGAAAGGATCTGCGGGAGACGTCCCTCTTCGATGCGGTTGCCCACGTCGGGAGAGCGCAGGGTGTGCATCAATTGCATCAGCCCTGAGAACCGCTCGCGGCCTGACTCCCCTGTGAGGCCATAAACAGCAGCGCGGACACGGTCACGATGCGTCTCTGACGATTCGGTGATCCGGTCGGCACCGACCAACGCGGTCAGTTGGTCGCGAGAGAGTGCCTCGCGTGCCGATGACAGCAGAACTAGGTCTTGACCGACCCGGAGCGGCGTCGTGAAGTACCAGACTTTCGCGTCACCGGTGGACTGCGAAAACTTGATGTACGCGCCTAGAGTCAGGTGCTCGTGACCTCCGGCTGGGGACTCGTCCGTTGTCAGTTCCCGCTCAAGTTCCAGCCACAGGTACCCAACTCGGCTGCCGGCGCTTCCTGCCTTCATCAGGTCCTGAAGGCGGACCTTGCCGGAACCGGTGGCGTCCATTTTTCGCCGATCCGCATCCAGGAGGAACGGCAATAGCATCTCCAAGGCACGGGACTTCCCCGAGCCGTTGGTGCCACGCAACACCCAACGTCCGCCGCTGCATTCGAACGTCGTGTCGTAGTAATACCAGACATTGACCATTCCAGCACGGTTCGTGCGCCACCGGTGCGGATAGTTGCGGGCGACAGTTTCAGCGGAGCGGTAACCGGTACTGAGAGTTTTCGTCATAGCAGGTCCTTAAGGAGTGTCAGATGAATCGGCAGGTGCGCGAAAGAGTGGCTCGGTGAGCTCGAACAGCCCGGCATTGGTATCGAGCTGGCGCAGGGATCGCGGCTTGGAAGAGGCGCGCACCGGTTCTGGTCGGTAGCGGGCACACGCTGGGTGCAGTACGAGCCCGTTCTGGGTGGGGATGGCCAGGCAAACGGATGACAACACATCAACAACCTCAGAACGCAGCCGGGCTTTGTCGGCGGTGACGTCGCTGCGCCAGTTGCGTGCGTTCTGCTCCGCGAGGTGCTCAAGGTTTTCTTCAACCAGCTCCCACGTGGCAAGAACTCCGGGTACCGTCCGGCCGCCGACCGCGGTCTTGGCACCCGCGGAGGGGTGAAGCGTGTCCACGAGCGCGTCAAGCAGCAACAGTGCAGCTTGTCGAGTCGTACCATTTCCAGGGAAGGCGCAGTCCGTCATCTCCTCCTCCGTGTCATAAGTAAGAGCGCCCTCGGCCCGGACCTCCAGCCGGAGCCCGAATGCATCACCCAGCGCCTGAGCGATGTCATTTCGTTCACGAGACAGCACGTCCCGCTCGCTCTCGCTGAGCTGCTCACGCGGTACGAGCGGGTTCTCGACAAGGCGTCTCCGCAGGTCTCGCCGGGGCTGTGCGGGAAGATCCAGGTCGTGAACGCCTAACTGGTCTGGCTGATCAACCGCGGGCAGTGGGCGGGCAAGAAGGTGCGGTAGCAGCGACCGGTTGATCGTCAACAGTGACTCGTCGTGCCTCTCGCCCCAGCCGGCGACTGTTCCGTCGGTTTCGGCAAGGACACCCCAATCGAGCAGGAGGCCGATGGCGGCGACCAGGGCTCGCCGTTCTGGAAGGGTGTCGTCGATACTGACGCCGACGGTTGCGGCGTCAGCGCGGAGTTGCTCGACGAGCTGTGAGAGAAGGATCTGTTCCCCAACTGACGGTGAGAGCAGGCCCGCGCAAATCAGCGCCAAGTATGTGTAGTCGCGAGGGGTGAAGTCGCCGCCGCTGCTTCGCCGAGCAGGACGCGCGGGAGCGTCCAGCTCCAATGGAGCTTTGGCGAGCCGGGCGAAGCTGGCCTCAATCACCAAGGAGTAGCCCAGAGTTGTGGAAAATGTGGACTTCAGGGCGGCTGCATTCCGGCGTACCAGCGCCATTTCGTCCGGGTGCTGCGCACCTGTCATGATCGGGTGCATAAGCAAAAAGCGCGCCGCTTCGCGTCGTTCTGCCACGGTGTGTGCGGCCGTGGCTTTCCCCGCCACCGGCCTGTCAGCCGCACTCATGCTCCAGTCCCGGTTATTTTGCCGGCGTCATCAATCGTGCGGGGAACGTCCGCGGGGTCGGCCCGCAAAAGGAGGGCATGCACGGTTAAGGCCCCGTCGTCGCTGTGAATCACAGTGCTGCTGCCCTTGACGGGGGTGGCCGTTAGCGCTAGGTCCAGGCTGGTGTCGATGTGAGTTACCGCTTCATCAAAGTCCTGCTCGACCGCCAGGAGGGCCCCTAGCTGATTCAAGAGGAGATTGCGCGCCGCCGGGGACAGACGCGCACCATTGAGGTTGCCGGACGCAGTGAGCTCTGCAGCCGCGGCCGCGTGCCGTTCGGCCTCCTCCCTAGCCAATTCAAGGAGCATCTCGCGCTCGAGACCGGGGTCCGGAACGCGGCTGGCGCGCCCACGGGCGGCGCGGTCGCCACGCTCACGCAACGACAAGGGCACGTCTACCGGCTCAGAGTCCCACCAGGAGGTAGTGGCACCGTCCCGGCCGGTATCCTCCTCGGGACCACGCAGCAGATGTCGGGACGGGTATGTGCCAAATGCGGTGTTGAAGATGCGGTGCGCCGTATCCGTATCGGCTTTGTCGAACCACCCTGCCAAGCGAAGAAGGTCCGCGCGCCGAGACACCCCAGTTCCGGCGGCGGCCAGCATCCGTTTAGCATTGGCGATGAGCTGAGCCAGCGCCTGGTCAGCGGCCCCGCGCAACTGAGCAGGCCCGGATCGACCCCGTCGCCCGGTGTACCAGGCGGTGAGCTCATCCCAGTCCTCGGCGTCTCGGCCGGGCGAGCGCTCGGGGGCCGTCCCTTCGGTACCGGGCAGTGAGGGAAGAGTATCTAGGGCTTCCAGCAGCTCGGACAACCGCGGCTCAAGCGATGTGAGGAGAGCGGCGATGGCCGGCGCATGGCGGGCGACGTCGGCGCTGATTAGGTCGACGTAGCTCACCAGCATTTCCTTGAAGCCTTCGTACTCGGGACCGCCGAGGTCATAGCGAGAGATGCGGGACTGGACGAAGGCGTAGAAGTCCGTGGCCGATTCCGCGAAGAAGCGCTGGTTCTGGAACACGGTGGTGACATCACCAGCGAGTGCATCCGCGTTAAGCGGCGCAGGCCCATCGAGATGGTCAGCGATGCGCTGGAGCGTCTCCACAGTGGCGCCCAGCAACTCGCGGGCGACTTCGCGGGCTCCGTCGCGAGCGCTGATCAATTCGTCGACTTGGCGGGCGACGCGCCCGCCAAGCTTGGACACCTGATACCGGGATCGTGACCGAAGCCACTCGGCCACAGTGGCCGCGCGGGCGTCACGTACAGACCGAACCAAGTTGCCCCACTGTTCCAGCTGGCGACAACGAATCTCGACATCATCAGCAGAGAGTACGACTCCGGAACGCCCCAGCGCCGCCTGGGCCTCCCCTGCGGACAGGTCCGCCAACAACGTCGATGAGAACAGACGCATAATGGCGATGTATTCTTCCGCGTTGTCGGCCGTCACGTATCGGTATAGATCCCTACGCTCTGGTCGGCCCTCCAGCTCGGCCTGGTTGGACGGAACATTTCCCATTTGTTCTGGTGGTGCAAACACAGCGCCCTCCTCGTACTCGTTGTCCCAAACCGGACAGTACAACGTGGGTACGACATTCTTGGTTTCTCCAGCAGCGGCGCGAGACCGAGGAGCTTCCATTCGCGGCGCTGGCTTACTCGAAACGCCTGCTCCCCGGATGTTAGGAGAAATCGGGTGATCTAGACTGCTTGGATAATGTTGTCGCTCCTCATAGACGACTGACGCGATTCGCAGGAATGACAGGAATGACAGGACCATAGCACCGCATTCATTTAGGAATAAGCCATTATGATTCTTTGAAATTAAAGCTAGCAGGATTCCGGGCAGCGTCAAGAGTTTGTTCCAAATCCTGGGGTAATCAGTTTGGCCCTTATTCCCGCCCCCAGAGGCGCCCCTGACCTCCTCATCCTCTAGGCAGCGCCTTGAATCACACAGTCATTATTGGTTACACAATTACGCAATTACGTATTTCCTTGGGAGTGCGACCTCGCATTCGCGTAAGCACGTGCGGACCTGGATGCGTATTTACGCCGCTACGTAGATACGTGGATAAACTTTTCACAGCATTACACAACCGAATTTCAGCAATATCCGCCGCACGTCCACAGTCCCGCCGTTTAACGCTCTGATATGGTTCACCAAGAATTAATAGCGATAATCCTGGGAGTGGTCTGGCTTGAGATGATGCAAGCTCGCTAGCCAAGCCTCTACTTTCGGTCGCTACGCAGCCGTTTTGTGAAGGACGAGGAGGCTGCTATGACCAGCCGGGCAGTCGGTGGGAGGCCTGACCCGTGACGCGGGCGGCGTAGGACCCGCTTAGGATTTCCTCCATGAGGATCGCCGTTGCAGGGGGAACCGGTACAGTGGGCCGCCACGTCGTGGGCATCGCCAGGGAGCGGGGGCACCACGTGGTCAGCATCAGCCGCGCCGAAGGTGTGGACCTGATCAGCCAGCACGGCCTCGACCAGGCACTGCAGAATGTCGAGACAGTCATCGACGTCGCCGGCATCCAAACCATGTCCACTAAGAAAGCCGTAGATTTCTTCACCAACGCCACCCAGAACCTGCTGGCCACCGAGAAGAAGGCCGGGGTGCAGCACCATGTGGCGCTGTCCATTGTGGGCATCGATAACGCCAATTCAGGACTCTATGCCGGGAAGCTGGTGCAGGAAGACGAGGTCAGGCACGGCGGCATTTCCTGGACCCTCCTGCGGTCCACCCAGTTCCACGAGTTCGTGCCGATGTCCGTCACGGCCGCCTCCGTGGGCCCGCTGGTCTTCGTGCCCACGATGTTCACCCAGCCGGTGGCGGCAAAGGAGGTGGCCGCGGCCCTGGTGGACGCGGCTGAGGCCGGGCCGAAGGGGCGCATCCCGGACTTGGGCGGCCCGCGGGCCGAACAGCTCAAAGGCCTGGTCGCGGCCTATCTGGCGAAGACGCAGCAGAGGAAACGGATCGTTCCACTGCGCCTTCCCGGCCCCATGGGCAAGGCAATGCGCAACGGCGCGCTGATCCCGGCGCCGGGTTCCGCCGTCGGACGCCAGACCTTCCCCGAGTGGCTCGAAACCGTCGGCACCGCCTAAAAGCCGCTGCCAAATGGGGCACTTGCCCCATGCCCCCGCTGCGGCCCGCTCCTAGGCTCAGGGCATGGAGAAAAGGAGGCGGCCATGAACACCTACCAGCCGCAGTCATCAGCACAGGCAACACCGACACTTGCCGAACTTCCCCAGGACGCAGCGGAGCATTTCGCCGGCTACGCCGTCCTGGGTTTGCCGTTCACCAGCGGCCACTACCTGGCTTTCCGGGATTTCCCGGTGAGCTCCGTTGGCCCCGGTTACCGCTCCGTCTGGCACCGCACGCCCGGCGGCGAGTGGACCATCTACGCCAACACGGCGCCGGAGTTCAGCTGCGCACGTTACTTCGGGGCAGCCGTGCGCCACACGGTGGAGACCGACGTCGACATCCAGTGGAGCGGACCCTTCACCGCCCTGATCACGGTTCCGGGCATCCTTGACTGGCGCCTGCAGCTGGGCACCTCCGCGGCCACCTCAATGCTGACCGCCATGGCGATGCGGATGCCCGAAAGCTTGTGGCGCAATGAGATGGTGCTCCGCGCCATGGGGGCGTTCGCCGGGCCGCTGCTGAACGCCGGCAGGATGAAGGTCTCGGGTGTGGTGCCCAACGGCCAGACGTTTCAGGCCCAGCCCCGGCAGTTGTGGCTCGTCATGGATTCCCAGGCCACCATCCGGGGCGAGGACGCCGGACGGCCCGGGCCATTGGAGGTGCAGGACCACCTGGCGGACTTCTGGCTTCCGCAGCGTGGACTGTTCGGGGCCAGGGTGGGCGTGCGGTTCCCGTCCACAGCCCGTCCCGGCGTCGAACCTGTCGGCGTCCGCCGGGGGAAGAAGCAGGCAGCGTAACGGCGATCCCTGCTGCCGGCGGTAGTGGCTTCCTAGAATGGCAGGTGTGAAGCAGTCGCCTGCTGGACCCCGCCGCAGTGAAGTCCTGGCCGCGCTGTCACTCGCCATTGACCTGGGTCTCGGGCAACCGATGGAGCACATGCTGCGTTCCTGCCTGCTGGCGCTGCGGATTGCCGAAGCAGCGGGAGTGGACGCCGCGGGCCAGGGCAGGCTCTACTACGCCAACCAAGTGGCATGGATCGGTTGCCACGCGGACTCCTTCGAACTGGCAGCCCTGTTCACTGACGACATCGCGTTCCGCGCCGATTACTACAACCGCGACCAGCGCGGACTGCCCATGTACGCCGGCATGTTCAGCCATGCCGGCGCGGGCCTGCCGCCACTCGCCCGCGTGGCCTACTGGACACGTTTCGCGGCGACGGGCAGCGCTGCGGTGCGGAACATGATCGCCTCGCACTGCATCTCCGCCGGCGTGCTGGCCAGCAACGTGGGGCTCGACGGCGGCGTGGCAGGACTGCTTGCCCACACCTTTGAGCGGTGGGACGGCATGGGCCTGCCGGAGGGGGTTGCGGGGCAGGACATTCCGCTGGAAATGCGGATCATGCATCTGGCGGATACGGCGGAGGTGTTTCTGCGGCAGGAAGGCGTGGCCGGTGCGGTGGCGATGGTGCGCGCGCGCCGTGGTACGCAGTTCGATCCGGCTTTGGCCGGGCTGTTCATCGACCAGGCGGAGGCGCTCACCGCAGGACTCCTCGACGTCGACTGCTGGCAGGCGGCCCTGGAGCTGGCTCCCAGCGACGCTCCCCTGTCCGGTCCCCAACTGGACGCTGTACTGCGGGCAGTCGGTGACTTCGCAGACCTCAAATCTCCTTACACCGCCGGACACTCCCGCGCCGTGGCTGTCCTCGCAGCCGCCGCAGGCGAGGAGCACGGACTGCCGACCGAGGATGTCACTGAGCTCCGCCGCGCAGGATGGGTTCACGACCTGGGCCGGCTGGGGGTATCCAACCAGGTGTGGGACAAGAAGGAGCCCCTCTCCCGGGCGGAGCTGGAACGTATCCAGATGCATCCGTACCTGGGGGAACGGATCCTCAGCCGCGTACCCGGGCTGAAGGGCGAGGCCGCCCTGACCGGCATACATCACGAGCGGCTGGACGGGTCCGGCTACCCGCGCGGGATCGGCGGAACGGAGCTGGGGATCAAGCAGCGGATCCTGGCAGCTGCGGACTCCTACCATGCCTCCCTGGAGCCTCGTCCCCACCGGGCGGCACTCACCCCCGCCGAAGCAGGGGCCAAGCTGCGGCAGGAGGTTTCGGCTGGCCGGATCGGCCGTGAGGCTGCGGACGCCGTGCTTACCGCGGCGGGCCAGCAGCCCCATCAGCGGCCTGCCGCCCCGGCCGGGCTCACGCCCAGGGAAATGGAAATCCTGGGCATGCTCTGCCGCGGAATGACTCCGGCCGAGATCGCCGCCAGCTTGTTCCTCTCCCGCAAAACAGTCCGCAACCATGTGGAACACATCTACACCAAGATCGGTGCGACCAACCGGGTGGGTGCCACATTGTTCGCGGTTAGGAACGGTGTGATTGAGCAGTGAACTCTACTCTGCTCCGCCGACGGAGGTACCTGCGCGGATTCCGCCGCCGTAATGGTTATAGAGGAGGTGACGCTCGCCCCGTCAGCCCCACGAGTTTGACGCTGCTCCGGAGCTGGAGCCGGAATACTCGTCGGTGAAGCCGATCGTGAAGATGGTCGCAAAAATGACCAGCCCAAGGACGGTTGGCCACGTCAAACCCGACATCACATGGGATGCTCCATTCCTTCCCGTTCAGCGGCCACCAACATCCCGCCGACATTTAGTGCGACGGTGGCGCGGCCCGTTAGGGCGTCCGTCGACGGTCTCCTCGGTGAGGGGGTGACGACGTTAAACCACGGGAAGGAGCACGCGGAGATCTTGGTGAAGCGGGGACACTGAACGTAGTCGGCTTGCACAGGATCATGATCCCCTCGATGACGCCCCCGAGGCCGACAAGTCCGAAGGTGAATGCGAACGTCAAGACGAACACGGCAGCTTGCACAACGCCCCAACCCTTGTCGCCCAAGTAGAACCTGTGGGCGCCGACGAAGCCGAGCAGGATACCAAGATTCCGGCTGTCGTCCTCGACTTTTGGTACCGTCCCTCAGATGTAACTGACAGCCATTCGCGGCGAGCGATCTCCTTGGCCGCCACCGCAGGCATGGTCTCCATCGTCCATCGCACGCCGTCCCAGCGGCGGGCAACGCCAGGCTCCCTGTTGTACGATCCGGCTGTCACGGAGTTGAGGCTCGGACCCCTGGTGTTCGTGCCCGAGATGCGTACCCAACCGGTGGCAGCGCACGATGTGGCAGCGGCCCTCGTGGACCCGGCCGAGGCCGGCCCAAAGGGTCGCCACCCGGACATCGGCGGCCCCCCCGGACCGAACAGCTGAAGGATTTGGCTGAGGCCTACCTGGCCAAGACCCAGCAGAAGAAACTACTAGTTCAGCTGCCCCTTCCCGGCCCCATGGGCAAGGCAATGCGCGAAGGCGAGCTGATCACGGCGCCGGGTTCCATCGCTGGACGCCAGTCGTTCTTGGAATGGCTTGAAGCCATCGACGCTGCCTAGAAGCAACGCCCGCCGCCCGGCAAATGAATACTGCTAGGCCGCTCAACTGCGGGGCTGGCTCTCTGACTCACTCTTCGTGATGTGGGTGGCTCTACCGAACGGTGGTGGAAACCGGGGTGAGGAAGAACAGGCAGCCTTGGGTGGGCTTGTACTCGCCGACTTCGGCGATGATGTGGAATGTATCGCCTTCGCGCACGGAGGATGGAACGTTGTTGCCACTGAATTTGAGGTCGAACGTGTTCACGTTTGCGTACTTGAAGTTGGGGCCAGCTGTGGTCTTTGGCCCCGCGTCTCCCGGACCGAGAAGGATGTCATATCGAGTCTTGTAGTTCTCATATTGCTGCAAGTTCGTTATCGAGCCGTCGAACCCAATTTTTCGCCCATGGTACTTGGTCGCGAAATCCGCCACTGACGGACCGCAGGTATCGGTGGTCGCCAGGAGTGCCGCGAATTCTTCGTTGTTCTCAAGCGTGACGACTTGGTCGGTCCCTTCAGTCACCGTGGGGGCAGGCGACGGTCCTGAAGTCGGACCCTTCCCTTCAGCCACCGTTGGAGCAGGCGACGGTAGCGGCGTCTCACTCAGAGGGGCGGATTCGGATGACGCAGTGCCGCTTTTTTCCCGTGCTGCGGAGGTACCAATGCCTACAGCAGCTACTAGCAGGAGAATGGTCATTCCGGCCACGACAGCCCGTTGCTTGGCTGGCGCAAGTCCCCGGAAGATGCTCCAGACCTTTGACAAAGACGTCTCTGGCTTCACACGCCGGAATTTCAGTGTGGTCCGAATCGTCCCTTGAGTCTGGTCGACAAGTTCCCAGTTGCCTTCTCTCTGCTCCTTGGCGATAGAGCGGCTCTCCAAACCGCGCACGGCCTGAACAGATTTGTATTCATACTTGACGTCGTCCGACACCCGGCCCCCACCTTTTGCATGCAGCGCCCAGGGTCTGGTGGAAGCTTGGCACCACTTGACCCCCACCGCGCACTTCGCGGTTGGCTCGATCAGCATACGGTGTAATTCATCCTCTACGAATTGGGACTTGGACAGATCGATGGACAACTGGCCCTACCTGCCAAAGTGATAATCGGCGATCGCCGCCTTACCAGGAAAATAATGGCAGCGATGGTCCGAGGTGCGGCGCGGCCGGAAGGCTGGCTATGCCGAAAGGGGTCTCCGGTCGGGTTGACGATCACCTCGTAAAACGTGGTGGAAGTGTGGAACCCAGCCGCGCAAGTCCGTCGACGAGCGGTGCGCCACGGGAAACTTGCAAACCGGAAGGTAGGCCTGCAACGACGTGCTAGCGGATCAGTCCCTTGTTTCTGACTTCGCTGAGCCATTCCGGAAATTCCTTCAGCATCTTCTCGAACAGCAGGGCGTCGTTGATTCGGTCAACGTCCCCAATTGGCTCATAGTTGGCGTTGTCCACGAAGCGCTGGGTGATTGTGTCCAGCTGCTCAAGAAAAGCTATTGGCTTAGGGCCGATCGAGAGAAACTTCCAAAAGATGGGTGCCTTCGACACCTCGACAAGCGCTTGCACAGCGGCGTTCTTGCTGTCTGGGGCACCGTCCGTGAGGAACAGCACGTATACGGGCATGTCCGCCGGGGCAGTCGTACCGGGCAATGTTGGGCTGCTCTTTGCCTTTCCCAGTCCGAAAAGGCCCTTTTTAGGCATGGCCGGAGGAGCAAATCCGAAGTGTTGCCGGATGTACAGGAATGCGTCGGCGTAGTTGGTACTGCCCATGCGTCGCCCTCTGGTTAAACGATCCACGGATCCTGGAAAGTCGGCGATGCTGATTTCACCCAAGTATGCGGCGGAGGAGTCAAAAACGAAGAAGTCAATAGCTCCATCGTCGTCGAACTGGGTTGCCATAGCCAGCGTCTTTTCGACCAGCCGCTGCATCGCGCCGGATTTATATGCCCGAGACATAGAGCCCGAGAAGTCCAAGGCAACCGCGACTTTGGCTTTCTGCCCGTTGAGACCGGACAGATCTACGGCCGTCGATGCAGTCTTGGCCAGTGAGAGAAGGCTCGGCGCCTCGGTGCCGATTTTTTCGAGGGAAAGTGCCATCAACAGTCCTATTCGTAGATTATGGCCGGCGACCCCATCCCGTCGTTGGACACCCCGGCTGCACGGCCTCGGCCGGCTTTGCCATCGGATAGGGATTTCGCTTCAATTCGCCGCGTGCCGAGGGCAGCCCAGAAGCAAGGGTATTGCCCACGTTCCGGCACTTGTTTCAGTCAATGACCCGACCCTCAAGATTTGATCAAGATGCTGTTAGTTTTTCCGAAGGGATAATCCATCGTCTTTACCAGCGCTCTTCAACGGGGAAACTACGGGCTAAGATGATCAGACGAGTCAGGGGGAGACTTACTCCTGGTAGCACGCCGCGGTGCGGCCGTTGATAAGCGGCCAGCCCGCTTCACAGGAGTTGGATACGAAGTGTTTCTGAAAACTTTCGGCTGGTCTTTCGTCGTTACCGCCGCCGCCCTAGTAATAGCGTTCCTTTACGGCGGACCACAAGCCCTCATTTTGTGCCTCATTCTCGGTATCCTCGAAATCAGCCTCAGTTTCGATAATGCAGTGGTCAACGCCCGCATCCTCGAACGCATGAATGCCTTTTGGCAGAAGATGTTCCTTTCCGTAGGTGTGATCATCGCCGTTTTCGGGATGCGTGTCCTGTTCCCGCTCCTCATTGTGGGCGTTACGGCCAAACTCAATCCGGTCGAGGCCGTAAACCTGGCTCTGCAAAAGGGCGATCCACACGCACCAGGCACATACGGCTACCTGCTGCATGAAGCTCACCCGCAGATCGCAGCATTCGGCGGAATGTTCCTGCTGATGCTTTTCCTGGACTTCATTTTTGAAGAGCGGGACATAAAGTGGATCAAGTTCCTTGAAATTCCGCTTGCCAGAATCGGACGGCTGGATGGAGCGTCCCTAGTGGTTGGACTAGTCGCACTTGTCCTCGCTGGCAGCCTTTCGGGTGAACATCAAGGCATCGTGCTGCTGGCCGGGCTGCTAGGCATTATCACCTATCTCCTGGTCAACGGTCTGGGCAACCTCTTCGATGTCGACCAAGACGGCGACGTCGATTTCGACGACGCGGCGACCGTTGTCCACGCCGGCCCTAGTGCTCCAGCGAAACTCGCCGGCAAGGCCGCATTTATGCTCTTCCTCTACCTCGAAGTCATCGATGCTTCCTTCTCGTTCGACGGCGTCATAGGTGCCTTTGCGATTACAGCTGACCCCATCATCATCGCGTTGGGCCTGGGCTTGATCGGTGCCATGTTCGTGCGCTCCCTGACCGTCTTCCTCGTCCGGCAGGGAACGCTCGACGAATACGAATACCTGGACCACGGCGCTCACTGGGCTATCGGCGCTCTCGCCATAATCCTCCTCATCACCATCACGGTTTCCATCAACGAGGTCGTCACAGGCCTCATCGGCGTCGTCTTCATCGTGGCCGCCTTTATCGGCTCCACCATCCGCAATAAGAAGAAGGCCCTTCTTTCTGACCCGGCCGAGTCCGCCGAACTTTCCGAAGTTTCCAAGTAACGCAGAACAGGAGCATGACAATGGGGTTAAGTCTCGCAAAGGGCCAGTCGCTCTCGCTGACCAAGCAGAACGGTGAATCACTCACGAAAATCCGACTCGGATTGGGCTGGGACTCAGCAGTCCCCGCGAAGCGGGGGTTTTTCGGCGGTACCAAAACAGTCGAGATCGACCTCGACGCCTCCGCCATCCTTTTTGATGCCAACCGGCAGCCGCTCGACTCGGTGTTTTTCAATAACCTGAAGAGCAAAGACGGTTCAATCAGGCACACCGGCGACAACCTCACCGGTGCGGGCGACGGCGACGACGAATCGATCACGGTCGACCTCGGAGCCGTCTCCTCGGCAGTGGCACACATCGTCTTCGTCATTACCAGCTATAGCCAGCAGACATTTGACATGGTGGAAAACGCATTCTGCCGCGTCATTGACGAGTCCGTCCCCGCCACACCCGAGGTGGCCAAATACCAGCTGACGGAATCTGGCCGCTATACCGCCATGATTATGGCCAAGCTCTCCCGCGGAAACGGCGGTTGGAGTTTCCACGCCATTGGCGCTCCGGCCAATGGAAAAACCGTTTATGACGTTCTGGCCCCTGCAGCTGCAACCCTCTAGTACGACCCACGAAGGAGATACCTTGGCAAGCCTTACTCTCAGCAAGGGAAGCAACCTATCCCTCAGCAAAGCCGACCCCGGACTCCGCAAGGCCATGATCGGCCTTGGCTGGGATCCCCGAACGACAGCCGGGCAGCAGTTCGACCTGGACGCGTCAGCGCTCCTTCTCACCGCGGCCGGCAAAGTCCGCTCCAACGATGACTTCATCTTCTACAACCAACTCGCCTCCAAGGACGGCGCCGTCGTTCACCAAGGCGATAACCGCACGGGTGAGGGAGAGGGCGACGACGAGCAGGTGCTAATCGATTTGGCCTCGCTTTCCCCCGAAATAGAGAAAGTCGTCATCGTCGTTTCCATCGACCAAGCAGAAGCCCGTGGCCAGAATTTCGGCCAGGTACGGGATGCCTTCTGCCGCGTGGTCAACCAGGATACGGATACCGAAATCGTTCGCTACGACCTCACCGAGGACGCTGCCTCCGAAACCTGCATGATCTTCGCTGAAATCTACCGGCACAACGGTGACTGGAAGTTCCGCGCAGTCGGTCAGGGCTACGCCACAGGTCTCCACGGGATCGCCACCGACTTCGGGATCGTCCTGGACTGAGCAATACTGTCCGCCGCAGCCGCTGGTTGCGGCGGACAACTTACCACCCACCCATTTGAAGGAGCACGAGCATGGCCGGACTCACCCTCACCAAGGGCGCTAACTTGTCGCTGACGAAGTCAGCCCCAGGACTGACAAAAGTACACGTGGGACTGGGCTGGGACCCGCGCACCACAACGGGAGATGCCTTTGACCTCGATGCTTCAGCGCTGCTGCTGGGCGAAGACGGAAAGGTCCGTTCGTCGGCAGACTTCATTTTTTACAACCAAACGTCCACGCCGGATGGAACGGTCGTCCATCAGGGTGACAACCGCTCGGGCGTTGGCGATGGTGATGATGAGGTTGTCGCAGTCGATCTTTCCAACGTAGCCGGGGAGGTCTCCCGTATCGTCTTCGTTGTTTCCATCGACCAAGCAGATGAGCGGCGTCAGAACTTTGGCCAGGTGCGTTCCGCCTACTGCCGGATCGTCGACCAGGACAACGGCACCGAAATCGTCCGTTTCGACCTTAGTGAAGACGCCGCTCCCGAAACCTGCATGATCTTTTCCGAGTTGTACCGACACAACGGCGAATGGAAGTTCAAAGCAGTCGGCCAGGGCTACGCCTCAGGCTTGGCCGGAGTCGCCGCCGACTTCGGCGTCCAGCTCAGTTAAGCACCCGATAGAAAGAGAGACGGACAATGAGCATGCAACTGACACCGCCGGAGGCCGCCGCGTCGACACCGCTGGTACTCAACGCGCCGGAACCCGTTGGCATCGTCAAGGTCGACGATGCCCCCGGAATGGTCCCGGTGCCAGCCGAACGCCAGCAGGAGATCAACGCCCAGGCTCGCGCGTTCATCAGCGAGGTGTCGGCAATGAGCCCGTTCAGCCCCGAATACTCCAGCAAGATTGATGGCATCAACCGGCTTGGCGGCCAGCAACTGGTCGCCTCCGCGAACACCTCCAGCCGACTGCTGGAGCGTTCATCAACGTCGCTGGCCGGGGCGAAAAAGTCTGGCAGCAACGCTCAGGTGCAGGTTGCCTCAACGCTGGGCGAGCTCCGCTCGACGGTGGAGGATCTGACGCCGAATAACGCCGATCTGGGTGTGGGCCGGAAGATCCTGGGTTTCATCCCGGGCGGTAACAAGCTCGCGAAGTATTTCCAGCGCTACGAGAGCGCCCAGACCCAGCTGGATAAGATCATCAAGTCCCTGATGGCAGGCCAGGACGCCCTACTTAAAGACAACGCCTCGCTCGCAGAGGAAAAGACCCGGCTGTGGGAAACCATGCAGGGACTAAGCGAATATGCGGTATTCGCCAAGGCTCTGGATACCGCAACTGCCGGCAAGATCGACGATCTGAAGATGCAGGGCCAGATCGAAGAGGCTAGCAAGCTCGACTCGGACGTCCTGTATCCGATCCGCCAGCGCCATCAGGACATCCTGACCCAGCTGGCGGTCTCGGTCCAGGGATACCTGGCAATCGACATGATCCGCAAAAACAACACCGAGCTGATCAAGGGGGTCGAGCGGGCTCGAACCACGACGATCTCCGCACTGCGCACCGCAGTGATTGTGGCTCAGGCCTTGGCCAACCAAAAAATGGTCCTGGACCAGATCGACGCGATCAACACGACGACGAACAACATGATCCTCAAGACGTCCGAGATGCTCAAGGACCAGACTGCAAGGATCCATCAGCAGGCAGCGAGTTCCGGGGTCAGCGTGGAAACACTTCAGAAGGCCTTCGATAACGTCTTCCAGACCATGGACGCCATCGACACCTTCCGGTCCCAGGCCAACAAGAGCATGGAAGGGACCGTGCACGCCCTCGAAACCGGCCTTGAGCGTGCCAAACCCTACCTGGAGCGCGTCCGTCAACAAGAAGGCAACTAGTGTCGGCACAACCACTGGCCCGGTCCCGGCATGGTCGGTAAGTTTCTGGGGTCCCTGTTCGGCTCTGCTGCTGTCCGCAGCTCCGACGCCGAACAGGGACCCACGCCCGTGCCCGACCAAAACGCCGTGGACCTACGGTCAAATGGGACGGCGCTCGAGGCCTTCCGCGGCGAAATCCGACGCTCGGGAGGCGAAGTTCCCACCTTGGTCTACTCGCAGTTCCGGCAGATCGATGACCTTCTTGCTCCTTTGATGGTCCACATGGGAGAGATCGGTGCCTCAACCGATCAGGTGGTCCTCGCTGGAGCCATCATCGGCGATTACCTTCCGACTTCCTTGAGGACGTACCTGATGCTGCCCCGGTCCGCCCGGGTGGACGCATCCCGGGAATCGGACACCCTGCTGGCACAACTGGCCACCTTGCATGCCACCGTCCTGAACCTGGACCAGCAGGTGCGCAGCGGCACCGCCACCGAGCTGGCTATTCACGGACGGTTCCTCCAGGACAAGTTCGACCTGGGCAGCCTGCACCTGGAAGGAAGCTAGTGGCTTCAATGATCCCTGGCAGCAACGCTGCCCTTACGGCCGAAAACCCCGGTTTGCGCAAGGTCCTCGTAGCGTTCGGCTGGAGCATCACGCCGAGTCTGGGACCCCAGGCCGAGCTGGTCCCCATGGCCATCATGTGCGGCCAGGACGGGCTGGCCCTCTCCGATGACCACCTGGTGTTCTTCAACCAGCTGGCCACCCCAGAGGGCAGCATGGAATTCGCCGGAACAGACGACCAGGAGCAAATCGACGTTGACCTGGCTGCCGTGCCCGAGGACGTTCGAAAAATTGCCTTCGTCGTGTACGTGGACCCGGATCTGCGCGGACCGGGGAATTTTGGTGCCGTCAGGAACGCCTACGTGAGGCTGGCCGACGACTCCAATCGCGAACTCCTGCGCTTCGATATTCCTTCCGGAAACCAGATGCAGGTCAGGGCCATGCTGTTCGGAGAACTGTACCGGCACAACGGCGGTTGGAAGTTCCGGGCCATCGGCCAGGGCTACCAGAATGGTCTTACCGGTGTAGCCGCCGATTACAAGCTGGTGCTCTGACGTGCCATACTCATCGCGGCGCCCGCGCCCCGACATTACCTATATTTCCCGCCGCCGCCCGCCGCACAGCTCCCCCGGCGGCGCCGAGACTGACCGTGCTACCGCAGTACCCCCGGCGGCCAGCACGGACCTCTCACTGAGCCCCGCACCGTCGTCGGGCCTCAGCCTGGAGCGCCCCGTGACACGCACCGCCAGCCCTACCGGCGGCAGTGGGTCCAGCCTCAGGTTGTCCGGCGGGTCCGGGTCCACCGCCAGCGGGTCCGGCCTCAACCTGTCCGGCGGCAGGTCATCCCGCCCAACCGTGGCGGCCCCTATCCGCGACGCCGCCCGACTCTTCGCGGCACCGGGCTTCACTGATATCCGCCAGATGGCGCACGACGCGCCCATTGTGCGGCTCAATGCGCGGCAGTCCGGCATCGGGACGCTGCTGATCCACGGCGCGCGGTCAACAGCCTGGGAGGATATCGACCTGGTGACGGGGGCCGAAAACGTCCACGGAGAAACAGCCGGGGTCGCCAGCCCGACCGCCGGAAACCGAAAACTGGTGGCATTCCACAACGGGTCCGCTGCGGTCACACTTAGGCACGTCAAACGGTTCCGGCGAGCGATCTTCATCGCCCAGAACGAGCCGCTGGTAATCAGCCTCTTTGGGGAAGCAGCGTTGGCCGTTGCCCCCACGACCCCTGAAGGCAAGGGCGCCGTCCTATACATCTCCCGTATCGGCAGCCTCCTGGAACTCCGTGCCGAGTATGTTGACCGTGCCGACGACCCGGCCATCTGGGCCGCCTTCGGCTTCACCATGACTACTCCGACCCACGTGCACACTGGCCGCTAACGCTGCTGATCCACTCATTGGGGACAAATGCAACACTTCAGATCTTTGAGCCAGCCCGACCGTGCGCGGCTCTTCCTGCTGCCACCGGAGAAACTGTCACGAAACTCCGACCCGGGCCTGCTCGCGGTCGCCCTCGGCGCAACGCTCTACTCCCCAGCCAACCGGCCGGGCCTGGCCAAGGGGGTGCTCAGGCAAACGGAACGCGGCTGCATCAGCTTCGTCCTCTGCCTGGAGGACTCCGTGGCGGATGCTGAGGTCGCGGACGCCGAAACAAGCCTCCTTGAGGCCATGGCTGAACTCGCCGCCCAGCCCGCGGGCACGGCGCTCCCGCTCCTGTTCATCAGGTGCCGGACCCCCGAACAGCTATTGGACATCGGCCGGCGGGCAGGTTCCACCCTGGACATCATCGCCGGCTTCGTGCTGCCCAAGTTCGAGAACGAAACAGGCCAGGGGCTATCCTTTCTCGAGGCGCTGCGCCTGCTGAACAGCGAAGCCCGCCGGACCGCGCCGGGACTGCCGCCGCTTCTGGCCATGCCCATCATTGAGGGCCCCCGTCACCACGCATGTGGAGACCCGCACCGCTGCCCTGGGCAACGCGCTGGCCGTGATCAACGACAACCGGGACCTGGTGCTGTGCATCCGCATCGGTGCCACGGACATATCCGGTGCCTTCGGGCTGCGCCGGTCACGGGACCTGACCATCTACCACGTCAACGTAGTCGCCAACGTGATCGGCGACGTCGTAAACGTGTTTGCCCGGGCCGGCAGCAGCTGGGTGATCACCGGGCCCGTCTGGGAGCACTTCCCTGACAAGGAACGGGTCCTGCGCCCCCTCCTGCGTGCCACCCCATTCAGCAACGTCAACGAGGAAGCTCTGCGCCAGCGACTGCTGCTGGAGAACCTCGACGGGCTGATCCGGGAAATCGAGCTCGATCAAGCCAACGGCCTGCTGGGCAAAACCGTGATCCACCCGAGCCACGTCCCGGTGGTGCATTCGATGTCGGTGGTCAGCCACGAGGAGTACCTTGACGCAATCGACATCGCTGCAGGCCTCTCAGGTGGAGTCAAGGCCTCCAACTATGGAAACAAGATGAACGAGCACAAGCCGCACCGGTCATGGGCGGAACGGACCCTGCTGCGCGCACGGGCGTTCGGAGTGGCCAACCCCGGTGTCAGTTTTGCCGAACTCCTGGAAGCGAGCATGAAATGACAGTCTCCGAATCCACAGTCGTGGATCCAGTCGCGAGCTTCGCCGAATGGGGACTCTCAGTTTCACCCAGCACCCGTCCCAGCGTTTTGCCTGTCACGGCCCTCGTGGACCTGGCCCTGCGCCGAAACCCCAAGCGGGCCCACCTACTGGTCTCGCGCGTCCTGGCAAAACATGTGCCCACCGAACCTGGCATCGCCATGGCGGCCGGCCTGTTGCTCGGACTGCTGGTCCGCGATGCGATCAGCCCGCTGCCGAAGACCGCCATCCCCGCCGCCGCCCGCCGGTTCGAGGCCCTGCTGGCTGAGGATCCGGCGGCGTCCGGCCGGGCCGCCGCACTCACTGACCTCTGCCGGGACCTGCAGGCCCAGCCGGCATGTCCTGACGTGGCCACCATCGGTTATGCCGAGACCGCTACAGGACTAGGTCAGCTGGTAGCTGATTCGCTGGGGTCCTACTACATCCATTCCACTCGCCATGCGGTGACCGGAAAGGATTCAGTTCGCCCCTACGCAGCCTTCGAAGAATCGCACTCCCACGCGACATCCCACCAACTGCTCCCTACCCGGCATGCGGCGCTCAGTGGTTCCGGCACGATCGTGCTGGTTGAGGATGAACTGAGCACCGGCGCGACCATTGTCAACACCATCACCGCTCTCCATGCCGCGGCCCCGCACGGGCAATACGTCGTTGCTTCCCTGGTTGACCTGCGCTCGGCCGAAGACCGCGGCCACCTTGATGGGCTTGCGGCCAAGCTGGGCGGCCGGATCACTGTTGTGAGTCTTGCCAGCGGCGAGATCGCATTGCCCGCCGATTTGCCCGCCAAGGCAGCCTCTTTTGTAAGCCGTTTCACCAGCGAGACGGTGTCCACACGGATACGCGGCGGCCACGTGTCCGTCCTGGACCTCACACAAAGCGTGGAACCGATCCGAAGTGCCCGCTTCGGGAATAATGCCGGAGCTGAGGTCAGCGCCGCCTCAAGCCGCATCGCCAAGGAAGTTGCGGCAGTGGCGCCAGCCGCGGGCACCCTCTTGGTGCTGGCAACCGAAGAGTTCATGGCCCTGCCATTGAACATGGCGGCCGCACTACAGGAGAGGCTGCCGGGCACCGCTGTCCGCTACTCCACCAGCACCCGCTCCCCCATAGCCGTGGTCGACAGGCCCGGGTATCCGGTCAGATCGATGGTTACCTTCAACAGCCACGACACCACCACGGATGGCCCCGGGATACGGTTTGCCTACAACTTCAACCATGGCGGGCAGCATTATGACCAAGTTGTGGTTATGGCCGAACCAGGAACGCCTGTCGACGCGCTGACGGGTCCGGGCAGCATCGCCGACGCCGTGTCCACGACAGGGGCGGCTGTGCTCGTTGTCCTGTTGCCCGAGAACCCGCCGTTTCCCACACCTGGCAGCGGGCCTTCATTTGGGTCCTACGCCGCCAGGGAAGTGCGCTGGTTGATCAAGGACCTCAGCTTTGCTGAGTTGGAGTCTCCCACCGCTGAACGGGAGGCCGCCATTCAGTCAGGCCGCGCCAACTACGCCGAATCGCTGCCCCGAGAGTACGAACCCTCCCGTGAGTACGAGGAACTGTACAACCAAGCCCTGTCGAGGTCCGCAGGGCGGGTGGCGGACGCCGTCGGACGCGTCACCGAAAGAGTCTTGGCGCTCAGGGACGGCGCACCGGTCCTTGTCTCGCTGGCACGAGCGGGAACGCCGGTTGGCATCCTAATGAAGCGCTGGGCCAAACAGATTCACGGCGTTGATCTCCCCCACTACACGGCCAGCATCGTGCGCGGCGTGGGCATAGACCAGACGGCCCTGAGCTACCTCGCCAGCCACCACGCGCCAGAACAAGTCATGTTTCTGGATGGATGGACCGGCAAAGGCGCCATTGCGCGGGAGTTGGCGGCCGCCGTCGAATCCTTTGCACGAACCGACGGAGCACAATTCAGCCCGGAACTTGCTGTGCTAGCCGACCCGGGGCATTGCACGGAAATATTTGGCACCCGAGACGATTTCCTGATTCCGTCGGCTTGTCTGAACTCGACAGTGTCCGGACTAGTGTCCCGCACCGTTTTCAATCGGGACCTCATTTTCGCCAATGATTTCCACGGGGCGAAGTATTACCGGGAACTGGCGGCCAAGGACGTTTCCGAGGCCTTGCTCAACGCTGTTTCCGATCGCTTCGTTGACGTCCGTGACAGCGTCATCACGTCGACGGAAGCCACCACAACCGAGTCTGCCGGGGACACCGCCGCAGACTGGTCGGGGTGGGCAGCCGTCGAGCGGATCAGCAAGGACTTCGGAATCAACAACACAAATTTGGTGAAGCCTGGGGTTGGGGAAACCACACGTGTACTCCTGCGCCGCGTGCCTTGGAAGATCCTGGTCAGGACCACGGCGCGGGAAGACGTGGAGCACGTACTTCTGCTGGCACGACTCCGAGACGTGGAGGTGGTGTACGTGGATGACCTTCCCTACACATGCGTCGGCCTCATTCATCCTTTGCACCGTAAGACGTCTATGGCAGATGCAGCCACAAAGTCTGAAGCACTGTGACTGCTTTGGCTGGTGGGACCGCACCCCTTGAGGTCTCATCTCCGGACGGCCGTTCACTCATGGTGGCGTGCGACCTTGACAGAACACTTATCTACTCGGCCAATTCCATGGCTTCGAAGTGTTCTGACAGTGCTGCACCCTTACTGGTCGTCGCCGAGGTCTACGAGGGAGCGCCCTTGTCCTTTATGACGCGCACAGCGTGGAATGTCCTCGAATGCCTTGTCCAAGACGCGATCTTCGTTCCAGTAACCACTCGAACAGTTCAGCAATTCCGCCGTGTCAACATCCCCGGGCGGGACCAAGGTTACGCGGTGACAACCAACGGGGCAGTCCTCTTGCAGGACGGAGTCCCGGATCCAGAATGGGCCGAGCTCATCCAAGCCAACATCCGTATCAATTGCGCACCCTTGCAGGAAGTACACGCGTACGTCCTCGGCTCCAGCAGGCCGCCAGCAATCCTGCGGGGCCGGGTAGCCGAGGATGTCTTCGTGTACTGCATCGTGAAGCGCGAAGAACTATCTGCTGGATACCTGGAAGACTTGTCGGGATGGTGCCAGGAACGTGGCTGGACTACGTCTTTGCAGGGAAGGAAACTCTACCTGGTTCCGTCTCCTGTCACTAAGGAGGCGGCCTTGGCAGAAGTCCGACGTCGTCAGCCCGTCGATATGTTGGTGGCAGCCGGCGACTCGAAACTAGACGCCGGGATGTTGCAGCTTGCTGACCTAGCGATCCGCCCCGCTCACGGCGAACTGGAGACGGAGTCCTTCCACCTCCAGCATCTGAAGGTGACTTCTTTTTCAGGAATCATGGCCGGTGAGGAGATCTTGAGGTTCGCTTCGGCGCAGAATCGTGGCCATTCAGAACTCCGATTAGCTAATCCTCTAGGTCAGAATGGAGCGCCTACCGTCGCGAACGCCAGCACGTGACTACTCACCGGTTGCGCCTACCGACTTCACCAAGCTCAGTCCACAATCACGTCAGCTGCAGCGGGTCCCCCGCTGTCTGGCGTCAAGCAAACGTCCGAAACGGCCTTTGCCCCCATAAGTCCTGGCGTTGCTAAGTAACAGCCGATTCCGCAGGCCACTAAAGGGTCTTGCCCCGCTTTAGGAGGCCACGTAAGCATCCGCAGGTTGGTCCCCGGTTCGGGGCCCGCGGCCTACCCGTCCTCCAACTCCCAGTCTTTGACGTCCGCGAACGGAGCGAACACGGAAGGATCGAGTTCCCCGAATTCGAGGTTGTGGCGGACAAGGTGCGGCCAGTTCCGGTTGGCCAGGGCTCCCTTGCCCAGCGCGATTACGTCCGCTGATCCGTCGGCAAGCATGGAGACTGCGGTGTCCGGATCATCGAGCTTGCCGTTGGCGATCACCGGCACCCCGGAGTAACGCTTGGCCAGCGCGGCCAGGGTTTCCTCCGCATCGGCGAACGCCGGCTCGGTGGCGCGGTACTCGGTGGTGTGGACAAAATCGATCCCCGTCGCGCCTAGGGTGCTGAAAATGACTTCGGCTTCCGCCACTCCCCCGGCCCACTTGTGGTCGTTGTCGCTCACTTTGGCCTGGGAGATGCGGATCCCCACGGTCATGTCCGGGCCAACGGCTTCGCGGACGTCGCGACAAATCTCAGCGGCGAAGCGCACCCTGTTTTCCGCCGAGCCGCCATACTGGTCCTCACGCTGGTTCAGGTAGTCCGTGAGGAACTGGTCCAGCAGATAGCCATTGGCGCCATGGATTTCGACGCCGTCGAAGCCGGCCTGCTGGGCCCGCAGCGCCGCCGAGACGAACCCGTCCCTGACCTCCTCCA
>Ga0308169_10001325_pt1 | contig 29363 bp, 36 predicted proteins | sample PhyBR1_2_FD_202139 | JGI IMG/M metagenome (GOLD analysis project Ga0308169, IMG submission 202139) | Phyllosphere microbial communities from UC Gill Tract Community Farm, Albany, California, United States - DLSLSB.R1 | ecosystem: Host-associated > Plants > Phyllosphere > Unclassified | place...
TGAACCGCTCGAGGTCGACCGCCAGCACCGGCGCCGCTCGACAGGCCCGTCCACCCGTCCTGCGTGACCGCCCTGCGCGCGAGGGGCTCGAGTCAACTCATCATCGCGTCGTCAAAGCGTCTCGAGGAGCTGGAGCGTGCGAGGGAGGGCCGACGAGGGGGGCCAAGAGGAGGAGCGGGGAGGACGAGGACGCACCTGCTCTCCCGCTGCAGCAGAGCCCGCCCGCCCTGCTTCGAGCGCGTCTTGTACCTTCTCGGACCTCGTCGAAAGGCGTCGGCCAGTCTACGAGTCGCCCCCGGTGTCGAGAGAGGTCGGACGACGAGGTTCGCTGATGAGGTCGCGTCGGAGGTGAAGAGCGATGTGGCCGCGCCGTGGTGGCGCATGGACGCGGTGCTGGGGCGGGTAGAGCCCTCGGGACAGCGTCTCGCAGGCTGCAGCTGGTGCGCGCAGGTGTGAGCGAGGGCGAGCTCCTCCTCGCGCTTCGCCGTCTCGTCCTCCTCGTCCTCCTTCACCTCACCCGGGCTCGCGACTGGCCAGCTGCCCGCTCGCCGGGCGATCCGCTCGCATCCCAGATCGGGCCCATGCCGCATGCGCATCGGCTGGGCCACTGCGCTCGCGCTCCCCTCGTCCTCAATGCCCCTTCGCCCGCCGCGCCATTCAGCGGGCGGTTCGACCTCGTCGCGTGCGAGCGCAACGTCCGCGTCGGGCTGATCTCCGACTCCGAGGGCTCAACTCTAGGCCGCTCGGAGTGGCGCGAGGACGAGGCACACTCCCCGCTCGCTCGTCGACCGCCTGCGCCTTAATGGCGAGCGGGGTCCTGCACCTCGACCCGCACGGTCGGGTCGAGCTGCACGGACGCTCTATTCGCCCACAGCGTGCGTACGCTTCACCGCCTCATCGCCTCGTCCAGCCAGCACCAGTCGACTCGCCGCTCGACTCGCCCTCCCTTTCCTCCTCCTCACCCTCTCTTCCGACCCACCCACACTCCTTCCCACTCTCCTTTCCTCGCCCCTCGCCGCCATGCGGCTCACGCCCGTTCTTCTCGCCGCGGGCGCAGGCGCCCTCGGCGCAGCCGCCTCGGCCCAACCTCAGCCTCTCGACGTCTCGCCGGCGCACTCGGCTCATTCCCTCGAGGCGCGGTCGCCGTTCTCGCTCTCGGTCGGCGGCATCAACCTCTGCATCGGCCTGTTCTGTCACCGCCCCGCGCGCAACTGGAAGTGCTCGGGTGCGTCCTTCTCCTTCTCCCTCGCCCTCGTTATCTCCCCTCGCGCTGGTGCTGACTCTCGATCTCCTTCTCGCGACAGGCTCTGGCCGTGACGGCTACTCGGTCGACTACAACGGCAACAGCCGCCCGTCCTGGGCACCGTCGGGCTTCCTCTGGTTCGGCGCCGACGTCGGCTGGGCGCCGCCCAAGGGCTTCTCGTGCGGCACGTCGTGGGAGATCCCCTCAGCCCTGCACGGTCAGCTCGGCCTCGTCACCTGGTGGAAGCCGCCCTCGGCGTGGCTCGACGCGCACGTCGGCGTCGACCTCGGCTTCAAGGCGCCGTCGTTCTGGGGCTTCCTGATCGCGCCCTCGAAGGGCTGGACCTGCAGCGGTGCGTCGCCTCTCCTCCTTCTCCTCGCCCTCTCTCGCTTCGAGGACCCTCTCCTGACGCTCAAACGACCCGCAGGCAACGGCAAGGACGGCTTCTCGGTCGACATCCGCGGCGGCGGCCGTCCTCCGTGGGCGCCCGCCGGCTGGCTGTACTTCGGCTCGCAGATCGGCTGGGCGCCTCCCGTCGGCTGGTCGTGCGGCTCGTCGTTCGAGCTCCCGAGCGCGTTCATCGACGTCGCGCACCTCGTCACCTGGTGGAGTGCGTGCCTGTTCCACCTCCTCGTCAAGCTCTCCCTCGGCGAGAGTGCGCACTGACCCCCTCTCCCTCTTTCTCCTCTTCCTCCCCCTGCAGAGCCGTCGTCGGGCTGGCTCGACGCTCACGTCGGCGTCGACCTCGGCTTCAAGGCGCCGTCGTTCTGGGGCTTCCTGATCGCGCCCTCGAAGGGCTGGACCTGCAGCGGTGCGTCGCCTCTCCTCTCCGTCTCGCCCTCTCTCCTCTCGAGAACGCTTCTCTGACGCTCATACGACCCGCAGGCAACGGCAAGGACGGCTTCTCGGTCGACATCCACGGCGGCGGCCGTCCCTCGTGGGCGCCCGCAGGCTGGCTCTACTTCGGCTCGCAGATCGGCTGGGCGCCTCCCGCCGGCTGGTCGTGCGGCTCGACCTGGACGATCCCGAGCCAGTGGCGCAAGACCTGCTCGAAGGCGACGTGGTGGAGTGCGTCCTCCCCTCTGCTCGCTCGTGCGCCCGCTCGTCGCCGCAAAGCTGACTCTGCTTTTTCCCTCCCGCACAGCTCCTCCTTCGACCTGGATCACCAAGCACAAATCGCACGACTTTGGGTTCTCTTTGCCGATCCACTGGGGCGTCGACAGCTGCGGCTGCTCGTGCGGCTGCGGCGCCGGCGACGTCGGCATCACGACCGCCCGCACGACGACGACTGCTCGCGCAACGACGACCTCGATCAAGCCTGTCACCACCTCGGTCTCGACCTCGAAGGCGACGACCACGTCCAAGAAGCCGGCGACGACCTCGTCGAGCAAGGCTGCGTCGACCACCTCGAAGAAGCCCACCACCTCGACCTCGCACAAGCCGGCCGCCACCACGTCGAGCAAGCCCGCCGCCTCTACCACGACCAAGAAGCCGTCGACGCCGACGAGCAAGCCCGTCACGACGACCCAGGCCGGCACGACCAAGACGATGACCTGTGCGTCCCGCTTTGACCTCTTCTTCGTTTCGGCTCACGGACCGCTGCTGACGCTCGCTCGCCCGCTCGCAGACATCGGCGACACCTCGACCGTCACGATCCCGGGCGACATTGTCACCGTCACGCGCACCATCTCGATCTCGCAGCCCAAGCCGACCGGCACGCCGAGCTACGGGTGGAAGTGCGATGGGTCCGGCAAGGACGGCTACGAGGTGCGCTCTCTGCTTCTCCCTCTCGCACGCCTCTCTCCCTCGACGACCCGAGCTGACGATCCTCTCTTCTTCGTGCGCAGGTCGACTGGAAGGGTAACGGCCGGCCCTCGTACTTGCCCGAGGGGTGGGCGTGGTTCGGCGTGTGCGTCGCTCTCCTCCTCTCCTCCTCGCTCACTTTGAAGCCATGAGCTGACGCTATGCTTCTTCCTCGTCCGCAGCGCAATCGGCTGGGCCCCGTCGGCGTCTTGGTCGTGCAGCTCGAGCTGGCAGCCGTCGTCGCAGCAGATCACCATCATCAGCAGCAGCCAGATCAGCTGGTGGCTCCCGCCGGCGTCGTTCAAGCTCCCCTCGGGCGTCAACTGCCCGGCGCACTGGACGTCGCAGGGCTGGATCGACACGCGCGTTCCGTCGGCGTCGTGGCAGTGCTCCGGCTCGGGCGAGGACGGCTACGAGTGCGTCTTCGTCCTCCTGCACTCTTTCTTGCGCTCGGATACAAGTAGTCCTCGCGAGCTGACGCCCGTCTTGTTGTGCGCGCAGCTTCGACCACCAGGGCCACTCGCGCCCGGCCGGCACCGCCCTCGGCTGGAAGTGGTACGGCCGCTCGCACGGCTGGCAGCCGTGCAAGGGCTTCCAGCTCCCGTCGGCGAGTTGGTCGCCGCCAAGCTGGTGGAACGCGCACAGCGCCGTCTGGTGGAAGCCGACGACGAGATGGAACTTGCGCCACTCGTTCAAGTGCCCGACGTTCTGGCGCTCGTCGCGCGCTCACCTGCGCGGCAGCTGGGTTTGGCACTGAGTGCGCATCGTCGTCAAGGTGCGTGCGTCTTCGTCGCGCTCGTCGTCGTCGCGCTCGCTCTCGCTCGAGGAGGACATCCTCGCTGACCTCGCCATCTCGCCGCACAGACCCTCCTTCGTTCCCTCACCCTCCCTCCTTCCCGCGCCCCTCGCCCCGCCTCACACTCGTTAGACACTCTCTCCTTGGTTCACCTTTGCTGCTGTAGCACTCGCACTCCCTTCCTCCTCGCGACTTGCGCGCTCCCCCACTTTTTGGCCCCTCTCAGTTCCTCACGGACGGTCTCGCGGCTGCCGGCCTCTGCATTCTACTGCAATAGCACAACTTCTGCGCTCAAGAGATCAAGTCGACCGCGCAGAGCATCGTCGAGACGAGACCGCCCCGATCCTCATCAGCGACGCTCGGCGGGCCCCGACTTCTGACGGCTCCTCTCCTCCTCACCAACCTCGCGTGCTCTCGAGACCAGTCGCAGCCCTCTGCTGGATGCTCTCTGCCGCGCTCGGACGACTCCGCCTTCTCTCTTCGCACCTCGCTCGCCCCGCCCTCGCCTCATCGCCCCGCTCTCGCACCATGTCGACCGCGCCCACCTTCCCCCGCTCGCCGGTACCGCAAGACAACGGCACGGTGGTCCGACAAGCCGGCTGCCTCATCATCGGCGACGAGGTCCTCAACGGTGCGCTGTGCTCCCTCGCCCTCCTCCCCCTCGTCATCCCACTTCCCCACTTTCCCGCGCAACCCTCACACCGCCTCGAGCTAGCACCAGACGCCTGTATGCTCGAGATCGAGAGCTGACTAGCGCTTGGAGCACCCTGCAGGCAAGACGCGCGACACCAACTCGAACCACCTCGCCAAGATGCTGTTCGACCTCGGCGTCGAGCTCAAGGTGAGTCCTGGCCTCTTCTCCCTCTCATGGCGGCGAGCTCCACCTGAACCTGTTGCTGACTCGCTCTCGACGACGCCCGCAGCGCATCGAGGTCATCGCCGACGACGAGGAGGAGATCGCCGAGGCCGTCCTGCGCATGCACAAGAACTACGACCTCGTCATCACGTCCGGCGGGATTGGGCCGACTCACGACGACATCACTTGTACGTCCCTCATGTTCAGCCGAGGAGGAAGCAGCCGACTGACTCCGACCCCGCCCGCCCTGCCAGATTCCTCAATCGCCAAGGCCTTCGGCGACGTCGGGCTCGAGTACCACGAGGAGACCAAGCACCGCATGCACGAAATGGGCAAGCACCGCTACAACATGGACGAGCAGACCGAGGAGCAGAAGACGGCCCGACTGCGCATGGCGCTCTTCCCCAAGGGCGCCGAGGTGCTCTTCGTTCAGGAGGACCTGTGCGTCCCCTTCTTCGTCGTCCTAGCACAGCTCTCAACAGGTCCCTGTACGTGAGCTGACTTTCGCCTTCCCCTCCCCTCGTCCCTCGCTCGCAGTTGGGTGCCGGTCGTGCGAGTCGGCGGCAAGGTCTGCATCCTGCCGGGCGTGCCTCGCCTGTTCGAGCGACTCGTCGAGGGCCTCGTCTCGAACTACGTCACGCTGCCGCCGAGCAGCGAGAAGCCGTACCGCGTCCTGGTCCACACCGAGTGCGTCGTCCCTCCCTCTCCTTCTCGTTCCTCCGCCTCACCCTCCCACTCCTTCCTTCGCCTCGCCTTTCCTCGCCCTCGCCTCTCCTTGATCGACGTCAGCTGACACTCTCGCACCTCCTTGCAGGCTGCCCGAGAGCTCGATCGCGCCGTTCCTGACCACCTTGCAGGAGCGCGTCAAGAAGGAGCTCATTGTCCGCTCGCTCCCCTCTCTCTCCTCGCTCGACCTCCCCCTCTCCTGCACCCTCGCTGACGGTCGCTCTCGGCACTGCACGCAGCGGGTTGGCAGCTACCCCAAGTTCTTGGGCGGCGTCGACGTCTCGCTCATCGGCAAGGAGGAAGCGCGGTTGAAGGAGCTCGCAGAGGAGGGTGCGTCCGCCTCCCTCTCGCTCATCCCCCTCGACCCTCTCCCCGTCGCCCGACCCTGACCCACTCTTCCTCGCCCGCAGTCATCTCGGAGCTGAAAGGCGAGCTCGTCGCGCAGGGCAAGCTCGGTCAGGAGGAGCAGGTTAAGTAACTCTCGCGCGCGCCGCCCTGGAACTCGGTCGTCTCCGCCTCTCGGTGCGCCGGGCTCGTCTTCACGCTTTACCTCGCGCGCTCGTCTCGACGACGCACGCGCTCGATGAGAGGCTCGCCGCGGCGCTGCACGCGACCGGCGCCGCCCCACATACCGACCTTCCCCGACTAGGCTCAGCACGGCCTGCGTGCCTCGATGCTTGTGTCTGAGCGTCTCTGCTCTTGCCTCGATGCGCTTGGGCAGCAATTTGTCGACGGGTACGCCGCCGCTACCGCGCATCGGCTGCGCTGCTGCCGTGCCCGAGCGCGTCCGCCGACGGCGCTAAGCTCCTCTTCACGGTCAAATCGTCCGCTTCCTCCCTCCCCACACGCCCCTCTTCCTCTCGCACGCAACTCTCTGACTCTCTCTCTTCCACACGCAGCTCACCTCGACCTCTTCGACCGTCGCCCTCCTCTCGCCCAGCATGGTCGTCGTGCGCGCCGCACTCGCCGCGCTCCTCTCCTTCTCGACCATCGCCTCGACGGCCCCGACGTCCGGTCCATCCGTCACCTCGTCCCAGGGCACGTTCCTCGGCTCCTCGCTCGCCAACACCGACAGCTTCAAGGGCATCCCGTTCGCCCAGCCGCCCGTCGGCGACTTGCGGTTCGCGCCGCCCGTCGCGACGACCGAGAACCTCGGCGTGCGCGACGCTACGCAGTACGGCTTCTCCTGCCCTCAGTCCAACCTCGCCAACGGCGTCCTGCCCGGCGTCATCGCCAACGCGCTCGCGCAGAGCACGGTCGACGCCATCACGAGCTTGCCGATTCTGAGCGCCGTCGCCGGTACCAAGTGCGTTCCGCCTGTCGCACACCTCGCTTCTTCCACTCTTGCAGCACTCGTCCTGACTCGACGTCCCTCATGCAGTGCTGCCGAGGACTGCCTCACGCTCAACGTCTTCCGGCCGGCCGGCGTATCGAGCTCGGCAAAGCTGCCCGTCATGGTCTGGTTCTGTACGTCCTTTACCCTCTCTCGACTCAAAGCTTGCCGAGCGGCGACGAGCTGGAACGACGGACGGCCCGAGGACCTCGCGAGAGCGCTGCGGTCGGGCGAGCAGGACTCGACGAGAGCTGACCTCCTCTCTCCTGCTCGCAGACGGCGGCGCTTTTGTCTTCGGCGCGACCTCTTCGTACGACGCGAGCAACCTCGTGCAACGTTCGGTATCGATCGGAAAGCCCACCGTCTTCGTCACCGTCAACTAGTGCGTCCCTCGTCGTCCTTCCCAACCTGCTGCTCCTCGCCGACTCGACCCTCTCGCAGCCGCCTCAACAGCTTCGGCTTCCTCCCGGGCAAGGAGGCAGGCGACGACCCGACTGTCTCTATCAACGCAGGCCTCCTTGATCAACGCCTCGCGCTCGAGTGGGTGCAGGGCAACATCGGCGCGTTCGGCGGCGACCCGAGCCTCGTCACGATCTTCGGCGAGTCGGCGGGCGCCATCTCGGTCGCCTTCCAGCTGACGGCGTACGGCGGCGACATCACCTCGAAGACGAGCGGCAACCCGCTGTTCCGGGCGGCCATCATGGAGAGCGGCAGCGTGCGTCCCCCTCTCTCTTCCTCGCGCTCGTTCCCCGCGGTCTTGCTGATGCCGCAACCTCGCAGCCTATTCCTGTCGGGCCCGCCGAGAACGGGCAGTGGGTCTTTGACCAGCTCGTGAGCGTGTCGGGCTGCTCGAGCGCGAGCGACAAGGTCGCCTGCCTGCGCGCGCTCTCCTACGAGAAGATGCTCGAGGCGACGAGTGCGTCTCCTTTCTCTCTCGCTCTCTGACGGCTCCTAGCTCTAGCTGACGCTCCTCTTCGCAGACACGCTGCCCAACATCCTCTCGTACCGCTCGGTCTCCCTCCCCTTCCTCCCTCGCACCGACGGCGACTTTATCCCCGACCTCCCTCAAGAGCTCACGCGCACCGGGCGCTACGCCCGAGTCCCCATCATTAACGGCGACCAGGCCGACGAGGGCACCATCCTCGCCCTCGGCACGCTCAACATCACGACCGAGGCGCAGCTCTTCACCTGGCTCAAGACCAACTGGTTCCCGCGAGCGGCCGACTCGCAGATTCAGGGTGTGCGTCCCTCTCTCCCTCTGATGCTGATCGACGAGCGCTGCAGGTCGTTCGGAGAGCGCCTGCGCAACCTGACGAGGTCGTCGAGCTGACGAAGCTCGAGCCCCTTGCAGCTCCTCAACGAGTACCCGGCCGACCCGACCCAGGGCTCGCCCTTCGACACCGGTCTCCTCAACATCATCACGCCGCAGAACAAGCGCATCAACGCCATCGTCGGCGATCTCGTCTTCCAAGCGTACGTTCCGGTTACCTCGTACCCGCTCCTCGCCATCTCGACCGACCTCGCTCCCACTTCGTCCTCTCGACCTGACGCTCGCTCCTCGCAGTCCTCGCCGCGCCTTTATCGAGTACACGCGCTCGACGCAAAACACCTGGTCGTACCTGTCTCGGCAGCTGAGGGCGACGCCTTTCATCGGCACCTTCCACGCCTCGGACGAAAGTTGATTTTCTCTGTCTTCCTTGCATCGCCCTCAACCTGACACCTCCGGCTCGTGCGCGCAGGTCCTGAGCGTCTTCGGCTACAACGGCTTGCCGCCCTCGCGCGAGATGCAGACGCGCTGGATCACCTTCGCCTCGACCCTCGACCCGAACGTCCCTGGCTTCCCGACCTGGCCTCAGTGTGCGTCCTCTCCCACCTCGCCTCTACCTCTCACTCTTTAGCAGCAGGAAGTACTGACCTCGTCCTCGCCCGCTCGCAGATGGCCAGAACGCGCAGCTCCTCCAGTTCACCGACCTCGTCTCGTCGGTCATCTCGGACACGTTTCGACGCAGCGGCATCGCCTATATCTGGGCGCAGGCATCCTCGTTCACGCTCTGAGCTGTGCGCTGTCGTTGGATGGGCCAGGGTAGGCGAGGGCGAGCGTGCTGTCGCAGGACGAGCACGACGAAATGAAGGGGCTCGACCGCAGGATCGCGGACGTCTCGAGAGCAGGGCCTGGGGCGGTACAAGGTGTTGTTCTTGCAGTTCTCGCAATGTAAGGTATCGTCGACCATCGTCCTCATCGTCATCTGCAGCAGCTCGCCGCCATCTCGAGGGAGCAGAACGGCCTTCTCAAGTTGAGCAGCTCAACGGCGCGGGCTCGTCGGTGCAGCGCTTGCTTTCGTTCGAGTTTTCGCCGCGTAGGAAGTCCCTGCTATTCCTCGGCGCAGGACGAAAAAGCCTTGCACAGCTCGGCGTGACCTCGCTTCCCGCTCGCTGCGGCCCGGAGCATCGTCAGCTCCCTTTCGCTCGTACTCTTCCCTCGTTCACACCCCGACCCGCCGCCCGATCGCCACCACGTCGCTCTCCCGCCTCTTCAAGCGCACTTCCTCCACGTCCAGCAAGATGGTCACCGCTTCGCTCAACGGCACCGTCCTCGCCGAGTCGGCCAACACCCAGGTCGTCGAGGGCAACCACGTGAGGCCTGCCTGCTCGTGCGCGTCTATGGTCGAGCTGTGCTGACTCCTCTGTCCTCGCCCGCAGTACTTGTGCGTCCGCCCACGGGCTGTGCGAGGCTCGATGCTGAGCTGACGACCCTCTCCTCCCCACCTCGGCTTCCCCGCTTCCCTCTCGTCCATCTCGCAGCCCGCCGGACAGCGTCAACAAGCAGTACTTTAGCGACTCGAAGACTCACACCACGTGTGGCTGGAAGGTCCGTCCCTCTCGAACCGCCTGCAGCTCGCCGGAGCGACCTGCGCTGACGCTCTTCCTCCTCCTCCTCCTCCTCCTCCTCCTCCTCCTCCTCCTCGCGCGCAGGGCGTCGCGTCCTACTACAACGCCGTCATCGACGGCAAGGAGGTCAAGGACGCTGCCTGGTACTACCCCTCGGTGACCACGGAGAAGGCGAAGCCGATCGAGAACTGGGTCGCGTTCTACGGGTCCAAGGTCCAGGTCAAGTAGGGAAGCGAGCCGTGTTGCACAGAGGGAGGAACAGCTTGACGAGTAGGGACAACGACATGTACAGAGCTTTGAGATGTGGGTATCGACCGAGAGAGAGAGGGAGGAGAGGGGTACTGAGAGCGAGAGGGAGGGAAAGACAGCGCACGGACCCACGACAGCGCCGTCGTTACCTGCGCTCGCTGCCGCCGCCCGACTCGAGCCTGAGCCCGCGCTCGAACGCCCGCTGCACGAGCGCGACCCCTCGCTCGTTGCGCTCCTCCTCGGTCATGTCCTCGACGCGCTTGCCCTCGCCGGGAAGCGGCCGGTCCTCGTCCTCGGCCTCGCGCCGCATGCGCGCCTCGCCGCGCTTGAGCTCGCGCTCGTGCGCGTCGGCGCCCTCGTCCTGCTCGGCCTTGTGGATGCGCTGCCGGGCCGAGGCGTCCTCCTCGGCCTGCTGCTCCTCGTCGGACGGCTTGCGCGTGAAGACGCCCTTGATGCGCCCGACGAGCTTCTTCCTCTTCTTGGTCGCCGCGCCGTACTTCTCGATGCCGCGCATGGTGAGGATCTGCGAGCGACGAGAGGAGGAGACGAGAGGGAGGGCGATGTCGAGAGCGGGAAGGCGAGATCAGGAGTCAGCGCTCGGCTCGAGCATGTAGGTTGGCGCGACGAGACTGGGGTTCGGCGCCGTAAGACGAAGAAGGTAGAAGTAGGCGAGGATGGACGAGAGGACGGATAAAGAGGAGGGAGGACGAGGGAGGACGAGGAAGGGGACGCACCGACTTGGCGACGGAGACGCGGCCCATGTCGACGCCCTTCTCCTCGAGCGCTCTGGAGAATGCTTTGAAATGCATCGTGCCGGCGCGGTAGTGCCCGCTGAGCGGCGAGAGCGACGTGAGGTGGCCCTTCGATACCTTGATCAAGCCGGCGCTCGTGACCCGGGCGCCGTACAGGAACGACGAGTGCTGGAACGAGCCCGTCTTCTTGATGCCGACGTAGAGATTGTTCTGTAGGTCCGAGACGTAGAGCCACCTGGTGCGGCCGGAGTGACAGATCCAGCGATCGTAGAAGTGTAAGAAGCTGCGCAAGAAGACGAAAGAGAGCGCGCGAGGAAGGGCGGAGAGGGAAGGCGAGGGAGAGAGAGTGGGAGTGTGAAAGAGCGAGGGAGGAAAAATGAGGCGGGGAGAGAGGGAGGAAGGGAGGGAGGGAGGAAGGGAGGAGGGCGAGGAGGGCGAGGAGGAGGAGAGCGGTAAGCGCACGTGTTCTTGTTGATCGTCTTGCGGAGCATCGTGTCCATGACTGCTTGCGGCGAGAGGTAGAATTTGACTCGCTCTTTGGCCTGGTGCACGCCTTTGCCCTGCCCGACGGTGCCGCCCTGCGTGCGAGAGAGGAGGAGAGGAGGGTCAGCTCGGCGCCTTCTCAAAGCCGACGCCGACGCCGCCGACCTCGACGAGGCCGGCGACAGAAGGGGAGGAGGATGTAGAGAGCGAGGAAGAGGCGAGGGAACGCACCTTGTCGCTGTACGGCTGCACGCCCTCGCGGATCTCGTCGGCCTCGTCCGAGCTGCTCGACGACGAGCTCCTGCTCAGGTCGCTGTCGATCTCGCCGCGCTCCTGCATCGCCTTGAGCTTCTCGTCCTCCTTGCGCTGCTGCTCGTCGTACTCGTCCTGCGAGATCGGGACGATGCCGCCGTGCTCGGGCCCGCGGTCGGCGTGCAGCTTGGTCGTGTCGAGGAGCGAGCCGTCCTTGGCCCAGACGAGGAGGCCGTCGTCCGAGACGGTGACGCGGTACAGCTCTCGCTCCTCGGCGTTGAGGTACCGGATGCGCTCCGACTCGAGCCGCCGCCGCGGGCACACCTCAAGGTCGAGCTTCTTGCCGTCGCCCTCGTCGAGCCACTGCAAAGCGGAGCTGGGCGTCAGAGCAGCTCCCTCGAGCTCCACAAAGTGAGAGAGAGGTGGACGCACGTGAAAGAAGTTGTCGCTCGTGTCGGTCTCGTTCCACTTGGCGTGGTAGTGCTTGAGGTTCGAAGCGTAGCGATGCTGGCGGTCGACGAGCTCGAGGTAGTACTGCGCCTCCATCGTCTTGGCCGCCTTGCGCTCTTGCTCGATGCGCCGCCTCTCCTTCTCGTTCTGCGAGCGCGGGATGGAGGGATCAGCCGACGCGCTCCTCCTCGAACGGCGACGAGCGAGAGGGAGAAGGCTCGACGCACCCGCCCGAACTGGTTCATCTCCTCCTCGGCACTGAGCTCGCCGTCGTCGCTGCCGCCCTTCTTGCCCTCGGTGAGCTTCGAGGCGTAGATCTGGCCGCGGCGCCAACGAGAAGCTGCGCGCACGGGCACCCAAGTCAGCTCTCCGTCCTCGCCCGCTCGAGCACGAAGAGCGAGGGGCGCAGACACACTCGGGTCGTTCTTGCCGTCGTCCTGGTCTTGAGCTGCGGCGAGCATGCGACGCTGCTGGATGCCTGCCGACCAGCGATCCGAAGCCGAGAGGTTGCACCCGTTGCCCTCGCGGCGCTTGACGTGAGCCCTGTCGTCCATGAGGGAGCGGGGCGAGGGTCAGCGCATGAGCCGCAGGACTCCAGGGAGAGCTCTGCACAGCTCGAGAAGCTCGAGTGACGGTGCGAGGCTGGCCTCCTCCCTCCCCACATCCGCTCGTCGCTCCTGGCGGCCTCCGCTCGTGCGCTGATCCCGGGCGACAAGGAGAGAAGCCGCGCACCTGTAGTGCCCCTGGATAGCCCTCGCAGCCGCATCGTCGTCCCGCCCTGCTGTCCCGTCGCTGTTGTCGCCCTGGCTGGCGGTTGAGCGACGCCGATTGCGCTCGACGCGGTCCTCGACCTCCTTGGCGCGGCGGCGGTCCTCGTCGAGGCTCGAGGTGCGGTAGTCGTACTCGTCGGGCGAAGTCGGCATCGCAGCTGGTGGTCGACGAGGAGAGCGAGGAGGGAAAACCAGAGCCGCGGGCGGCGGGAGGAGGCACGAGTCGGCCACAGCGCCGACGCTTCTCTCTCGAGCCAAATCCGACTGCACCTGTTTCGCAGCGCCGCACTATTCCTGTCTCTCTCCTTGCAGAGCATGCGCAAAGCGTCACGAAGAAAGAGAGCGCAGTGAGAGAAAGGGGCGGCGTTGCACTCGAAAGAACAGCTGAGCGCGAACGCCGTCGAGCTCGACGCTCCCGGACGTCGTCCTCATCGCTCAGCCCGACCGCGCGAGGTTGCCGAGCGCCTTGACGAACTCGCTCGGCGTCAAGATCTCGGTGCTGCCATACGTGACCCGGCGCGTCGGCGTCCCCTGGACCGTCCCGCCCGTCGCACCCGCCGGCGCACCTCCTCCACCCGTGACGCCGCCGCCCTGCGCGCCGGGCACGCTCCGCTGGACGTACTCGCCGAGGTTGCCGTACTCGACGAGGCTCCCGCCGCCGACGACAAAGACGACGGCGTCGGCGTACTGCTGCCGGCCGCGGCCCTGGGTCGCCGCCGCCGGGCGCGCACTGCGCCCGCCCGCGCGCGGGTCAAACAGGAGGTAGTCGTCCGTGTCCTGCAGGGCCTGGGTCGACGCCGACGAGGGGTCCATGAGGGCCTCGACGAGGCGCGTGACGGGGAAGTCCTTGCGCTGCGGGAGGAAGTTCTTGACGCCCGAGATGAGGTTGTCGAGGCCGACGCCGCCGACGCCGCTCTCGCGCAGGCGGTCCGTCAACTGCGAGCGCACGAGGAGAGGGTCCAACGTCAGCGAGCTGAACCTGAGTGAGCTCGAGAGGGAGAGAGAGAGAGAGGGACGCACCCGGTTCGACAACGAGCTGAAGCCGCGCATGAGGTCCCCTCCCGCCCCTCCCGCAACCGGCTGCGCCGGCGCCGCGCCCAAGCTGCTCATGCGCATGACGTCCCTGAGCCGCTTGGCAAACTCCCACGGGCCCATGTCGCAGCCGGCGTCTGCGAGCGCGCGCTCGTACTCGCCGAGGTCGTCCTTCGAGAGCGCCTTGTCCGAGCCGGACGCGAGCGACGAGAAGTAGAAGCACAGGACGAGGCGGAGCTTGTCCTCGGGCGAGTGCTTGGACGGGTCGCGCACGGCCTCGAGCAGGTCGCGCTTGGTCTGCGGGCGAGCGAGACGAGCTCGACGTCAGCTTCCGCTGCACTCTCTCGCCCTCGAGCAGCGACGACGAGATAGGAGAGGGAGCGGCGAGCGCACCTGCTTGGTGATGGCCTCCTCCATCTGGAACAGCGTGTCGAGCCCGCGGTCCTTGATGCCCTGCAGGAGCGCCGTCGCGATGTTCATGTGCGTGTCGAGCGTCGTCTTGCGCGCCGTGAGCTCGGGCAGCGCCGTGATGGCCGCCTTGAGGTTGGCCGCGTTCGACGTCAGGTCGCTGCGGGCGGGCGAGCAGGCGGGGTCAGCGCGAGGGTGAGAGGTCCGAGCGGGCGAGAGGGAGGGACCGCGACGCACACTTGCGCCAGGTCGTTGACGTCGCTCACGCCCGTCGAGCGCGTGATCTCGTTGGCGTCCTGCTTGTACCTGTCGGGACGCACGTCAAGTCAGCTCGCTCGGCATCATCTACGTGCACCTCGTCGGCCGCCGCACCGCGACGACCTTTCGAGGACGGGCTCGAGGAGAGTGCGACGAGCGAAACGGCGAGACGCACTTGTTGAGCTCGAGGTCGATCTCCTCTGCGACCTGCGGGAACGGGTTCTGGGCGTTCTTGGCCCAGAAAAAGTCCTTTGCGTCGAGGTCGTACGTCTTCTTGCTCATCTTGCCGCCGTCGGGCGCCTGCGGGTTTCGGGTGCGAGTGAGGGAGGAGGGAGGGAGAGGGAGGGTGTCAGGAGAGGCGCGAGGGAGGAGGAGGGAGGGGAGGAGGAGGAGGGGACGCACCTCGACCGAGACGCGGTTGAGCTTCATGCCGAGGATGTCGTTGACGAGGGCCTGGTACGTCCAGCTGTGGCTGAGCATTGGCACGAGGTCGACGTTGCGGTCGAGGATGACGAGCACTGCATGGCAACTCGACCTGTATCAGCCCGCAGCTCGAGACCCTGCGCGAGCCAGAGCGAGGAAGAAGAAGAGAGCGTCGACGCACACGGCCGCCCGAACGAGCCCTCGGCGCCGCCCTGCGTGAACGCGTTGACGCCCCGCGCGCTCGCCATGTGGTCGCGAATGCGCGAGTCGAGCTTGCGCGCCACCATCTCGGCCGCGTTGCCCCTCGGCGCGCGGATGATCGGGAGCTGGCCTGCGAGCGCGCGAGGCCGTAGGGGCGTCAGTGCGGCGCTCCGAGCTCCGACGAGACGAGCGAGTGAGAGAGGGGGAGGGGGCAGAGGAGAGGGGAGCGGGAGGAGGACGCACCCATCGTGACGACGACGCTGAAGAGCCCGCGCGCGACGCGGTCCGTGATGTCCTCGATGTCGGCCTCGGCGGCCCGCGGGTCGTTGAGCTTCTCGTACGTTGTCCGGGCGTCGCCGGCGCCTGCGCTCGGGACGACGGCGGTCGAGGTGGACGAGGAAGAGGCGGAGGGGAGAGGGGTCGAGAGGGAGGGTGCGAGCGAGAAGAGCGAGGGCGCGAGGACGAGGTAGTCGAGGTGCTGGTCGTACACCTGTGCGCAGTCGCGACATCGCATCAGCACAGTGTCCGGATGCCGTGCCAGACTCAGAAAGCCGAACGAGGAGAGAGCGCGCGCGCACCTGCTCGACGCCCTCGACCGTGCCGTCCCTCGCGACCGTCTCGGCAAACTCCTCGAGCAAGTTGCGCCCGAGTGCGCTCGTAAAGTTGACGTAGGTGCTCGCGTAGAGCCCTTTGCGCAGGTCGGCGGCGATGCGCTGCACGTTGCTGCTCGTCGGCGAGACGAAGTAGATGGCGGGGACGTCGGGGAGGGCGGGGCGGTCCGAGTGGAGCTGCCTGCGCGTGGGTGCAGAAGAGTCAGTGGCTGTGCGTGGCTGCTCCTCTGCTCTGGGGTGTGAGGGGAGCGAGGGTGGCTGCGTCGAGGGAGGGAGGAGGGGGAGACACGCACTGGTGGAGGGTGATGCCGGCCTCGCGGAGTGCGGGGACGGTGAGCGAGGTCGAGAGGATGTCGGTGCCGGCCTTGTCGAGGACGAGCGTCTTCCAGGTCGGGAGCGAGGCGGCGTGCGAGGCTGATGAGGTGGTGGTGGTCGGTGGGGGCGAGTTGAGGTGGAGCAAGGCGGTGAGGTGCTCGAGCTGCTTGTCCCGGAGCGTCTGCATCTTGCGTGGCTGTTCCTGTGTCGTGGCCGGTGGCAGCTGGTGCCTAGCGTGGTGAGAGAGAGCAGCAGAGGCTCGTCGTCGTCGTCGCTCCCTCTCTCTCCGCGCTCCAGCTCTCCTCGAACAGCGACCGCTCGGCTGCAGCCATGCCGAAAGCTGCCAAGACGCCCTTGAGCGCACTCTTCGCGCTCAACAAACCCACCGGCATCCCCTCGATGACGGTCCGTCCTCGTCTCCTCCTCCCACTCTCCCTCTCTCCCCGCCCAGCTCACCGCGCTCTCACTCAACCTCGCAGCTCCTCAACCGCCTCCAGCCTCTCTTCTCTGCCTCGGCCCTCTTCCGCGACCCGAACAAGTCGCAGCAGGACGACTCGGCCAAGCGCGGCGCGCGAGGAGGCCGCCGAGGAGGCCGCGGCAGGAGGGACGACAAGGTCAAGATGGGCCAGGGCGGCACCCTCGACCCGCTCGCAGACGGCGTTCTCGGTGCGTCCCTCTCTCACTCCCTCGCCGACCTGTCCCTCGCTCACTCAGACCCCGTCCACGCTCGCAGTCGTCGGCACCAACGCCGCAACCAAGTCGCTGTCGCGGTTCCTCGACTGCACAAAGGAGTACCGCGCCATCGGCCTCGTCGGGTGCTCGACCGACAGCTACGACTCGCAGGGCAAGCGCGTGCGCACCTGCACCTGGGACGGCGTCACGCGCCAGTCGGTCGAGGACGCGCTCGCTCGGTTCCGCGGCGAGATCGAGCAGACGCCGCCCATGTGCGTGTCCCTTCTCTCTCGCCTACCTCTATGCATGTACAGGAGCAGCACCTGACGACAAGCACCGTGCGCGCAGCTACTCGGCCCTCAAGATGGACGGCAAGCCGCTGTACGAGTACGCCCGGACCAACACGCCCCTGCCGCGCCCGATCCCGCCGCGCAAGGTCACCGTCTTCTCGCTCGAGCTCGTCAGCTTCACCGACGGCGCCGAGCACACGTACGAGTACCCGGCCGACGAGCTCGACGAGCCGGCGAGGACAGAGCTCGAGCGGCTCGAGAAGATGGTCAAGGAGGGCAGGACAGAGGTGCCCGCCGAGGACGAGGTCGCCGCCGTTCCCGCACCCGCACCGACATCCACCGAGCCAACAGGTGCGTCCCCCTCCCCTCTCGCGCTCCCTCTCATCCCGCTCCCTCCTCCTCGGCTGACCCTCCTCCTCGCTCGCGCGCGCGCCCGCAGCCCGCCCGCCCATCTTCGAGATCAAGATGACCGTCTCGTCCGGCACGTACGTGCGCTCGATCGTGCACGACCTCGGCCTCGCGCTCGGCTCGGCCGCGCACGTCGTCAAGCTCACGCGCACCAGGCAGGGCGAGTTTGTGCTCGACCCGCCCGAGGCGAGCACGGTGCTGAGCGCGGGAGGGGAGGAGCCGGCGGCGAGCGCGGCGGGCGAGGGGGCGGTGGACGGCGCAGAGGGCGAGGCGGCCAAGGCGGACGGCGAGGCGGCGGCAGCAGGAGACGGCGCGAGCGAGCCCGCACCGGCGCCCGCCGCGCCCGTCGAGCTCGACACGTTCACGGGCGGCTGCGTCGAGTGGACGCTGCTCGAGGCGGCGCTCCAGGCGCAGGACGAGGCCAAGAAGAGCGGGAAGGAGGTCGAGGGGCGCGACGAGGACGGGTGGCTCGAGTGGGAGAGGGACTTGCTGAGCAAGTGCAAGGAGCTGTAGGCGCGGCGAGATGCATGGCACTTGCGCTCCGACTAGGACCACGTCCACGAGAGCTGTCTGGGCGAGTTGCGCAGCGAAAGGAGCGTGCGCGCGAGGCTGCGAGGTCGTCGAGCAGCGCCGGCGCGGAAGCTGCACCGGGCTCGCTCCTCGTCCTCTCCTTTGTCGCTCGCTCGCTCACCTGCTGGGCAGCAAGATTCGCCAACATAGTCAGCAAGCCTCGCCGACCAAGTTCGAGCCTCCAACTGCCGCCCAGAGCAGCCAGGTCGTCGGCGTCGTCATCAGTCGCCTCGAAGGAACTCGCTCGTCCTCCCGCCTCAGCCTTCTGGAACAGGTGCGCGCATGCTCACTCACCTCGCTAGACCTCCTAGCAGCGGCTAACCCCACTCCCACGCCCGCACCCGCCGCCAACCCGTGCTCGCTCCCCCTCCTCCCCGCCCCTCTCCGCCTCGCCTTCTCCCTCGCGCTCCAGCCCTCCTCCCGCCTCGCCCTCGCCCCTCGAGCCCCACATGGCCGAGTCGAACGCCTACCTCGCCTACGGCATCGCCGTCACGACCGAGTCGCTCCTCTACGCCGTCGCCGCGTGGCCCCGGCTTCAAGGCCTGTTCACCTTCCTCAACCTCGTCGCCAAGCGCAAGGCCGAGAGCAGCTTCCAGGCCACCAACGCCAGGGGCGCGCCGCACTCGGCCATCGAGCTCGTGTCCATCGAGCTGTGGGACGTCGTGCGGCACAAGGTCGTCGACCTCGAGCTGAGGGCGGCTGAGGCCGAGCACGTCGCGAGCCTTGTGTGCGCGCGCTGCGTCAAGCGCGGCATCTCAGCCCTGGACCACAACTGGACTTCGGCTGTGGATGTCGTCAAGTGCAAGCTGTGGGTCGAGTACGACGGCTTGCGCAACCCGGCTCGTGAGCAAGTGCGTGCTTTCCCTCTTCTTCTTCTGCGCTGCAACGGGACCTGACGCACACTCTTCGCTCGCAGGCCACGGTACAGCTTCTCGCCACGTTCGGGCTCGCGCTCCCGACCCCGACGCCCATTTGCGCGACGCACGTCTTCGGCACGACCTGGCCGCACGTTTCGGCGCCCGACTCGGCGACGTGGATCTCGCTCCCAGACTCGTCGGGCACCAGCGCCAACGACCTCTCGATCCACGCCGAGGACAACGACCCCGACGCGGACCATGACCAGCAAATCGTCGACGTCTCGTTCGTCCTCCCGGCCGACGCCAAGCAGCGCTTCGCCCGCCTTGTCTCGACCATGCACCTCCAGCTCGTCGAGGTGACGGACGGGTTCGTCGGGCACGTCGCTCCGCTGGCATCCAGCAACCTCGGCAACGTCCGCCACGACAGGCGCATGTTCAACAAGGTCGCGTTCGACAACCTCTCGCCGAGGTGGAAGCTCGTGACGTTGACGCAGTCGCAGCGGTAGTGCATACGTAGCGGAAGACGAGCTTGACTGATTAAAATGAGCGCAGTGCCCTACTCTTTGCTTCGAGAGGCTCGCCCCATCGCTCGCGCAACTTCTTGCACATCCGCCTCGTCGCCGCTGCCGAGAACCGCCTCTCGGCCTCGACGGAGTTGCCCTCCTCGCCCGCTCCTTCCACGTCCTGCTCGACGACGACGACAGCCAGCGTGTCGACGACCACTGCTCAAAGGCGGACGCGCACGACTCGTTGTCGCCCTCGCTTCCTTCCCGTCCCGCTTGACCGCCGCTTGAGCCTCGTCTTTCACCCTCGTTAGCTTGTTCCTCGTACCTCTCTCGCAATGCAACCAGTCAGTGCAGCTTTCTTGGCCCCAGGGGAAGCGCTGTGAGCTGCTCGAGAGTCGCTCGACGGCGCTCACTGATGAGAGAGCGCGAGCGGAAGAGCAAGGCAGCAAGCCCCTCTGGCGTGGGCACGAGCGGCTCGATCTGCTCGGCAAGCTCTCGCGAAGATCTGCGAGCTCTCTGCACTCGTCCCTGCCGCAGCGGGGGAGCGTAGCAGCGTGGCTCGGCGCGGTCGCCCTCGTCGACCTGCTCCCGCCGTCTCGCTCAGCTGTGCAGGCAGCACCTTGCAAGCCAGCTCTACTCAAGATGCCCTGCGCGTGCTGCGCCACCGCCTGGTACCAGCCCGTCGTCGACCTCGCCTGGCCGCTCCTCCTCGCCCTCGTCGCGGCACTCGGCGGCCTGTATCGCCGCGCGGCCACCTCTACGAGCCGTACGACTGCGTCAGGACCGCCTGCGGCCAAGGTCAAGACGAGCTGAGCGGGCGGCGTGCGCTGAGCGGGACGAGCCGGCCTGGTCGGAGCAGCGCGAGGACTGTCGGTGCGGGCTGGGCGGCTGTCGAGCAGCGCTTTCTGAGGTGCGGGGCTCGTCCACTCCGTCGCTCGAGCCATGAGCGAGCCTCGCTGACCTTCAGTTCTGCAGCAGGGCGCACGAGCCTCACCGTCGCCGAGCACCACTTCTCCTCCGGGCGCCGCTGGACCAAGCCCAAGCACCGCGAGCGGCTCGACGCGCCTAAGCCGGCCGACAGCACAGTCCAAGTCGAAGTGCCGTATCCTCTCGAGACGGACTTGCGCTCTCAGGCTCGGGCCCGGCGCAGCAGGGCGAGGAGAGAGGAGTAAGGAGCAGTGGAGAGGAGGGCGGCGAGGCCGAGCTGTCAATGTTACACAGAGTTCTACACAAAGAAAGCGCACTCGAGAGTCACGTAGAGAGCGCAGCGGTGGGCTTGACGAGCCCGAGCGGGTTGGGCTGGCCGTCGATCGGCCACGGCTTGTCGACCGGGTCGCTCCCTTGGAGATGGCATTGGTGCATGACGCTGCGAGGAAAGGCCGAGTCAGCGAGTCCTCGTCGTCGAGAGCGAAAAAGGCGAGCTCGAGAGTGTGAGAAAGAGGAAGAGAGCGCACCGAGGGCCGTAGGAAGCGGGATACTCGACGGGCGAGTGTCGGCAGGCGCGGTTGAGCCAGATCGCGAGGTCGCCCTGCTCTTGCGGCGCGATGAGGACGTTCGAGGGCGTGAGGAAGGGGCGCTGCAGGCTGAGGCGGAGGAGGAGGAGGCAGCCGCCGAGAGCTGGTCATGGAAGGTCCGTGCACGCCGAGGAGAGAAGGGGCGGGGACGCACTCGTCTAGCATCTTGCGCACCTCGCGCACGTCGTCGATGAGCCGGTACTCGCCGTCGTCGCTCGTGCGGTAGTGGATCTTGCGGACGATGATCTGGTGGAACTGGAGGGCCTTCTCGCCCGTGACCGGGTTGAGCCAGACGAGCGGGAGGCGCTCGGCGGCCGACTCGGGGAGCGGCAGGTCCTCGATCGGCGTCTCGAGGTCGTCGGACGACAGGCCGAAGCCGTTCGAGAGGCCCTTGCAGGCGATGATCCATTCGTCTGCGAGGAGAGGGAGAAAAGGTCAGTGAGAAGGTCCGCCCGCTCGGACCTCCCCCGCAGAATTCGGCAGGGAAAGAGGACGCACAGGGCGACGGCGCATATTCGACGAGGCTGCGAGGGCGACTGTGCATCAGTACTGCTGCTTGTCGAGGACCGAGAGGAAGCTAGAGCGAGCGCACCTGTGGTCGACCCACCGCTTGTCCTCCTCGCTGAGCGCCTCGTACATCCTCGTCGCGTCCATGAACGCCGTCCGACCCGGCCGCGCCGGCATGGTCAAGCCCGAGCCGTCGTCCCACCGGATCTTGACGTCGGGCCCGTGCGGGAGCGTGTGCGCGTAAATGGTCGTGACGCGCGCCGTGTGGTTGCCCGGCTTGTACTGGGCGTCCTGGTGCCAGCGCTGCGACCAATGGGATGTACACATCAGCTTTCGATCCTCGACGACGAAGTAAAGGGAGTGAGCCGATGCAGAGGCTCGAGGACGCACCGAGAACCTCGTGTCGCCGCTCGCGAGCTCCTCGTCGCTCAGCGGCGCCTTGTGCCAAGCCTGGTGCGAGCCCGCCTTGAGCTCCATCGGCTCGAGCGTGCCGTAGTGCCCTGCGGGGAGCGTGCCGCGGCCGACGATGCGCACCATCTCGCAGTCGGGGACCGAGGGGAGGCCGCCCGTGAGATTCTTCTGCGAGGAGCGAGAGGACGAGGGGCGGTCGCGGCGGCGTCACCCACGGCTCACTACCTCGATAGATCATGAGGATGTCGAGGGAGAGCTTTGGGCGGGCGGGAAGGGCGGAAGGATGAGGACGAGGGGAACGTGCGCCGCACCTTGCCCTTGAACTCCTTCATGACCTCCTTGGCGTCGCCGTGCTGCGAACACACACACGTCTCGCCGTCAGCTCGTCGACGTTCCGCTCGAGCTGAGAAAAGCGGAACGACGACGCACACCGTGCTTGCCCGTCGCGTCCGGGTCGAACAAGCAGTTGACGCGGTACTGCGACTCGGGCCGCAGGTCGGGCTGGTCGCGCACGACGAGCAGGCGGTACTTGTACAGGGCGTGCTCGATCTGCGGATGCTCAGGATCAGGATTACCGGCCGAGAGGAGCGAGAGGAGGAAGGAGGGACGCACCGCCTTGAAGTCGTCGGGCGAGAGGTGGTTGAGGTCGACGCCCGAGACCGAGGCGCCGAAGCCGGCCGAATGCTCGAGAGGTGTGATGGTGAGGCCGGTGTCGACGCTCGGCATGATCGGCGAGTGGAGAGGGATGAGGATGGGAGGTTGGTGAGGGGAGGTTTGTGAGGCGAGGGAGGTCGAAAAGAGGCGAGGGTGGGCCTGAGCGCAAAGAGCAGGCCGAGAAGCTGGAGAAGAGCAGAGAGCGCGACGGCACGAAGCTAGAAGCACAAGAAGGAGAGAGAGAGAAAGGTGCCGCCGAGCCAGAAGCGCAAGTCGAAGAAAGTCGGCCGACCCTCGTCGGACCCGATAACCCGCCCGCGCGACTCGTCCTCGTACCGCCCTGCGCACCCAAGCATCCAGTTCTATGCCGTTCGAGTTGCACACAGAGAAAAGAGATGATGACGGGGCAAGAGGATGTTGAGGAGGAAGGACGGAACCGCCGAGACCGAGATGCTGCTTCAGACGAGGCCGGCCGCCTTCATCGCCTGCGGACGCACACAGAGGGGACAGGGTCAGTACGAGGTCGGCAAGGGAGAGTGCCCAACCGAGAGGGAGCGAGGACGCACCTTGTGCAGAGCGGTACCGAGCTGAGCGGGCGAGGGGACCATGATGACGCCGGCCTTCTCGAGAGCGGCAACCTTGTCCTCGGCCTTGCCCTTGCCGCCCGAGATGACGGCGCCGGCGTGACCCACTGCGAGAGGGGAGGGAGTGTGTCAGAGACGGCGCGGCGCGCGAGGAGAGGAGGGCGAGAGGAGGACGCACTGCGACGGCCTGGGGGAGCGGTGCGGCCACTGCATCACAAGGAGGGAGCGAGTCAGTCACAGCGCGCGGCGCACACGAATTGTACAGAGAGCGAGAGAGGGGCGCACGCGATGAAGCCGACGACGGGCTTGTTCTGGACGTTGTACTTCTCGAGGTACTCGGCCGCCTCCTCCTCCATCGAGCCGCCGATCTCACCGATGAGCACGATGCCTGAGGGCGCGTCGAGAGCGAGTCAGCGAGGTGCTCGAAGCACAGAGACGGCCTAGCAGAGAGAGAGAGAGAGCTCGGGTCGAGCAGACGCACCCTTGGTCGCCTCGTCCTCCATGAACACCTTGAGGACGTCGATGTGCTGCGAGCCCGGGAACGGGTCGCCGCCGATGCCGACGCACAGCGACTGGCCGAGGCCGATCTTGGTCGTCGCGTCGACGGCCTCGTACGTGAGCGTGCCCGAGCGCGAGACGACACCTGCAGGGCGGGCGAGGCGAGCGTCAGCGACGCGCTCGAGCCGGCGAAGGGGGAGAAGGGTCGAGGGAGCAGGACGCACCGACCGAGCCGGGCGTGAAGATGTTGCCGGGCATGATGCCGATCTTGCAGCCGCCGCCGCCGGGCGCCGGGGCGATGATGCCCGGGCAGTTGGGGCCCACGAGGCGCGACTTGGTCTGCCTGCGGAGCGCTTGCGCGACCTGCGCACGACCGAATTCCGGAATCAGTCCCTCGCTCGTAGACGTGCGCAAGGAAGAGAGGGAACAGGGCGACGCACGCGGACCTCGTCCTGCTGCGGGATGCCCTCGGTGATGCAGACGATGAGAGGGATCTCGGCCTCGATGGCCTCGATGATGGCGTCGGCGGCGAACGGCGGCGGGACGTAGATGACGGTCGCTTCGGGCTTGACCTTGTCGTTGGCCTGCGCGCGAGCGGGTGGGGGTGAGCAGGAGCGCTCAAGCGGAGGGGGAGAGGGAGAGAGCGAGCGCACCTCGCGGACCGAGCCAAAGACGGGGAGGCCGAGGTGCTCGGTGCCGGCCTTCTTGGGCGAGACGCCGCCGACGAGCTTGGTGCCGAACGCGAGCGCCTCCTTGCAGTGGAAGGTGGCCTGCAGGAGGAAGAGGGAGGAGGGCGAGAGACGGGGTCAGCTCCGGGTCGCGCCAGAGATGAGGACGAGAGGGCGCACAGTCTTGCCGCTGCAGGTGAACGAGTCAAGAGTCAGTCTAGGGTCCCACTGAAGGTCCAGGGGCGAGAGAGAGCTCACGTGAAGCCCTGGCAGATGACAGTCGAGTCGGGGCGGAGACGCAGGTTGGAGATCGACTTGTCGTACAGGCTGAGGTCCTTGGCGGCCTTGGTGGTCGAGAAGGCGCGCCTCGGGACTGGCAAGCGGGCAGCCGGAGGTGGAGGGACGGCGGACGACGACGAGGGGGAGCAGGGCGAGAGGGGAGGGACGAGGGTCAGCCCTCGCTCGGCGCTTGGAGGACAAGGGGGAGGCGGGACGCACCCTGCTGGAGGATAGAGCGGGCAGCGAGCTTGATGGCCATCTCTGCGGAGGGTGTGCTGACGAGCGAGAGCGGACGGAGCCTCGAGTCGAGCGGAGCGCGAGCCGGACAGACCCGCGACCGCAGCTCGTCGCTCTCGGCAACGACACCTGCTCGCTGGAGAGAGTCATCGTTGCACTTGCTACACTGTCACTGTACTGTTGAGCTCCCTGCCGCTCGTCCACCCCGAGTCGCGCTCCGACCCCCTCCTCTTCAGCACACCCGCTTCAGCTCGCCGTTGCTGACCTGGTACACCCACCCCGAGATCTTGTCCTTCGAGTCCGGGTGCACGAGCGGGTGCTCGCGCAGGAACGCCACGTCCTCGGCGACGCTCTCGCGCGGGTCCTTGAACTCCTGCAGCGACACCTGGTCGACGAACGGGTGCGCCGCCGGCTCGGTGCGCGCCTTGAGCGCCTTCTGGATGACCCACGTCGACGCGTGCGAGTAGCCGCAGTCTCTGCGAGCGAGAAGGAAAGCCGTCAGTCCTGTGCTCGCTCGCTCGCTCGCTCGCTCGAGGTCGAAAAGGTCGAGGACGCACTCGTGGTGGATGACGATGATCTCGCGCGTCTGCAGAGCTGCAGGACGTCCTCGTGGACGTCAGTGAGGAGCTCTCGACGCAGCAGAGCAGGACCAAGAGGAGCAAGACGCACCTTCCTGCGAGCCGATCAAGCTCCTGAGCGCGTCGGCCGCCCTGCCGCCGCCGTTCCTGCGCAAGTACGTCGTCAGCCTCGTGCAGGACCCCGAGCAGACGACCTCGAGAGTGGGACGGACCTGATGATGTGCGCATCGCCGACCTCGAGGCCGAGCATGGCGTTCGGCTCGAGACGCTGTGGACGAGCGAGGGGTCAGGGCGGCTCGCGCAGCCGACGGCGCGGACGGCGGGAGCTCGAACGCACAGCGTCCATGCCTGCGAGCACGAGACCGCATGTCAGCTGAGTCGACCTCAGTGAAGAGCGAGAGGAAGTCGACGCACAGCACAAGACGGCGATGCCTCGCTTCGGCATGAGGTGAGCGCGGCCCTTGTCGCCGACGAGGACGTCGTACGTCTTGATGAAGTTGCTGTTGTTGACGGCGAGCTCGGCGTCGGCGAAGGACGAGCCCTTAAGGTCGGGCGCATTCTGCGGGCGGGGGAGGAGGCGAGGGAGGGGTCAGCGCGAGGTCGACGGCAGCGTGCGGGTGCTTGATAGTGCTCGAGCACGTAGTAGCACGCTATGTGGGCCGGCTGAGCTGCTACCGCTGCCACTCGCGGCTCTGCTCGCACCGAGAGCCGCCCCGAGGACGAAGTGGGGAGATGAGGCGGAGGAGAGGCGAGACGACGCACCTGAGCCTTCGCGTAGGCAGTGGCGGCCATGGATGCAACGTGAGAAGCCATACTCGACAGTGGCGAGTGGTGGAAGGAGCAAAGGAGCTGTTGCGGGCGAGCGCGAGGTCGACGAAGCTGCCTGACGTCGGCCGCGAGCGAGCGAGCCGGCGGGGAAGCGCAGAACAGCTTGTTTGGCTTGCAGACGCAGCTTTCCCTGAGTAGGACATGCTCTTCTCGAGATAGGAGCTGCGACAGTAGCAAACGCCGGTGGACAGCGAGCGCGAGGTCCGTGCGAAGCTCTTCCTCGTGCGCAACGCTGTCGAGCCGGGCGGGCTCTCCTCGCAGTCGAGCGGGATGGACACCGAAAGAAAGCGCACTACAAGTTCCAGCAAGGGTACAGACAGGAAAAGGACAGGAGGGAGAGAGGGGACGAGCAAGGCGGACGAGGAAGGCGGACGCCGGCGACGTGGACGACCCGGCGAGCTCGACCCGCTCGTGGGCGCGTATCGTGACGCCTCGTGTGGAAGACACGACTCAGAAGGCGGCGAGGAGGTTGAGGTCCATCTCGTGCGAGCTGCGGGGCAGTGGTCAAGGAGAGTCAGCTCGGCCTCGTCGAGCTGCAGGGGTGGAGCGAGGAGAGGGAGCGAGACGCACCAGGCAAGCTGCGGCTTCTGCTCGTACTTCTTGATCTCGTCGCGGATCGTGTTGAGGAGTTGGCTGCGAGCGGCGGGCAGCGAGAGCGAGTCAGTTCGGGTCGTTCGAGGTCGTCGAGGGAGAGGGAGGAGAAGAGGTGGACGCACAGCCAGGTTTGCTCTGCACCAGCGCAAGAGGATGAGGGTCAGCACATGTCGGGCACACGTTGAAGAAGGGAAGGACGGCGCCGAAGCGGGCGAGAGGGGAGAGAGGAGGAGGCCGAGGAGAGAACAGACGACGCACGAGGGTACTTGGTCAAGGACGAGATCAGGCTCCACGACATCGCTCCGGTCGCCTGCGCACAGCGTCAGAGAGGGCGTCAGTACCTTGTGCACGTCGTGGGAGGGCCGAGGAAGCTCTCGTAGGTCCGAGAGGCCCCAGAGAGCCTCCTCGATGAGCGGAGAGGGCCCGCAACGACGAGGACGACGCACCTGGCCCCCGATATTGGCATCAGCACTCGTCTGATCGTCCCGCGACCCGCTGAGCGTAATGACATCTGCGGCGCTGGACCGGGTCTGCTTGGTGACCTCTGTCGCCTTGTCGCCGTTCATGATGCGCTTGCCGACGCTCGTGAGCGACTTGAAGACGCCGCCCATGTCGCCGCGCAGGTACGACGTCGCGGCGCCGAGCGCGCCCGAGCCGGCGTCGGCGAGCATGTTGGGCTCCTTGAGGACGCCCTTGGTGCTGTACGTGTAGGGCAGGTCGAGCGCCGAGCCCGAGTGGCACTGCGGGCGCAAGGACGACGGGGTTGGCGTCAGAGAGGGCACGGATGAAGTCATGCACGCGCAGGAGGGAGGCGAGGGACCAGGACGCACGCAGTCAAAGATGGCCGTGAGGCGGCAGCCCTGCGGGAGGGGCGTCACCATGATGCGGTGCATGTCGTTGTCGACGATCGTGCCGGCCGTCTTGTGGTCGAGCGGGTAGATGTTCTCGTCCATGCCGTCGGCCTCGTCGCCCTCGGTCGCGCGCTGCTGGCCACCGTGACCCGAGTCTGCGCGACGAGCGAGAGCGGGAGGGTCAGCTGGCGGCGACGACGGCGAGGGGAAGGCGGGGAGAGCCCGAGACGCACAGTGGAAGAAGAGCGAGTCGTTCGGGCGAGCGTCGCGCACAAGCCACTGCATGGCGCGGATCTGCACGAGGGCGAGGGTCAGGACCTTCCCAAACTCGCCGACGGGCCCCGAGAGCGAGACGAGGGACGCACAATGTTGTCGCGCGTCGGGACGCTCATGGGCGCCGCTCCAGGCGTGTCGAGGAGCATGACGATGTCCTCCTCCTTGTAGTTGAAGCGCTCGCACAGGAACTTGCTGATGTTGCGCGCATCGTTGTGGCAGCCGTTGAGCTGCGAGCTCGTGCCCGTGTCTGCGTGGCACCACTCCAATTCAGCGCTTGAGCTCCGGCAAGATCGGCCTCGTACAGCAAGTCGGCGCGCAAGAGAGCGAGAGCGAGACGCACAGTTGATGCCGATGCAGAGCGCCTTGCGCTTGCCCGACAGGTTCGAGTAGTAGCCGCTCATGTTGGACGGCGGCGCCATGTGCATCTCGAACTGGCCGCCCTGGTACTGCGGCGGCCCGTCGTAGCGCTGCGGCTGGGCGCCGTAGTGCGTCGGCGGCGGGCCGGGCGGCCGTCCGCCGCCGTACTGCTGCTGCTGCTGCTGCTGCTGCTGCTGCTGCGGGTAGGGGCTCTGGTTGCCGAAGGCGGGAGGAGCGTTGTACCTGCAGGGAGGGAGCGAGTCAGCTCACCGCTCGACTCGAAGGAAGAGAGAGCGAGAGGAGGACGCACTGCTGCTCGCTCGCGTGCGGGTGGTTGTAGCCGCCGCTGCCGTTGCCCCTCCCGCCCTCGTACCCGCCGCCGTACCCTCCTCCGCCGCCGTACTGACCCGGAGGAGGTCCAGGAGGAGGAGGGCCACCGTACCCTCCGCCGAACTGAGGCGGCGGCGGGCCGGGAGGGGGCCCACCGTACCCGCCGCCGCCGCCGCCGCCGAACTGGGGCGGCCCGCCGTACTGCTGCTGCTGCCCGCCGTACTGCGGCTGACCGCCGAACTGCGGCTGGCCGTAGGGCTGCTGCTGCTGCGGAGGTGCGCCGCCGAACCTGCGAGCGAGGGGGAGCCGAGTCGGGCGAGAGTCAGCTCCAGCTCTGCGAGGGGCGACAGAACAGGGAGGGGTGCGACGCACTGCTGGTTGTCCGGGATGACCGTGTGCTTGTAGCCCATGTGGTATTTCTGGCCCGGGTATGCCATGCTCGGCGGTGACGATGAGGACGATGGAGCGGAGGCAAGGAGGGGGGAGCGAGTTGTGAGGGCTGTGGGCGGTGCTGGAGGCGGCGCGGATGGAGGGTGCGGTCGCTGTGAGTGCTTGGCCAGGGGTGCAGGCGAGTCGAGACGCCGTGAGCTGGTGTTGCGAAGGCGAGCCGGCGTGGACTCGTCGCCGACGTCGAGGCGGCGGCTGCGAGGCGGCGCTCTCGTCTCGCCTTACTCGCTCGCGCTGCACGTTCGAGCTGCCATGCTCTTCTAGCAGGACTGCAGGCTCTCTGGCTTGCAAACGAGAAAGCTCTCCTCGCCGAAGGGAACGCACTCTCGCTCTCCCGCGGCGAGGCGTCCGTGCACGGTCGTCCCTCGCTCGCACGGCCGACGACGAGGTTCAGCAAAGGATAAGTCACGTTCCAAGGGAGCACGCTAGGGAGGGCAATGTCTGTCTACTAAAGGTGGAGGAGGTATCGCACAGAAGAGTAGGGGAGGGAGGGACGAGGAGGGAAGTACCGGATGCAGCTAAGCAGACTTCGACCGGCTCGACGGTGAGGAGGGTTAGTGAGGAGGGGGAGGGAGCTAGTACAGGGACAACTGGGGG
>Ga0308169_10001326_pt1 | contig 29362 bp, 25 predicted proteins | sample PhyBR1_2_FD_202139 | JGI IMG/M metagenome (GOLD analysis project Ga0308169, IMG submission 202139) | Phyllosphere microbial communities from UC Gill Tract Community Farm, Albany, California, United States - DLSLSB.R1 | ecosystem: Host-associated > Plants > Phyllosphere > Unclassified | place...
CGGCCCGCACGAGCTCGCCGCCGGCGACATCTTCAAGATCACGATCGAGGACATCCCCGGCACCAAGGAGATCTGCTCGACGACGTTCAAGGGCCTGCCCGAGGACGTCCGACCCGGCGACTTCCTGCTCATCGACGACGGCAAGGTGCGCGTCAAGGTCATCGACTCCGACGACACCGTCGTGACCACCGAGGTCATCGTGGGCGGCCCGGTCTCGAACAACAAGGGCATCAACCTGCCCGGCGTCGCGGTCAACGTGCCGGCGCTCAGCGACAAGGACGAGCAGGACCTGCGCTGGGCGCTCGGCGCCGGCGCCGACATCATCGCGCTCTCGTTCGTTCGAGACGCCAAGGACGTGCAGCGCGTGCACGTGATCATGGCCGAAGAGGGACGCCACGTTCCGGTGATCGCCAAGATCGAGAAGCCGCAGGCCGTCGACAATCTCGAGGACATCATCGACGCGTTCGACGGCATCATGGTCGCCCGCGGCGACCTCGGCGTCGAACTGCCGCTCGAGGCCGTGCCGATCGTGCAGAAGCGCGCCGTGGAGCTGTGCCGCCGCATGGCCAAGCCCGTCATCGTCGCGACCCAGATGCTGGAGTCGATGATCGAGAACCCGGTGCCGACGCGCGCCGAGACGAGCGACGTGGCCAACGCGGTGCTCGACGGCGCGGACGCCGTGATGCTCTCCGGCGAGACCAGCGTCGGCAAGTATCCGGTGGTCGTGGTGGAGACGATGGCCCGCATCATCGAATCCACCGAGGACCACGGGCTGGAGCGCATCCACCCGCTCGACACGAAGCCGCGCACGCAGGGCGGCGCGATCACGCTGGCCGCGATGGAGGTCGCGGAGTTCGTCGAGGCGAAGTACCTGTGCGTGTTCACCGAGTCGGGCGACTCGGCCCGGCGCATGTCGCGTCTGCGTCCGAAGATCCCCATGATCGCGTTCTCGCCGCTCGAGGAGACCCGCCGGCGCATGGCGCTGACGTGGGGCATCCACTCGACCTTCGCCGAGCACGTGCCGCACACCGACCGCATGTTCATCCAGGTGGACGACTACCTGATCTCGCACGCGCTCGCCAACGTGGGCGACCGCGTCGTCGTGATCTCGGGTTCGCCTCCAGGGATCATCGGATCGACCAATGACGTGCGCATCCACCGGGTGGGCGACGCGGTGCACGGCGCCGCACCCATCTACCGCGCCGACTCCTAGGTCGAGACTCCATCCAGAACGGGGATGCCGCACCGCGCGGCATCCCCGTTCTGCGCGTTCGGGCTGCGTATACCTGTGACGAATGTTAATTCTGAGAATATTGTGCGGCGTGTCGCCAATTCTGCTATCTTGACTCCAGCGTCGCTGGGGTAGACGAAGAGCCATCTGTGGGAATTGTGGGGGGAAATGCGTCAGTCGCGACGTCGCGCCGTCAGTGCGCTTGCTGTCATCGCCATCGTGCTGGGTGGCTTCATCATCGGGGCGCTTCCCGCCCAGGCACTCACGTGGTACGGCACCATGTGCAAGGGGTTCACCGCCTGCACCAGCGCCGGCTACAGCAACGCGGGCTACGCGGCCGTGTACAAGCAGAGCTTCTGGTACATGTACAGCGGTCACAACTGCACGAACTACGCGGCCTACCGGCTGCAGCAGCGCGGCATCGCCGACTTCATCACCGCCGGGCACGGGAACGCCACCGACTGGGGTTCGCAGGCCACCGCCAAGGGCATCGCGGTGAACAAGAACACCCCGCAGCCCGGTGACATCGCCTGGTGGGACTCGACCAAGATCTCGCCGGTCGGCCACGTCGCGTACGTCGAGTCGGTGAACGTCTCGGCGGGCACCTTCATCGTCTCCGAGGACAACAGCAGCAGCGACTTCGACTGGCGCACCTACCGGCTCTCCGAGGTGTCCGGCTTCATCCACACGAGCACCATGGGCACGATCCCGGACGGCAGCTTCATCACCTATGCCGGCAACACATACCGCATGGCGGGCGGAGCTCCCGTGTTCGTGAGCAGCTGGAGCGCCTTCGGGGGCGTCCAGCCGAGTACCGCGGTGACGGCCTCGCAGTTCAGCGCGATGCGATCGGTCCCGGTCAACGGCACCTACATCGTCGGAAAGCAGACCGGATCCACCTACGTGATCGCGGGCGGCGCACCGCTGTTCGTCACTTCCTGGAGCGCCGTCGGGGGCTCCCGTCCCACGATCGCCGTCGACCAGGCTGCCATCACCGGCGCCGGGCGCGCGGGCGTCTACTCGCACCTGGCCGCGTATCCGGCCACCGGCACCTACATCACCGGATTCGCGAGCGGCCGCACCTATCGCGTCGTCGGGGGAGCACCCCTCTACGTGAGCGCGTGGAGCACGGTCGGCGGCCCGGCCAAGACCCAGACGGTCGACGACGCGGTCATCGAGGGCGCCGGCGGGAGCACCGAGCCCTGGTCGCACCTGCTCCAGTACCCGAGTGACGGCACGCGGGTGGTCGATCAGAATGCGATCCCCTACGTGTTCGTCGGAGGCGCCCCGCTGCGGGTCACGTCCCTGGCCGATATCGGCGCGACGAGCGCGACGCGGATCGATGCAGGCGTGTTCGCGCACGCCGGCTCCGCCATCGTGCCCTGGAAGAACATCCGCCCGTACCCCGCGGACGGCGCCTACCTCGGCGTGCCCGGCACGCCCTACCGGACCGTCGGCGGCTCCGCCATGCGCCTGACGACCTGGGATGCTGTGGGCGGTTCGCACCCCTACACCCGCGTGAGCGCGGCCACGCTCGCCAACGCGGGCGGCACCGGGTCGTGGAGCTTCCTGCGCTCGAAGCCCGTTGACGGTTCGATTATTCAGACGATGCCGTCGGCGTCCTTCTTCACCTACACCGGCGGGTACTGGTACCTCACCGCCCCCACCGACGGCGCAGTCATCCTTGCCGACTCGGCGGCGCTGCCCTCGACCACCCGCTCCGCCAAGCCCGTGATCAGCGGCACTGTGGCGGTCGGCCAGGTCGTGTCGGTCAAGGACGGTCCGTGGGCACCTGCCCCGATCACGATCACCCACCAGTGGTTCCGCAACGGCGAGGCGATCGCCGGCGAGACCGGCACGACCCACACGATCGTGGCCGCCGATGCCGGGCAGAACCTGACGGTGGTCTCGACAGGCGGACGGGCCGGGCTCGTCTCGGCCACCGCGACGAGCACGGCCGTCACCGTGCCGAAGATGCTGACCGCGACACCGACGCCGAAGATCAGCGGCTCGCCCTCACCGGGCCGGACCCTGACGGCCTCCGCCGGGACGTGGTCGCCGGCGCCCGTGACGCTCACCTACCAGTGGTGCCGCGCAGGAGTGCCGATCAGCGGCGCCGTGACGGCGACCTACAAGCCCGTCACCGCCGACCTGCAGACGACGATCACCGTCCGGGTGACCGGCAGCAAGTCGGGCTACACGAGCATCACCCGCACCAGTGCCTACGTGATCGTGAGGAACACGCTGACCGCCATGCCGACCCCCGTGATCTCGGGCACGGCCACCGCGGGCTCGGTTCTGACCGCGACTGCCGGCACGTGGTCGCCGGCCCCGGTGAATCTGACCTACCACTGGTACCGGTCGGGGAAGATGATCACCGGCGCGACGGCCCCGACGTACACGCTCACCACGGCCGACCGCGGCACGGCGATCACCGTCGTGGTCACGGGCTCCAAATCGGGCTACCTGACGGCTGGACGCCGTAGCGCCGCGCTCATGGTGCCCAACGTGCTCACGACCGCGCCCACCCCCGTGATCTCCGGGACGCCCGCGGCCGGGGCCACGCTGACCGCGAAGCCGGGGACCTGGTCGCCGGCCCCCGTCACCCTCGCGTACCGCTGGTATCGCAACGGCGCCGCCATCACGGGGGCGACCGCTGCGACGTACAAGCTGACCACGACCGATCGGGGAACGTCGATCACCGTCGTCGTCACGGGCACCAAGTCGGGCTACCTGACCGTCAGCAGGAAGAGCGCCGCGTTCGCGGTGCCCCAGGCGCTGACGGCGACACCGGCTCCCGTGATCTCCGGGACCGCCACCGTCGGTGCCACGCTGACGGCGACCCCTGGGACGTGGTCGCCTGCGCCGGTCACTCTGGCGTATCAGTGGTACCGCAGCGGAGCCGCCATCACGGGGGCGACGGCCGCCGCCTACAAGCTGACGACGACCGATCGCGGCACGACGATCACCGTCGTCGTCACGGGCACCAAGCCGGGCTATCTCACCGTGCGCCGCACGAGCACCGCGTTCGCAGTGCCCAATGTGCTGACGGCGACCCCGGCTCCCGTGATCGCAGGCGCAGCCACGGTGGGCACCACCCTCACCGCGCAGCCCGGCACCTGGTCGCCCGCCCCGGTGACGCTGTCCTACCAGTGGTATCGGAACGGAACGGCGATCGCTGCGGCCACGGCGCCGACCTATCAGCTGGTGGCCGCGGACCACGGCACCGCGATCACCGTGCAGGTGACCGGCTCCAAGCAGGGATACCTGACCGTCGTCAAGGCGAGTGCCGCCACTGCTCTCGTGCAGTGAACGTGAAGAGGGATGCCCCACGGGGCATCCCTCCTGCGCGCGTACCGGTGATGGGAGTCGAACCCACACGCCCTTGCGGGCAACCGAGTTTGAGTCGGTCGCGTCTGCCATTCCGCCACACCGGCGTGACAGCATCCGACACTACCGCACGGGCGACGGCGCACGGCGCGGCCGGCAGGCGTCCCGCGGCCGCGATTGCAGGCCTCACGACGGCCTTCGCTAGGATGGGAAGGTGACTGACCTGGAGCAGAGTTCCGCATCCGCGCCCGCCCCCCGACGCGTCGTCGTCGCCGAAGACGAGTCGCTCATCCGTCTCGACATCGTGGAGATCCTCCGCGACAACGGATTCGACGTCGTGGGTGAGGCCGGCGACGGCGAGACGGCGGTGCAGCTGGCGACCGAGCTGCGCCCCGATCTGGTCATCATGGACGTCAAGATGCCGCAGCTCGACGGCATCTCGGCGGCCGAGAAGCTCAGCAAGAGCCACATCGCCCCCGTCGTGCTGCTGACCGCCTTCAGCCAGAAGGAGCTCGTGGAGCGCGCCAGCGAGGCGGGCGCCCTGGCCTACGTCGTCAAGCCCTTCACGCCGAACGACCTGCTGCCCGCCATCGAGATCGCCCTGGCCCGCTACGAGCAGATCGTCACGCTCGAGGCCGAGGTCGCCGACATGGTCGAGCGCTTCGAGACCCGCAAGCTCGTCGACCGCGCCAAAGGCCTGCTCAACGAGAAGATGGGCCTGTCCGAGCCCGAGGCGTTCCGCTGGATCCAGAAGGCGTCGATGGACCGTCGCCTGACCATGCAGGACGTGGCGAAGGCCATCATCGAGCAGCTCGCGCCGAAGAAGTAGGACGCCCTCCCGGCACGGTCGGCGTCGCGTCCTCGGGATGCCCCGGAGGACGTCGTCAGCCCGCCGCCGGGAAGTCCTTGATCAGATTCGTGATGCGGATCGTCGACAGCCGGCGCCCCTCCGCGTCGGAGACCACGATCTCGTGCACGGTGATCGTGCGTCCCAGATGGATCGGCGTGCAGACGCCGGTCACGATCCCCGACGTCGCCGACCGCGTGTGCGTCGCGTTGATGTCCACGCCGACCGCGAGCCGGCCGGGCCCGGCGTGCAGGTTCGCCGCCATCGAGCCGAGCGACTCGCCGAGCACGACATAGGCGCCGCCGTGCAGCAGCCCGACCGGCTGCGTGTTGCCCTCCACGGGCATCGTGGCGACGCACCGCTCCCGCGAGAACTCCACCCACTGCAGCCCCATCTTCTCGGCGAGGGCGCCCATGCCGCGCTCCGTCGCCCAGTCGATCCCGGGGCTGGTGGTCTCGGCCATCGTCGTCTCCGCTCGCAGATGTCGGTGTCGGTGGCCCCGACTAGGCTGACGGGGTGACGGACTCCGCAAAGCCTACCCTTCTCGTCGTCGACGGCCATTCGCTCGCATATCGTGCGTTCTACGCGCTGCCGGTGGAGAACTTCTCGACGAAGGACGGCCAGCACACGAACGGCGTCTACGGGTTCCTGTCGATGCTCGTGAACCTCATCAAGGCCGAGCGTCCGACCCACATGGCGGTGGCCTTCGACACGTCCCGGCAGTCGTTCCGCACCCGCGAATACTCGGAGTACAAGGCCAACCGGTCCGAGAGCCCGGCCGAGTTCCGCGGCCAGATCCCGCTGCTGCAGGAATGCCTGGCGGCGATGCGGATCCACGTGCTCCAGAAAGAGGACATCGAGGCCGACGACATCCTCGCCACCCTCGCCACCCAGGGCGCGCAGGCGGGCTTCGACGTGCTGGTCTGTTCCGGCGACCGCGACACGATCCAGCTCGTCACCGACGACGTCACCCTGCTGTATCCGAACGTTCAGGGCGTCTCGCAGCTGAAGCGCTACGACCCCGTCACCGTCGTCGAGCGCTACGGCGTGCAGCCCGAGCAGTACCCCGACATCGCCGCCCTCGTCGGCGAGACCAGCGACAACCTCCCCGGCGTGCCGAAGGTGGGGGAGAAGACCGCGGTGAAGTGGCTCACCCAGTTCGGGTCGCTCGACGCGCTGCTCGACGGGGCCGACTCGATCAAGGGCGTCGTCGGCGGCAACCTGCGCGAGCACCTCGACGACGTGCGCCGGAACCGGCGCCTGAACCGTCTGCTGCGCGACGTCGAGCTCCCGCTGGGGCCGGCAGACCTCACCGTGCAGCCCATCGACCCGCAGGCCGTGCGCGACATCTTCGCGCGGCTCGAGTTCAAGACCCTGCTGCCCCGCGTCTTCGAGGCCACCGGCGTCGAACCGCAGATGGCGGCGGAGGCATCCGCTCCGGCCGTCGCCGCGCCCACGCCCGTCGAGCTGGGCGCGTCGGGTCTCGCCGAATGGCTCGCCGCGGCCGACGGCGAGGTCGGCGTCACCGTGCTCACCGAGGCGGGCCGGCCGCTGCGCCTGGGCTTCGCGACGATCTCGTCGAACGGCGACCGCCCGCTGGCCGTCGAGACGGGCTGGAACGACGAGGTGGCCGCATCCGTGCGCGGCTGGTTCGCATCGGACGCGGTGAAGGCCTTCAGCGACGCCAAGCCGCAGATCAAGGCGCTGGCGCGCGCGGGGGTCACCACGGCGGGCATCGGCTTCGACACCATCATCGCGGGGTGGCTCGTGCGGCCGAGCTTCCCGGACAAGTCGCTCGGCCACCTCGTCGACCGCTACCTCGACGAGAAGCTGCCCGAGGCCGACCCGACCCAGCTCGTCCCGGAGACCGAGGGCGCGACCCCCGGCCAGCTGTCCTGGTTCACGCTGCGGGTCGCCGACGCGCAGCGTGCGGCGCTTCCCGAGGGCCTGGCGTCCGTGCTCGCGGACATCGAGCTGCCGACGCTGTCGACGCTCGCCGATATGGAGCTCGCCGGCGTCGCGGTGTCGCACGCGAAGCTCGCCGCCTTCAGCGCAGAGCTCGGCGTGCGCGCCGACGTCATCGCCGGAGACGCCTACGCGGCGATCGGCCGCGAGGTGAACCTCGGTTCGCCGAAGCAGCTGCAGGAGGTGCTGTTCGAAGAGCTCCAGCTGCCCAAGACCCGCAAGACGAAGACCGGCTACTCAACGGATGCCGCCGTGCTCGCCGACCTGCAGGAGACGAGCCCGCACCCGTTCCTCGACCTGCTGCTGCAGCATCGCGAGGCCACGAAGCTGCGCCAGATCATCGAGTCGCTGGATGCCGCGATCGGCCCCGACCACCGCATCCACACCACCTATGTGCAGACCGGCAGCCAGACCGGGCGCCTGTCCAGCACCGACCCGAACCTGCAGAACATCCCCATCCGCACCGACGAGTCCGGACGCATCCGGGCGGCGTTCGAGGTGGGCGAAGGCTACGAGACGCTCCTCACCGCGGACTACTCCCAGATCGAGATGCGCATCATGGCGCACCTGTCCGGCGACGAGGGGCTCATCGAGGCGTTCAACTCCGGCGAAGACCTGCACCGGTTCGTCGGTGCCCGCGTCTTCGGGGTCGAACCGTCCGATGTCACGCCGCACATGCGCACCAAGGTGAAGGCGATGTCGTACGGGCTCGTCTACGGTCTGTCCGCCTTCGGCCTGTCCCGTCAGCTGCGCATCGAGCAGACCGAGGCCAAGCAGCTCATGACCGAGTACTTCGCCCGGTTCGGCGCCGTGCGCGACTACCTGCGCTCCTCCGTGCTGGCCGCGAAGGAGGTCGGCTACACCGAGACCATCTTCGGGCGCCGCCGCCCGTTCCCCGACCTGTCCAGCCCCAACCGGGTGCTGCGCGAGAATGCCGAGCGCGCGGCCCTGAACGCCCCGATCCAGGGCAGCGCCGCGGACATCATGAAGATCGCCCTGTTCCGCATCCACGACGAGTTCCGCGCCGGGGGCCTGGCCTCCCGCATCCTGCTGCAGATCCACGACGAACTGGTCGTCGAGGTCGCACCGGGGGAGTGGGATGCCGCCGAGCACATCGTCCGTGCCCGCATGGGTGATGCGGCGCACCTGTCCGTGCCGCTCGATGTGCAGATCGGCTCCGGAGCGAACTGGGACCTCGCCGGCCACTGACCCGGCCCGAACCGGTATCCGGTCCCATGGGTGGCGGCATCCGGTCCCATCTCCGTAGTCTGGACGGATGACTGAACCTTCCCGCACCCCTACGCCGATCGACAAGATCGCCGACGCATGGGTGGACACCCTGGCCGAGCAGATGCCCACGCTCGCCACCTACATCGGTCGCGCCGAGTACAACGATCGGTACGGAGACTATTCGCCGGCGGGCATCCAGCAGCTCGTCGACGCCACGCGCAAGACGCTGGCCGAACTCGACGCCACCGCCCCGGCGGACGCGGTCGACGAGATCACCAAGGCCGACCTCGGCCGGGAGCTGCGGCTGAGCCTCGAACTCGCCGACGCGCAATGGGACCTCCGCGACCTCAACGTGATCGCCTCTCCGGCGCAGGACATCCGCGCCGTCTTCGACATCATGCCCACGGCGACGATCGACGACTGGGCGGTCGTCTCCCGCCGTCTCGGCAATGTGCGCGGCGCGATCGACGGCTACATCGAGACGCTCCGCGAGGGCGTTGCCAGGCAGACCGTGCCCGCGCGGCGGCAGGTCGAAGAGGTCGTGACGCAGATCGGCCGCTATGTCGGCGACAACGGCTTCTTCGCCACCTTCGCGGGCGACGCGGCGCCCGAAGAGGGGCAGCTTCCGGCCTCGCTGGCCCGCGAGCTCGCGGACAACGCCAACGTCGCCCGGGTCGCCTACGAGCGCCTCGCCGAGTTCCTCGGCGGCGAGCTCGCCCCCGTCGCGGACGAGCACGACGGCGTGGGCCGCGAGCTGTACGCCCTGCACTCGCGGCGCTTCCTCGGGGCGACCGTCGACCTCGACGAGACGTACGAGTGGGGCCGTGAGGAACTCGCCCGCATGGTCGCCGAGCAGACCGCGATCGCGCACGAGATCAAAGCGGGCGCCTCGGTCGAGGAGGCGGTCGCGTTCCTCGAGGACGACGAGTCGCGCAAGCTGCACGGCACCGAAGAGCTGCAGCGCTGGATGCAGCAGACCAGCGACCGCGCCGTCGCCGAGCTCGGCCGCAGCCACTTCGACATCCCCGAGCCGATCCGCAAGCTCGAATGCATGATCGCCCCGACCAACGAGGGCGGCATCTACTACACCGGCCCGACCGACGACTTCTCGCGTCCGGGACGCATGTGGTGGTCGGTGCCGGAGGGCGTCGACACGTTCGACACGTGGCGGGAGCTCACCACGGTGTACCACGAGGGCGTTCCCGGCCACCACCTGCAGATCGCGCAGGTGGTGTACAACCGCGGCGAGCTCAACTCGTGGCGCCGCCTCCTCGCCGGGACGTCCGGCCACGCCGAGGGCTGGGCGCTGTACGCCGAGCGGCTGATGGAGCAGCTCGGCTACCTGGAGGACCCCGCCGAGCGCCTCGGCATGCTGGACGGTCAGCGCATGCGCGCCGCCCGCGTCGTGCTCGACATCGGCGTGCACCTCGGCAAGCCGCGCCTGGACGGCGAGGGCACGTGGGATGCCGCGTACGCCCTCGATTTCATGCGCCGGAACGTGAACATGCCCGACGGTTTCATCCAGTTCGAAGTCAACCGCTACCTGGGCTGGCCGGGTCAGGCGCCGTCGTACAAGGTCGGCCAACGGATCTGGGAGCAGGCGCGCGACGACTACCGGGCCCGTCAGGGAGACGCGTTCTCGATCAAGGAGTTCCACAAGCGCGCACTCGACATCGGCGGCGTCGGACTCGACACGCTCCGCGAGGCCCTCGCCCGCTGAGGCGGGTCAGGCGGATCCGCCGCGGAGGTCGTGGGACAGCAGCTCCACGACCTCCGCGTCGGTGGTCTGGGCGAAGTCGTCGTAGAACTGGCCGACCGCCCAGAAGTTCTGCTCCGCGTGCAGGCAGACGTAATCGTCCACGGTGCCGTGCGTCGGCCGCCACTGCGCGGGAGCCACCGGCACCGCGAGCACGACCCGCGCGGCTCCGCGACGGCGCAGCTCCTGACACGCGGCCGTGGCGGTCGCACCGGTCGCGACACCGTCGTCGACGACGATCGCGGTGCGGTCGGCGAGGTCGATCGGCTCCGTAGCGTAGACACGCCCACGGCGGTTCAGCTCCACGCGTTCGAGATCCTCGATGAACGCGAGCTGCTCGGGTGTCACCATCGCACTGCGGATCGCGTCCGGGTTCACCACCGTCACCTCGTCCGCGATGGCGCCGATCGCGAACTCCATGTTCGACGGGGCGCCGAGCTTGCGCACCACGACGGCGGCCAGCGGCGCGCCCAGCGCGCGGGCCACCTCGGCGGCGAGGACGACGCCGCCCCGCGGGATGCCGAACACCGCGGCATCCCGATACGCGTCGATGTCGAGCACGCCGGCGAGCTCCCGGCCCGCCGCGACCCGGTCGGCGAAGACGGCCATGCCGCCACCCTATGCCCGTGACACCCGTCGTGGGCCGCCGGGCGGGAATGCCCCGCCCGGCAGCACGGTTGCATCCACATGAATGAAAGGATGCCCCACGCATGTCCGCACCCGTGAAGCTCGGCCTCGATACATTCGGCGACATCACCCTCGACGACGACGGACGGCCCGTCAGCCACGCCCAGACGATCCGCAACGTCGTCGACCAGGCCGTGCTGGCCGACGAGACCGGGCTCTCGTTCTTCGGGGTCGGGGAGCACCACCGGTCCGAGTTCGCGGTGTCCAGTCCGGAGATCGTGCTGGCGGCGATCGCCGGACGCACCTCGGACATCCACGTGGGCACCGCCGTCACCGTGCTGTCGTCGGATGATCCGGTGCGCGTGTTCGAGCGCTTCGCGACGCTGGACGCCGTCTCGAACGGGCGCGCGGAGGTCATCCTCGGCCGGGGCTCGTTCATCGAGTCGTTTCCACTGTTCGGGTACGACCTCGCCGACTACGAGATCCTCTTCGACGAGAAGCTCGACCTGTTCAGCCGACTGATGAACGAGAAGCCGGTCACGTGGTCGGGCCGCACCCGCGCGGCGCTCGAGGACGTCGAGGTCTTCCCCAAGACCGACGCGGGTCTGAAGGCGTGGGTCGGCGTCGGCGGCACGCCGGAGTCCGTCGTGCGGGCCGCACGGTACGGCTACGGACTCATGCTGGCGATCATCGGGGGAGCGGCCGCGCGGTTCCGTCCGCTCGTGACCCTCTACCACGAGGCGCTCGACGGCCACGGCCACAGCGGGATGCCGGTCGGCGTGCACTCGCCCGGGCACATCGCCGAAACGGATGAGCAGGCCTGGAGCGAGGCCTACGCGGGATTCGAGGCGATGAACAACACGATCGGGCGCGAACGCGGCTGGCCGGCGTACAACCGCATGCGATTCCAGCACGACGTCGGGCCGGACGGGGCGCTCTACGTCGGCTCGCCGGAGACCGTGGCCCGCAAGATCGCCGCCACCGTGCACACTCTCGGTGCCGCTCGGTTCGACCTGAAGTTCTCGACCGGCACGCTGTCGCACGGGCACATGATGCGCAGCATCGAGCTGTTCGGCACCCGGGTCGCACCGCGCGTGCACGAGCTGTTGGCCGACGGTGCGGCCGCGGCGCAGTCGTAGGCTGAGGGGATGGCAGCAGTCCGCTTCGTGGCGATCGGCGATTCCTTCACCGAGGGGGTCGGGGACGACCTGCCGGACGGCCGCGTACGCGGCTGGGCGGATCTCGTCGCACAGGGCTGGGCGGACTCGGTCGGCGAACCGATCGAGTACGCGAACCTCGCGATCCGCGGCAAGCTGATCCGGCCCATCATCGACCAGCAGCTGGAGCCCGCGCTCGCTCTGGAACCCACGCATCTGTCGTTCAACGGCGGTGGCAACGACATGCTGCGCCCGCGCACGTCCATCGCGCACGTGGCGGACCTGTTCCTGCATGTGGTGCGGCGATGCCATGAGGAAGGGGTGCAGCTGATCGCCCTGTCGGGTGCCAACCCGTCGGGCCAGCTGCCTCTGCGCCCGGTCATCCAGAAGCGGGGCGACCTGCTCTCGGCGGCCGTCGCCCAGCGTCTGCAGGCGCACCCGGAGGTGATCACCGCCTGGAACTGGCCAGACCGCGAACTCGCCACCCCCGGATACTGGTCGGACGACCGTCTGCACATGAACGCGCGCGGACACCACCGGGTCGCGGCGCGCGTGCTCACGGCGCTGGGGCTTCGGACGCCGCCCGCCTGGTGGTCGCTGCCGGTCCTTCCCGATGCCCGCATCGCGAGCGGAGTGGGGTACTACGCGGAGTACGTCGGTCCGTGGATCAAGCGGCGCCTCACCGGCACCTCGTCGGGCGACGGGCGGGAACCGAAATACGGCGCGTGGGTCGAAGTGGCACCCTCCGGTCAGGACGCCGACACGCGGTAGCGGAGCTCCGCGAACGGTCCGCGCTGCGCCACTTCGACGAGGGCGAGCCGGTCGGCTCCGATGTTCCGGGGGAGCAGGGGCTTTCCGGCGGACACGGTGGCCGGAGCGAACGTCACGGCGATCTCGTCGAGATGACCCGCGTCGAGGAACTGCCCGGCGAGGTCTCCGCCGCCCACGACCCAGACGTCGCGGTCGCCCGCCGCATCCCGGATCGCATCCCAGTGCTCCGCCACCGATCCGGACACGAACCGGATGTCGGCGCCCAGGACGGCGGGCAGGGCGCGGGTGGTGAACACGAAGGTCGGCCGCTCGCCGTAGTAGGCCGGCCACTTCTCCGGATGCGCGACGAGGTCTTCGTGCTCGAGCACCCACTGGTAGGTCGACGCGCCCTGCACCAGTACGCCGACGCCGGCGAGGAACCGGTCGAACGCCGCTCCGCCGCTGTCGCCGCCCGGAACAGCGAAGAGCCAGGCGAGCGAGTCGTTCTCGTCGGCGAGGAATCCGTTGAGCGTCGAGGCGGTGAGGAAGATCGTGCGCATGCGTCGACGCTAGCGAGGGCCTCCGACATCGGAGATGCGGTCGGTCGGCCCGCCAGACCGCCACCAGTGCAGGCCCATGCGCCGGCGCGTGCGGTGCCGTTCGCGCAGGATGAAGGTCGTGCCGAGCGCCCAGATCGGCACCTGCGTGAGGAAGGCGATGCGGAAGGCGTCGAGATTGTAGGTCTGCGGCGTTCCGGCGTGCAGCAGGTCGAGAGCGACGCCGATGAGGAAGATCGTGATGAGGGCGGCGAGGAATCCGCCGACGTTGGTCACACCGGTGGCGGTGCTCAGCCGGTGGCCGGGGTTGTGCATGCGCGCGAGGTCGAACGCGACCATCGACGCGGGGCCCCCCGTGCCGAGCGCGACAGCGAGCAGCACCAGCAGCCACAGCGGGGCCGGGCCCGGCCAGGCGAGCACGATGCACCACATGACCAGCTGCACCGCGATCGTCGGCAGCACCAGGTTGCGCGACCGCTGCATGGGCACCGCCGACGACAGCGCGCCGACCATCGGCCCGAGGGCCATCCCCACGACGACGTAGATCGTGGTGACCAGCGATGCCTGTGCCCGGGAGAGCCCCTCGCCGGCGGTGAGGAACGGGATGCCCCACAGCATGATGAACGCGGTGCCCGCGAACGGCGTCGTGAAGTGCGACCAGAACGCGAGCCGCGTGCCGGAGTTGCGCCATGCGGCGCGGATCCCCACACTCGTGTCGATCGACGAGGTGACGACCGCGATGGTGCCGGTGGCGGTGTCGACGGACACGTCGGCGTCGCGCTCCGGCGGCCGGTTGCGAATGACGCCGAACACCAGGATCGTGAAGAGCACGCTGAGCCCCGCCACGCTGCCGAAGGCGGTCGTCCACGTGGTGGCGTGCAGCAGCGCGGCGAGCGGGATCAGCGCGACGAGCTGGCCGGCCTGGCCGACGAGACCGGTGACCTGCACCATCACGGGACCGCGCTGGGCGGGGAACCACAGCGCGATCAGGCGCATGAGACTGGGGAAGACGGCGGCGTCACCGGCGCCGAGCAGCATCCGCGCGAAGATCGCCACGCCGACGTTCGGCGACAACGCCATGAGCAGCTGCCCCGCACCCATGAGCGCCATACCGGCGCTCATGATCGGACGAGCGCCGACGCGGTCGAGCAGCACTCCGACCGGCAGCTGCATGAACCCGTACACAGCCAGCTGCAGCACGGCGAACATCGACAGTGTCGAGGCATCCGCATGGAAGCGATCCGCCGCGTCCAGACCCACCGCCGACAGCGACGTACGGTTCGTGACCGCGAGCAGATAGGCAACGACGCCCACCGTCCAGATGATCCACGCGCGGGTCGAAGGTCCTGCGGCGTGGGAATCGGACATAGGGCGGGGCGCCTCCTTCGTAGAGCTGAATCCTACGCCCGCGCCATGGGCGGATTCATATTCCGTCCGCGGCATATACGGGAACGGAAACGATCAGGCGGTGGAGCGCAGGTCCTCCGCGAACCGTCGCACGTTCTCACGCAGCACCTCGCCGGGTACCGGGGCACGGACGTGTCAGGATGCGTGGGCGGCATTCCGTTCGTCGCGCCAGGCGATGAGTTCTCGGACGGGACCGGCATCCCAGCGAGGCGCCTCCAGCGCGACCGTGATGAGTCTCGTCCCGACCGCGTACAGCTTCTGCGCGGCGGCCGGATAGTCGTCGACGTCCTCGGGGTAGCGCCCGGGCTTCGGGCTCACTCCGGCGGATCGTTCGATCTCGGCCGGATCGCGACCGATCCGCGCACACCATTCGTCGAGCACCGCGTGCTTGTGCGCGATCGTCTCGGCATCGCCGAATGCGTGCCAGATGCTCGCATGTTCGGCCGCGATGCGCAGAGTCACCTTCTCGCCTCCACCGCCGATCAGCACCGGGATGTCGCGCGTCGGCCTCGGGTTCAGCCGCGCCCAGCGCTGCCGGATCAGCGGCAGATCGGTCCGCAGCTTGCGCAGGCGATCCGGGACGGTGCCGAACTCATAGCCGTACTCGGCGTAGTCGCGCTCGAACCACCCGGCGCCGATGCCGAGGATCAGCCGGCCCGCACCGTCCTTCGCACTGATGTGGTCGACGGTGCGCGCCATGTCGGCGAGCAGCTGCGGATTCCGGTATCCGTCGGACGAGACGAGCGCGCCGATCTCGATGCGCTCGGTCGCCTCGGCCCATGCCGCCAGCATCGTCCAGGCCTCGAAGTGCGCGCCGCCGGGATCGCCGGAGAGCGGGAAGAAGTGATCCCAGTTGAACAGCACGTCGGCGCCGAGCTCCTCGGCCGCCGCCGCGGCACGGCGCAGCTGCGCGTAGGTCGCGTGCTGCGGTTTGACGTGGACGGCGATGCGGACGGGACGATCGGCCATGTTCCGAGCATAGGGAGGTGTCCCGCGGTGCCAGGATGGCAGCATGCCGGAACCTTCGATCACGAACAGTCTCGCGCCCACCGGAGTGCTGCGCGCGTCGATCAACCTGGGCAATCCGGTGCTCGCGCAGGGGAGTGCGGATGCCCCCGCCGGCGTCACCGTCGACCTGTCGCGCGCGATCGCCGAACGCCTGGCAGTGCCGGTGGAGTTCCGCTGCTTCGACGCCGCGCGCGACTCGTTCGACGCGCTGCGCACCGGAGCCGCCGACGTGGGGTTTCTGGCGATCGAGCCCGCCCGGGCCGCCGAAGTGTGGTTCACCGCACCGTATGTGCTCATCGAGGGCGTGTTCGCGGTGCCGGCATCCTCGCCGCTGACGAGCGCCGACCAACTCGACCGGGCCGGCATCCGGATCGCGGTGAAGGAGGGATCCGCGTACGACCTGTATCTCACCCGCACCCTGAAGCATGCGGAGCTCGTCCGTGGATCCGAGTCGATCGACGTGTATCGCGACGAGGCTCCCGATGCGGTCGCCGGCATCCGTCAGCCGCTCAGCCGCGTGGTGGCCGAGGATGCCGCGCTCCGACTCGTGGAGCCCGCATTCATGCAGATCCGCCAGGCCGTCGCGACCACCCCTGACCGCTCTCCCGAAGCGAAGCGGTTCCTGCACGATCTGGTCGAGGAGCTCAAAGCCCACGGCTTCATCGCAGCGTCGCTGCGACATGCGAGGCAGGATGCCGCGGTCGCCGGACCGGATCCCTCCGCGTCGCAGAGGATGCCCGCGGACGGATGACCGGGGAGTGGTCGTGAGCGCGCTGGACGAGGTCGCACCGGGTGTGCACGTCGCGACGAGCCGCGTGATGATGACCACCTCCACGGTGCTCGCCGGCGACCGGGAGACGTTTCTCGTCGACCCGGCATGGCTGCCCGACGAACTCGAGGCGATCGCGACGGCCGTCGCCGAGGGGGAGCGGTGGGTGACCGGTGGCTTCGCCACCCACGCGCACCACGATCATCTGCTGTGGCATCCTGCGTTCGGCGACGCGCCGCGGTGGGCATCGGCGGAGACCGCCGCCCGCGCAGCCGCGCAGCGGACGACCCTCGCTGCACGGCTCGGCACCGGTTTCCCGCGGGAGCTCGTCGACCTTCTGGGGCGTGTCCGTGGGATCACCGGCAGCATCCCGACCGACTCGCTGCCACACGGATTCGACGTCGAGCTGATCGTCCACGACGGGCACGCGCCCGGACACACCGCGCTGTGGCTTCCGCGGCAGCACGTGCTCATCGCGGGCGACATGCTCAGCGACGTGGAGCTGCCGTTGCCGTTCGAACCCGACGACCTCGGCTCGTACGCCGAGGCGCTGGACCGACTTGCGCCCTACGCCGCCGCGGCGACCGTCGTGATCCCGGGCCACGGGCATGTCGGACACGACGCGACCCGGCGACTGGACGCCGACCGCCGCTACCTCGACGACGTCACGCGCGGCGGCCGCTCCGACGATCCGCGCATCACGAACCCGGGCATGGCGAAGGAACACGCGCACATGCTCCGGCTCGCCAGCGAGCGCGGCGGCGAGCACTGAACGATCTCACGTCAGATGCCGGCTGAAGAACCCCGCCGCGTTCTCCCCGGCATGCGCGGGGACGCCCGTATGCCCGCCCATGTTGGCGTGCAGCGACTTCTCCGTCGAGCCGAACGCATCGAACAGATCCAGCGCCAGCTGCCGGTCGTTTCCCTCGTCGTCCCACTGCAGCAGCACATGCAGCGGAATGGTGATCCGCCGGGCCTCGTCGAACATGCTGCGCGGCACGAAGCTTCCGGCGAAGAGCCCGGCGGCGACGATCCGGGGCTCGACCACCGCCAGCCGGATGCCGACCGCGATCACCCCGCCCGAATACCCGACCGGACCGCCGATCTCGGGCAGGCCGAGGACGGCATCCAGAACGGCCTGCCATTCGGGCACCGCCTCGTCGACCAGCGGGAGGATCAACGACTCGACGACCGCCTCGCTGGGCCGTTCGCCGGCTTGGATCGCGCTGCGAAGGTCGGCGCGGGCTCGTTCGGCGGCGGGGGAAGGGGGACGGTCCCCGCTGCCCGGGAGTTCGATGGTGACCGTGGCGTGGCCGCGCTCGGCGGCGTCGCGGGCTCTCGCCACCAGTCGCGGGTACATCCTGCGCACCCCGCCAGGATGGCCGAGCAGGATCAGGGGAGTGGGAGCGGCTGCGGTCGCGGGCGTCCACAGGATGCCGGGGACCTCGCCGAGGATGAAGTCGCGCTCGAGGACGGCGTCGTCGAGGCGGCGCTCAGAAGTGAAGTGCATGGTCGTGCCTTTCGGGAGTGCTCTGATGCGGCGCTCCCGGACGACCTAGCGTCCGACCGTGTTCTCAGAGAGGAGCACCCACGTCGATTCGTTCATGGGTATCACCTCCTCTGTTCCGCACGGCCTCGGGAAGCCTAGCAGCGCCCGCCGTGCGGCACCCCGGGCAGCAGGCGGTTCACGGAATGGGCAGGGGCGAGGCGGGCTTGATGACAGCGAAGGCGAAGGTCGTCGTGATGGATGACAGATGCGGGATGTCGCGCAGCTCTCGCTTGAGGAGGTCCTCGTAGGCGGGGAAGGACTCCACGACGATCTTGACCTGGTAGTCGGCGTCCCCGGCGAGCAGATGGGCCTCGATGATCTCGGGGATGGAGCGCAGTCGTTCCTCGACGGCGCTGACGACCTGCGCCGCGTGCGAGTCGAGCGTCAGCCGGACGAAGGCGGTGATCGGCAGCCCCAGCACGGCAGGCGAGAGCACCGCGGCGAACCCGCTGATGACGCCGGCGTCCTCGAGACGCCGCACGCGACGCAGACACGGCGAGGGGGAGAGGCCCACGCGGTCGGCGAGTTCCTGGTTGGTGAGGCGCCCGTTGCCCTGCAGCTCCAGCAGGATGTGTCTGTCGAGGTCATCGAGGGAGATCATTGGCAGATTCTGCCACAATCCGGGTTGGTAGCGCCATATCTCGCAATCGCATGCGCATGCATCCTTCGTATCCTTGCGGCAGGAGCAGAAGAAGGGGTGTGCCGTGGTCGAATCGCGTTCCTGGCGAGGCATAGCTGCGCTGTCGGTCGCAGTGATCATGTGGGCGTCGTTCGCGTTGACGATTCGCGGCATCGGGTCGTCCTCGCTCACGCCGGCCGATGTCGCGCTGCTGCGTTTCGGCACTCCTGCCGTTCTGCTCGCGCCGTGGATCCCACGGGCGTTACGGCAGTTGCGCTCCGAGAAGCCTCTGGTGTTGGTGCTGCTCGCCGCGGGAGGCTTGCCGCATTTCCTGTTGTCTGCGTGGGGAGGGCAGCTGACCTCCGCATCGCTGGTGGGCATCCTGCTGCCCGGCACCGCGCCGCTGTTCGTCGCGGCGATCCTGTGGATGTGGAAACGTCAACGACAGTCCGGCCCGCGCGTCGCGGCGCTCGTCGTGATCGTGCTGGGGATCGGGGTGACGGCGGCGCTCACGTCGACGGCGGCGACTCTCGCGGGCATCGCCATCCTCCTCGGCGGCGGATGCGCGTGGGCGATCTACTCGATCGGTCTTCGGGACACCCGCCTCGACCTCACCAGCGTCGCCCTCGTCGTCTGCGTGCCCGCGGCGACGTGCGCAGCCCTGCTCGGTCTCACCGGACTGCCGTCCCACCTGTTCGCCGGCACGGCTCGATTGTCCGACGTGGTTCTGTTCGTCGTCTTCCAGGGGATCGGCACCGGAATCGTGTCGACTTTCGCCTACGCGTATGCAGTCCGGATGCTGGGCAGCGCGACAGCCGCCACGTGGGGAGCTTTGAGCCCGGTTCTCACGACTCTGGCAGCCGTCCCGCTGCTCGGGGAAGGCATCACGCCCGCTGCCGTCGCCGCACTCATCCTCATCGTGGGTGGTGTCGTGGCCTACAACACGGTCTCGCTGGTGCCGCGTCGTCGGCACCGGCCGCGGGCGCTGCCGAAGACGAAGGCGCCGCTCATCGCTCGCAGCTCAGACGGTTAAGCCGGTCTGTGCCAGGGGGGCGGTCGCGCATGGTCGCACGACCATCACATGCGCAATCTGACGACGAACATCAAATAGCACAGGATCGGCGCCAGAACGATGGACAGCGCTGCCATCGCCGTGCGCACGCGACTCCGAGCCCGCAGGATCGCACGGAGGAGGACGAAGGCCAGGATGCCGAGAAGTCCGCCCACGCTGTTCAGGATGACGTCGTCGATGTCGGAAGCTCCGAGCCCGAACACGCCTTGAACGATCTCCACCGTCACGCTCGACAAGACGACGACGATCATCCGTCTGGCGACCGTCGCTCTGCTCCATGCGAACGCCAAGAGGGCGCCCAACGGAAGGAAGATGAGGATGTTGCCGACGATGTTCGCGAACGCGAATCTCGTCGTCGTCGCGGAGTCGCTGAATGCGTAGTTGACGATCGTCGCGAAAGGGATGAGGTTGAGTGATCGCTCCGACCCCGGCGGCCGGGAGAGGATCAGGAGCTTCAGCGCGAACACCGCGTAGAGAGCGAAGACCGCATAGACGAGGACCGTCTCGACGCGCGCCTGCGTCGACAGCGACTTCCAGCCCGACCCCACGGCACTGGCCGTGTCGGGATGGGATCGCGTGGGCACTCCCGCACGATACACACCACTTCCTAGGTGCGAGTTGGAAGACATATATGTGCTCCAGAGGTCTAGCTCACCTGTGTGCGTCCCTCGCAGCGTCGCGGCGAAGGCCGCGAACGGTGAGCACCACGCCGAGCCCGGCCTCCCAGACGATCTCGGGGAGGGTGAGCACGGCCGAAACCGGTGAACTCTGACCGTAGAGCCCGAACAGCACCGCGATGCCGGACAAGCTCATGAGCGGGCCGCCGATCAGACCGAACAGCGTCAGCCAACGCGGCATCAGGTCGGAACGGTACGCCATCCAGCCGAGCATCAGGCCGTTGCCGAGGCCGACCACGAAGCCGGGGCCGAGCAGGAACGTCGCGTCGTGCAACGCGATGAACGCGGCGGCGGTATCGGAGTCCGCGGGGCCACCGGGGGAGCGATGCAGGGCGACAACAGTTAGCACGGCCAGGATTCCGACGGCGATGAACCCGCACTCGACGAGCCGTGCGGCGACGTAGCCGATCGAGAGAGCAGGGAACCGTTCTCGCAGGATCGGGAACAGCGCCAGCGCTGTGCCGATGTTCGCGGCGATCAACACGAGTTCACAGACCACTCCGAGCAGCGGCCCGGTGTCCGAGGCGGCGCTCGTGACGTATCCGGGCTCGGTGAGCAGCGGGACGTACAGCTGCGCGCCGGCGATCGCCGAGGCGAACGTCAGCAGGAACAGCACGCCGGCAACGAGCGAGAGCCGGCGGTCGCGGGTGGGGGACTGCACTCGTGATGCGGGGAGAGCAGCTGCAGAGTCCATGAGTGCATATCCTTCGGGGCGCTGGGGCACAAGCGAGGTGTACGGCGTACACCTCGCTTGTGAGCATAGGTGTACGCTGTACACTCTGTCAATACAGGGAACCGAGCAGGGGAGGAGCGGATGAGCGACGAGAGTCGAGGCCCCCGCCGGCGGCTGTCACGAAATGCAGTGCTCGCCGCGGCGCTCTCGCTCGCTGACCGTGCGGGCAGCGCTGGCCTAACCATGCGCGCGCTTGCCCAGGACCTCGGCGTGGTGCCGATGGCGCTCTACAAGCACGTGGCCGACAAGGACGAGCTGATCGACGGCATCGTCGACATCGTCTGGTCCGAGGTCGAGGCCCCGGTGGCGACCGCGGATCCGAGCGTGTGGCGTCCCGCGATGCGCGCTCGCGCGACGTCGCTCCGACAAGCACTGCGGCGGCACCCCTGGGCAGTCGGCCTGATGGAGACCCGGATGCACCCCGGCCCCGCGAATCTCGCCCAGCACGACGCGATGATGGGCTGCCTGCGGCGCGCCGGGTTCTCGTTCCGCGCGACCGTGCATGTGACCTCGGTGCTCGACGCATATGTATACGGGTTCACCCTGCAGGAGAAGTCTCTTCCATTCGCTTCAGCGGAGGAGTCCGGCGAGGTCGCGCAACGGAAGCTGGACACTCAGCCGGCGGAGCTGGCCACGACGTTCCCTTACCTGATCGAGGTCGTCTCCGAACTGGCGACAGCCGGCTACGACTATGACGCCGAGTTCAATACAGGCCTCGACCTCATCCTCGAGGCCGTCGAGGCGCATCCGTGGGAATAGGCGATTTCTGCATCAAGCCCCCGAATGAGGTCCCCGCGAGCTACCGGAGGCCATATCCCTCAAGCCCATCGACGGCGCCGCCCTGTTCCGACCTGGCCTCCGCCCTCTCCAATAATCCCGCTCCCACAGTCTCCGCCCTCAAAGCGGCTGCTCAGCGGCGCGGCCAGCACCGCGTATCGTTGCGTCGGGAGATGTCACGAGGAGAGACGGATGGGCATAAGCAGCGGCGCCTTGGTTGCGGTCTTCGTGACTCTGTTTGTTGTCCTTCTTGTGGCATTCGTCATCGCTCGCCGCAAGCGATGAGGCGGATCTAGCCCTCGCAGGGAAACCCGTCCCGGGTTATGACACCCGGCGGCGACGGCGATCGCGCCGGTCAGGTGCAGATTCAGGGGAGTCGTACACACCGGCGTATTCGCATCAGGCGAGAAGATGTCGTCTTGATTTTGTCATAATGTGCATTATCGGAGCTGGAGCAACGTGAGTGGCGCACCGTCGGACGTGGGCACGCGATCGCATCAGAGCTTGCCGCAAGTTCGTCGGCCAGTTCGCCGCGTACCTCACGTTCGGCTACGGCCTTCCCGCCCAGTTGCAATGTGGCTGCAACTCGCCGCCGACGCTCCCGGGACGTAACGCCCGGTCGGGGTCGGCCAGCCAGCGTATGATTAGTGCTCTCAATAACGCCTTACCGTTTTGCCGGAGGCGGCGATGAAGGAACAGACTTACCGAGCGCTGGCCGAGGCCGCTTATGTGGCTGGCGCGGATCACGGGAGCAGCGTCGCCCAAGATGTGCTCGCCGTGACTGCCCCCATTACGCATCACGACGCGAGCGCGTTGATGGGCTGGGATCCGTTGAGCGGCAGGCATGTCGCCGTGATGGCCAACGGCTATTCGGCGGAAACCGTTTCTGGTCTCGGCGACAGATACGCCAAGACACCCGAACATGCCAGACTTCTAGAACTGCGGTCTCCCCTCCGGATCGACGATTTGCCTTACGACTATCGCCGTTCCGCACTGTTCCACGAAGTGTTGGAGCCTATGGGCTTCGGCGATGGCATGACGGTGTGTCTTTTTGGAGAGGATCTCCGGTACTGCGGGATGCTGCATTTGTCTGCCGGATCGAGGGGATCCTTTGACGACGACGCCGTTCAGATGATCGACGCGCTGGCTCCGGTTGTCGCCCGGCTGAGCATCGACGCCCTGCGACGATTGAGGTCTCATCCCGAGTCGGATACGCGAGTGGCGCTCATTGATGCGGAAGGAGCGATCCACAAGGAGTTGCCTTACACGCTGGCGCGCGCTGCCGACGATCCAGAGTTCGTCGCCATGGTTCAAAGGTTTCGAATCTCGGGTAACGACACCGCTCGGGGGCTTTGGCCGTCGGCGCAGGGTTGGTTGGCGATAGAGCTCCGCAGAATGTCGCGCTCGTTAGCTTCCGGGAAGGACGACGTCAGAGTCGAAGAGGCCCGCAGACCACTCCCCTTCGGGCTCTCCCCCCGCGAGATCGACATCATCCAGGGGATGGCCGAGGGAGACTCGAATCAGCAGATCGCGCTGCGCCGGTCGATATCTCCGAGGACTGTGAGCACGCACGTTGAGCGCATCCTCCGCAAGACGGAACAGCAGTCGCGAGCGGGCGTTGTCTCGCAAGCCGCCCAACACGGTCTGGTCACCCTCCGGTTCTAAGCTGCGGCGATCTGCGACGAGTCGGCTTAGCCGTACCGACCCGCATTTTCGACGGCCGGGGTGAGCACCCGAATCGGCACCGCGGTGTTGATTTGCGGGTACGTCCACACGGCGATCAGAGACCACTCTCGGCGCGCTAACGCCGCGCTCCACGACGATGAGAGACGCATACGGCGGCCGTGCTCCGTGAGCATCGAACGAATCATCTATGGCCTCGGTGAACCGCAAGTCGCTCGCCCAGTGCGCGCTTGTGCACACGGCATCACGCAGAAGTTCGCCACGGAGTGGCCCCCCACGCCTGGGCCTCGTACCACCGACCGCACGGCAGCCGTTGCCCAGGCGGCTCGACTATTACGGCCTAGACGGAGCTCGCCTCGGCGTCGACGGCAAAGGACCCCTCGATCGAATCAACACCGGTCGAGGTCAGTACACCCAGCAGAGGCACGGGATCTAGGAACCGCCGGAGGACGTTCCCAGTGAGCCGGGCAATGTCGTTGTCATAGCCGTCGTGTGACAGGGCGGCGGTGTAGGCGATCGAACCCACCGAGAACACGGCGCCGCCTCCGTCGAGCGCGGTCAGCACGATGTCGGAGCGGACAGAAACTTGCTCGGTTCCGCCGAGACCCGGGAGCATCTCGAAGACTTCTTCCGAGGCGAGCAAATACGCATCCGACAAGGGTCCAGAGGTTGCCAGCACCAGAGCCGCAGAGGCGGAGCCGAGCACCGGCTGAAAACAGTCGATTTCCGCGCCAGCTGCACCGCCACCCATGATACCGAAGTCACCGAATGTGTCACGGGCCTCGATGCCTTCGAAAGCGAAGCCGACTCGCGGGTCGAAGCTGTCCTGCAGTCGCAGATAGTGTGTGCCGTGGTCAAAGCCCTGAGCGACGAAGCCAACCCCAAGGAGACGCTGCGGGGGCAGACCCTTGTTCCGCCACAGGCCGGCGCGTTCGCCAGAGGTGGCGTGCCGCTGGTCACCGAAGGGCGACTGGTGGGGGCGGGTCCCACCATCAGAGCGACGCAATTCCATCAAGTGCGGTTGCTCCGGGTCGAAAGAGATCGTCGCAAAGAATCCGTTGCCACCGAGGTACATGAAGCGGCCGCCTTCAGCGGTGTACCGGCTGATTGCTTCGATCTCGTTGCGAGTCACGTACTCAGGATGAGCGCTCGAGATCACGACCACGTAGTCCTCGAGGAGAGCCACTCCTTCCCGGTCCAGGTCTTGATCCGTTATGACATCGAAGTTGACGCCCTCCGTTTCGAGCCAGTGGGCGATGCACAGGTCGGCCGGGAGCCCCCAGACTCCTTCGCTCTGGAACCAGGCGCGGTGCTTCGGCTGCAATGTGAGAATCGGCCGGCGGACGCTTCCGTAGACCACCCCGGAGCCGTCGTTGTGGAGCTCGTAACAAGAGCGACCGAACTCGGGGTGGTCCTGCAGCGTCAGATCGTTCAGATCGATGATCGGGGTGTGACCCACAATGACCTCAGCGCCGTCAGCCTCGAAGGCGATCCGGTCGTTCCCATAGGCAAGGTAGGTCGCGGTCGCGAACAACACCGCGACCGCATTTCGCTTTGCGCCGGGAAGAACGAAGAACGGGATGTGCTGTTCGACTCCCTCTGCACGCAGACGAGCTGCGTAGACTCCGCTGGAAAGGTCGCCGGGGATCTCAAAGGTGAAGGAGATTGGCCACTGCGCGTCCGCAATGTCGTCGTCGTGGAAATGGATGGCGTCGTACTGGTCTGGAACGAGCCTGAAGTCGTCGACTAGGCCGGCGTATGAGACGCCGGTCACGGCGCGGGTCGGCGCATTGAAGCACGTCCCATGCAGCGCGTTGGGAGACTCATCGACGACTTCGTCGAGGAGGAGCTGATCGTCCCGTGCGCTACGTCCGAAGTGCCAGGCGGCGACATCCTCGAAAGCGGCAACCGACTCGGTTCGGCGCTCGAAGTGGACGTTACCGATCTTTCCGTTGAAGACATGCACCGGTATCCAGCGACCGTCTTCGCGCATGGCTGCCGCTCCGATGCGAAAGGGAGCTGAGCTTTTGCCCGAACCCTCTTGGATCCGTCCCTCGGCCCAGTCCGTAGTGAGTCCCGAAGCATGCGCGGCCTGTCGGTTCATGAGGCTGCTCAGCGGCGTACTGGAGAGACGAACGATTCCTGCGTCGCGGCGGAACTCGACTTCAAGGTCGTACCACTGGTTATCGGCCAGCTGCTTCCCCAGACGAAGCCGCTTCACTCGCCCGTCCTCGTTCCAGAGGAACGTGGGGACGCCGTCTTCGAGGGCGAGCGCGTATCCGGCCTCTGCCCCGTCGTCCCACTTGCCGAGAATCGTTTGAAGCGAGCCGCTGCCCGACGTGGAGTTTTGGGTGACGTGGTATGCGCCGAGTCCGGTCGTCCGTGCGTCCCCGGCGATCGTCGCGAAGACCGCCGCGCGGAGTCGCAGATCGCCCGAAGCCGCAAGCTTCTGGTCAGGGTCATCGACTTGCACATACGATCCGGGCCGGCACTCGTGCCACGCGCCTTCATACTTGCCATCGAAGTCGGACGCGATTTCCGTCTCCACGAAACCGGGACCAGCGGATCCGGTGAATCCATGGCGCAACTTCACCAGAGACGCCTCATATTGCTGCATGCCCTCGCAGCTGATGTGGAAGGTCAGCGTTTCACCGGGTCGCCCGGAGAAGCGATCGGTGTAGCCGAAGATGTGCGGTGAGACGTGTCTCATTTTTTCTACTGCTCCTCTGAATCCCGGTTGGTCCACTCAGAGACCAAGGCGTCGACCCGTTTCAGGAAGATCTGGCGCATCGCCTCCTCGTAGCTGGTGTGCGCGCCCTCTGAAATGACGACGTTGCCTTCGGCCCCGATGACGATCCGGGCGATTGCCCACGGCCCGTCTGCTCCCAACGAGAGCACCACGTACTTCCCGGCGATCGGAGCGTTCCCGAGCGCGCGGACAACCCGTGCGCTCTGGTCGTCGTGCGGGCCGAGGGGACGCTCGGAAACGGCTTCGATTACGGCTGATGTGAGAGAACTCCGCAATCGCGCGTTGAAGCGGGCATCGAAGATGCCTTGGATCTCCGCCAAACGGTCTGAGCCGGTTCGCATGTGTCCGGGCCTCCTTGCACTGTGGTTGCTTCGTAGGACGAAATTTCCTCGCGTCTCAGAACGCTACGCGCGGCCGAGAGCCGCGGCCATCCGTCGAAATACGTACTGCGTCTGGACTACTGGCTACTTACGATGAGGACACTTCGCACATCCCGACACAGCCGGATGCCGCGATCCCCGACTGCTCACCCGAAAGGCCGCGTCCCCGTGCACCTCCACAACAGCGAATCTCAGGCATCCGTTCCTCCCACGGATGAGGAGCGTCTAGCCGCTCTTGGTTACACCCAACAACTCAAACGCACTATGAGCCTCTCCGACGTCGTGGTCTACGGGCTGATCTTCATGGTCCCGCTTGCCCCGGTCGGTGTCTTTGGAGCGATCTTCAACTATTCGCACGGAATGGCGGCACTGATCTACCTGGTCGCCGGCATCGCCATGTTCTTCAGCGCTTTGAGCTACAAGGAGATGGCTGAGCGATACCCTGTCGCTGGATCCGTCTATTCCTACGTCAGGCTCGGAACGACGAAACTGGTCGGCTTTCTGTCCGGCTGGGCAATCCTGCTTGACTACCTCCTGCTTCCTGCGCTGCTCTCCATCCTTGGCGCATCGGCGATGGCCGCCGTCCTACCCGATGTACCCGGCTGGGTCTGGATCATCCTCTTTGTGGGTCTGGTCGCTGCGATCAATCTGCGCGGGATCGTCCTCACGGCGAGGATGAACATGATCTTCCTGGTGATCCAGCTCATCGCGTTCGCGGTGTTCGTCGGCGGCGCTCTCCTGGCGATAGCGCAGGAACGCGCGTCGTTCCAGCTGTCGCCTCTGTATCAGGCGGATGCATTCTCCTGGCCGCTCGTGTTCGGTGCGATCCCACTTGCAGCGCTGGCGTATATCGGCTTCGACGCGATCTCAACTCTCAACGAGGAGGCTAAGGGTGGGGGTCGGACAGTGTCTAGGGCGACGATGATCGTCCTGTTCCTTGTTATCGCCCTGTTCGTGGCACAGGTCTACTTCGCGGCGCTCTTCGTACCTACAACACGGCCGTTCGCCGATGGTGACGCCACCAACAATGCTTTCTACAACATCGCCGGCATTGTCGTGGCCCCCTGGTTCAAAATCGTCTTCACCTTGGTGTCGGCGCTGATCGCCCTCTTCGCCAACGTTCTGGTGTCGCACGCCACCACGTCAAAGCTGGTGTTCGCGATGGCCCGTGACGGCCAGCTTCCGCGCCGGCTCGCGGTTATCAGCCCGAAGCGCAACGTCCCCACCGTCGCCATGATCGTCGTCGCACTGGTGAGCGCCGCTATCGGCATCGTCGCCGTCGGACAGATCGAGATAATGACCACAATGGTCACCTTCGGCGCGTTGACTGCGTACATCCTGCTTCACGTCAGCGTCATCGTCGATTTCGGCATCCGCGGGAAGAGTAAGAGAATCTTCGTGCATTGGATCTCGCCGATCATCGGCATTATCGTTCTCGGCTACGCACTCGTGAGCACCAGCGAGCTGGCAAAGATCGTAGGAGTCTGTTGGCTGGTCTTCGGCGCAGTCATCGCCGTTGTGCTCCGTGTGAAGGGTCGATCGCTCGAGACTGAGGACGTGGTCTGAACCGATGCGGATCCTGGCAAGGTTGCTGACAGTGCATCATGACTACTCCGCCAACCAGTACGCCCCGCTGACAGACGAACCGCCGTTCCCGAATCGACCGAAGCAGCATGGCGGCAGCGAGACCGGGAACACGATGAGCACGGATGCGTTCCTCGGCGCGACGGCCCGTATCAATGCTGAGCGTGACCGCGGCGCGACCGGCGACGAAGTCCACCAGGCCGCGCTTCGAGTCGGCTACCGGCGAGGCGGGCAGGACGTGGGCTGCCGGGTCGTTCCACCCGCGTCCCCACTTCCTCACAGTGGTCCTCCCCCATGTGCCCATTGGTATGACGATCGCAACACTCCCCCGCACACCGATTACGAACCCCCGAGGCGCGCTCACACCGGCAATGCGTACTCACTGCCACTCGCTGTGCGCTCCACCACGCCGGCGTCGACGAGGTGGCGGCGCAGCGCAGCGCTGTCGTCGGTGAATGCACTCAGTCGCTCGGTCATCACGCGCTCGGTGACGACCTCACCGGTGCCCAGCGTCTGCGTCGCGATCCACCGCAGCAGCTCGAGCCGTTCCGCCGGTCGTGCCGGATACTGCATGACGCGACCGTCCTGAACGAACCGCTGGATGCCCGTCGGTCGAGCGACGGCGCTCTGGCGCAGCACATCGGCGAACACGTCGGGCTGCAGCGCGACCTCGCCGTCGACGTCTCGGATGATGCCGGCCGACTCCAGCTGCCTGCGTACGTGGGCCCGCCGCGACGGCGACAGGCCGGCGAACGCATCGCCGTCGGGCGCGACGACCAGCCGCGCGAACACCCGGCGAGCATCGTCGTTGGCCAGTGCCGCGACGATGGGCCGCCAGCGCTCCGGCGACGACTCCCCCATATCGACTTCTCCTTCGAAGATACCAACGAAAGATCATCATAGCG
>Ga0308169_10001328_pt1 | contig 29360 bp, 20 predicted proteins | sample PhyBR1_2_FD_202139 | JGI IMG/M metagenome (GOLD analysis project Ga0308169, IMG submission 202139) | Phyllosphere microbial communities from UC Gill Tract Community Farm, Albany, California, United States - DLSLSB.R1 | ecosystem: Host-associated > Plants > Phyllosphere > Unclassified | place...
CCTCGACGGACAGCTGGTACTCGCCCGCGGGAAGGGGCAGCTCCGCGCCGCCCCAGCGCGAGGCGCGCAGCGGGAACGTCGCCTTCCAGGTCCTGCCCCCGCCGGTCACCTTCGCCGTGACCTGCGCCCGCGACCCGGTCAGTGACGCGGACGCCGGGCGCGGTCCGGTTCCCGCGACGATCAGCGTCTGCGTCTGCTCATCGATGCGAGCGGTGGTCATCGTGCTCCCTTCGGCGCGGGGATCCCTCGCGCGCGGATGGACCTGTAGACGCGGTGGGCGTTGCGCCCGTCGCGGTAGGCGTGCATGTCCTCGCTGAGCGCCGCCGACCGCTCCGCACGCTCCGCGCGCACGTCGTCGTCGCTCAGCACGGCGTCGAGCTGCTCGATCGCGCCGTCCCAGTCGTGAGCGTAGTCGTCGCCTGCGACATCCTCGTAGCGCCCGTAGAAGCCGCGCTCGCGCGCATAGTCCTCGACATCCGGCGCCAGGTACACCACAGGGATGGCCAGCAGTCCCACGTCATAGGCCATCGAGGAGTAGTCCGTCACCAGCAGGTCCACCCGTGGCAGCGCGGGGGTGACGTCGGGCAGCAGCTCCGAGTTCAGCATCCGGACCCTGCCGCTGGACCACGGCGGCGAGTACGATCCCTCGCCCAGCGGATGCGAGCGGATGAACAGGATGGCGTCGTGCTGCTCCAGCATCCGCACGATCCGCACCCACTGCGCGGCGTCCGGCACGGCGGGGTCGGCTGCGCCGTCTCGCCAGGTGGGCGCGTACAGCAGCACGCGCTGCTGTGGCAGCAGCGGACCGGTGCGGGTGAGCAGGGCGGTCGCCGCGGCACGCCGGCCCTCCGGCGTTCCCGCGGAGAGCACGTCCACGCGCGGCTCCCCCGTGACGACCACCCGGTCGTCGCCGAGACCGAAGGCGGATTCGAGGCGACCGCGAGAGCGGTGGGAAGCGGCCGGGAGCACGCGGATCCGCTGCGCCGCTCCACGATAGGCGACGGTCAGCAGCCGGCGCAGCAGGGCCGCGCCCGGGAGGCGTGCAGGCACCTGCGCGGTGACCGGCGAGTCCAGGCCGATGCGCTTCAGAGGGATGCCGTGCCAGAGCTGCACGACGAAGCCGTCCGTGCTGCCGTAGCGGTTGACATCCCCCAGGCCGTGGGTGACGACGATGACTTCGGCGCGGGCGGTCGCCCACCATCCGCGGATGCCGTCGCGGCGACGCGTGCGGATGCCCAGGGCTCTGGCATCCGCCTGCTCTCGCGGCGAGCGCACCAGCCAGAGCGTGCGGTGCCCTTGGGCCTGAGCCTCGCGCAGCAGTGCGAGGGCGCCGTCGCCGATTCCTGCCCCGCACCCGAACACCCAGGTGCGTCCGCGCGGGACGATCAGGGTTCCTATGCGCCCGGCGGCATACAACGGCAGGCGGAGCAGTTTGGCCGCGTTGCCGGTTCCGAACGAGAAGGACGCCACCCCGCGAGCCTATCGCGGGGTGGCGTCCTGAACTGACCGTGGACTGAGGGGCTCAGAGCTTGAGCGTGCCCAGCGTGGCCTCGGTGGTGTAGGTCTTGCCGTCGCGGACGTACGTGATCTTCACGGTGGATCCGGCGGCTTCGGCGCGCACCTGGGCGGTGAGGTCGGTGGCGCTGCCGATGGGCAGCCCGTCGAACTCCGTGATGATGTCGCCGGACTGCAGCCCGGCCTTCTCCGCCGCCCCGCCCGCGGTGGGCTTGGCGATCACGGCTCCGGCGATGGTCGCGTCCTTCAGCGACGCGGCATCCTGCACCTGAGCACCGAGCAGGCCGTGCGTGGCGGAGCCGTTCTCGATGATCTCGGTGGAGACCCGCTTGGCGATGTTCGCCGGGATGGCGAAACCGACGCCGATGGAGCCGGGCTCACTGGACGAGGAGGAGGACTGGCCCGCGGTCGCGATGGCGACGTTGACGCCGATCAGGCGGCCCTGGCTGTCGACGAGGGCGCCGCCGGAGTTTCCGGGGTTGATCGCCGCGTCGGTCTGGATGACCGCGATCGAGATCGACTGCTGCGGCTGCTGGCTCTGGCTCTGGCCGGGCAGATCGAACTGGAACGGGTTGCCGTTGCCGTTTCCGCCATCGCCGTTCTGCTGCGAGTCGGAGTTCTTCGGCACGGCCGAGGACGCGACCTGGATGCTGCGGTTCAGGGCGCTGACGATGCCGTCGGTGACCGAGTTCGACAGACCGAGCGGGGCGCCGACCGCGACGGCCGCGTCGCCCACGTTGAGCTTGGCGGAGTTGCCGAACTCGATGGGCTTGAGGCCGGTCGCATCCTTCAGCTTGATGACCGCGAGGTCGTAGATCGGGTCGGTGCCGACGACCGTGGCCGAGTAGATGTGACCGTCGGAGGTGGTCACCGTGATCGTGGGGTCCGCGACGGCGCCGCCGAGGGTGACGACGTGCGTGTTGGTCATGACGTAGCCGTCCTTGGACAGGATGACTCCCGATCCGCTGCCCGACTCCTGGGAGCCGGCGACGTTGATCGTCACGACCGAGGGGAGCACGTCGGCCGCGATCGCGGTGGTCTGGTTCACGGAGCCGGGGTTGTTCACCGTGACGGTCTGCGGGCCGGTCGCGGTCTGCGAGACCGGCGTGCCGTTCAGGGAACCGCCGATGGCGCTGCCACCGAAGCCCGCCACGCCGCCCACGAGGGCCGCGGCGAGCAGGAGGCCGGCGATCTTGAGCGTCGCGCCGCCCTTGCCGGGCAGCGCAGCACCGGAGGTCTCGGCCGGCGCGGCGAGCAGCGTCGGGTCGAGCGGCAGGGTCGGCTCCGTCGGGTGCGACTGCGCGCTCTGCGCGGCGCCGCCGAATGCGGAGCCCGTCGGGTGCGGTGCGAGGTGCGCGGGACCGCTGTAGTGGGCCTGCGGCGCGGTCGGCTGAGTCGGCTGCGCACCGTACGGCGCCTGCCAGCCCGGGGACTGCGGGGCGCCGTACGCGCCGGTGGCGGGCTGACCGGTCTGAGGCTGGTCGGCCGCGGCGGGCGCACCCGGTGCGGAGAACGGAGGGTTCGCGGGCGTCGAGCCGGCGTTCGGCATCCCGGGGCCCGGGACCTCACCGTTGGTGTTGTTGTCGTTCATGATCTGCTCCTTCCAGGCGCACCATCAGACTGACAAGCGTCCCTGTGGTTTTCATATGGCGAAGTTGGATTTCTCCTATGGTCTTAGCCTGTTCTGCATGGATGTCATTCCCGGCGCCTGGCGGCGCACCGCAGCAGGAGCAGGTCTGCTCTCCCCACAGGGCGAAGTCGCGCCCACCATCTTCGCAGAGATGTCTGCGGCGGCGGTCCGATTCGACGCGATCAACCTCGGGCAGGGCTTCCCCGACGAGGACGGCCCGTCGGTGGTCCTGGATGCGGCGAAGGATGCCATCGCGCACGGCGCGAACCAGTACCCGCCGGGGCGCGGCATCCCGGACCTGCGGCTCGCGATCAGCGAGCACCAGCGCCGCTTCTACGGACTGGAGACCGATCCCGACACCGAGGTGCTCGTCACCGCCGGCGCCACCGAGGCCCTCACGGCGACCCTGCTCGCGCTGATCGACTCGCCCGAGGACGAGGTGGTCGTCTTCGAGCCCTACTACGACTCCTATGCTGCGGTCGTGGCGCTGGCCGGAGCGCGCCTGCGCACGGTTCCGCTGCGGCTCCCCGACTTCCAGCCGGATCTGGATCAGCTCGCCGCCGTCGTGAACGACCGCACCCGCATCATCCTCGTGAACGACCCTCACAACCCGACCGGTGCGGTGTTCGGCCCCGAGGTGCAGGCGGAGGTCGTGCGACTGGCGAATCGGCACGACGCGGTCATCGTGACCGACGAGGTCTACGAGCACCTGTCGTTCTCGGCGCCGCACGTGCCGATCGCGACGCTGCCGGGCGCCGCCGAGCGGACGCTGACCATCTCGTCGGGCGGCAAGACGTTCTCGGCGACCGGCTGGAAGATCGGCTGGGTGCACGGTCCCGCCGAGCTGATCACCGCGGTGCTCACCGTGAAGCAGTTCCTCACCTATGTGAACGGCTCGGCGTTCCAGCCGGCGATCGCCGTCGGTCTGCGACTGCCGGACTCCTACTTCGACGACGCCCGGGCGATGCTGCTGCACAAGCACGGCATCCTGGGCGATGCGCTGCGCACGGCAGGATTCGACGTGCACCCACCGCAGGGCGGGTACTTCACCGTCGCCGACGCGACAGCGCTGGGCGGCGCGGACGCCATGGCCTTCTGCCGCGCACTTCCGGAACGCGCCGGCGTGGTGGCGATCCCGATCACCGCGTTCGTGGCTCCCGAGCATCACGGCGACTATTCGGGGCTGGTGCGCTTCGCCGCCTGCAAGAGGGTCAAGGTGCTCGAGGAGGCCGACCGCCGGCTCGCGGCGCTCGGCTGAGGGCCGGGCATCGGGCATCCGGCATCCGGCATCCGGCTTGACGACGCGCTCCGGGGGCCGATGGACCGGTATCCCGATGCGCTCCGGGGGCCGACACGCCAGATTTCGGACCTTTCCCGCGAACCCGTCCGTCATCTGACGTGTCGGCCCCCGTTCTGTATCGCGCGAACGGCGATGGGAGCTCAGCGCTGCGGGACCACGGCATAGCGGCGCAGCCGCAGGACGGGATTGGCCTCACGCGTCCGGGCGATCAGCCCCGGGTCGACGGATGCCAGTGCGATGCCCTCCCCCGCGCTGACGCCGGCGACCGCGACCCCCTGCGGGTCGATCACCTGCGACAGACCGACGCCGATCGGTGCGGGATGGTCGGCGGCGATCACGTACGCCGTGCTCTCGATGGCGCGCGCGGTGAGCAGCGTGCCCCAGTGATGCTCCTTGAGGGGGCCGCGCACCCACTCGGCGGGCACGATCAGCGCATCCGCTCCGGCATCGACGAGGGTGCGCGCGACCTCCGGGAAGCGCAGGTCGTAACAGGTCATCATCCCGAACCGGATGCCGTCGACGTCGAACACCGACGCCTGGCCGAGCTCTCCGGCTTGAATCCGGTCGGATTCGGTCTGCCCGAACGCATCGTAGAGGTGCTGCTTGCGGTACACCGCCTGCACTCCAGCATCCGACACCGCGACCAGCGTGTTGTGCACACGGCCGGCATCCGCTGTCTCGACCATGCCCGCGACGATGACGGCGCCGTGCTCACCCGCGAGCGACTGCAGGGCCTGCACGAACTCCCCACCGACCGGCTCTGCGTTCGCAGCGAGCGAGTCGTCCATCGGGTCGACGAAGAAGCTGCTGTACTCCGGGAGCACGATCACCCGGGCACCGCGAGCCGCGGCATCTGCGACGAGTCCCGCGATGCGCGCGCGATTGGACTCCCGCGATTCGGTGGGCGCGAACTGGCAGACGGCGACGAGCGGGGCGGATGCGGTCATCTGCCCATCCTCGCGCATCATCAGCGCATGCGCTCGGGCTCGCCCTCCTCGTCGACGGCGTCGTCCGCGTCCTCCGACGCGGACTCCTGCTCGACGCGAATGACGGGGATCGCCGCCGTCTCGTCCACGAGCTCCTTGCGGAGCCGGCCGGTGCCGCGGACCAATCCGAAGTAGGCCGCGGCGAGCAGGGCGATCCAGATCGCTCCGACCACGAGCGCCGGGCGGCTGTCGGGGATGATGCCGATCAGCACGATGACGAGCACGATGACGGCCATCGCCACGTAGTTCCCGACCGGCCAGAGCGGTGCGGGGAACTCGGAGGGCAGCTTCTTCTCGCGGGTGATCTCTGCCTTCATCCGGGCGTGCGACACGAGGATCATCAGCCAGACGACGACGGTCGCGAAGGTCGCCAGCGCCGCGATGAGGAAGAAGATCTGGTCGTGGAACCAGACGTTCAGCAGAACCCCGACCAGGAGGGCCGCGACCATGGTGAGCACGGTCATGAACGGCACGCCCGCCTTGGTCGTGCGCGCGAACGCGCGGGGAGCCTGGCCCTGCTCCGCCAGCCCGTGCAGCATGCGTCCGGCGGCGAAGATGTCGGCGTTGATGGCCGACAGCGCCGCCGTGATGACGACGAGGTTCAGGATGTTCGCTGCGCCGGCGAGACCCAGGCTGCTGAAGATCGACACGAAGGGACTCGCCTCGCCGTCGATCGTGTCCCACGGCTGGATCATCATGATCACGCCCAGCGCCAGCACGTAGAACAGCAGGATGCGGACCGGAACCGAGTTGATGGCGCGCGGCAGCACCTTCTTCGGGTTCTCCGCCTCGCCCGCGGTGATGCCGATGACCTCGGTGCCGCCGAACGCGAACATCACGATGGTCAGCGACGCGAGCACGCCCCAGAGCCCGTTCGGCGCGAAGCCTCCCTCGCCCACCAGGTTGTGGAACCCCGCCTCATGTCCGCCCGCGTTCGCGAAGCCGAAGAGGATGATCGCGATGCCACCGGCGATCATCGCGACGATGGCGACGATCTTGATCAGGGCGAACCAGAACTCCAGCTCGCCGAACACCTTCACGCTGACGAGGTTCACCGCCGCGATGATGAACACCACCGCGAGGATCCACACCCAGCGCTCGACCTGCGGGAACCAGAACCCCATGTACACGCCGAAGGCCGTCACGTCGGCGAGGGCGACGACGAACATCTCGAAGGTGTAGGTCCAGCCCGTCAGGAAGCCGGCGAAGGGACCGACGTACCGCGAGGCGTACTGCCCGAAGGATCCGGCCACGGGATGACGCACGGCCATCTCGCCGAGGGCGCGCATCACCAGGAAGATGACCGCGCCGCCGATCATGTAGGCGAGCAGCACCGCCGGGCCCGCGGTCTGGATCGCGGCCGACGAGCCGTAGAACAGGCCGGTGCCGATTGCGGATCCCAGAGCCATGAACTGGATGTGCCGGGCGGTCAGGCCACGACGCAGCGTCTGCGAGGTCTCGGTGGTGTGCACGATTCTCCTTCGAACGGACCGGCCGATCGCGTGATCCGGGCTTCATCACGAGGCCCGAACCGTGCGGATCCCTACGATGAAATCCCATCGGCGGGTCGTTCCCCGACCAGATGCGGGAATCTGCGTCTGGGATCACAGACGATCGGCTGTCCCTGCGCGATCGGATGCCGCAGACGCGAAGAAGGCCCGATCCTTGCGGACCGGGCCTTCTTCTCTTTGTTGCGGGGACAGGATTTGAACCTGCGACCTCCGGGTTATGAGCCCGGCGAGCTACCGAACTGCTCCACCCCGCGGCACGTCTTAAAGCCTAACACGCAGGTGAACAGGAGGCGAATCGAGCGGCCTCCCGCGCGACGGGCGGGCGTGTCGCGCGCCCGTCGACCGTGCGTTCAGGCGTCGGCGGCGTCCCCCTGGCGCTCCAGCTCGCAGTCCGGGCCGGGGAAGATCAGCGACTCCCCGCCGTCGTCGAACCGCACCAGATAGGGCGGTCCGCCGTCCTCCCCGCGCGTCTCCAGCACCTCGCCGTGCCGCTCCGAATTCCCGACCCGTGCGCCATGGATCCTGATGCGCGATCCTACTTCTGCTCGCATCGCGACCACCTCCCGCAGCCTGATGCTCTCATTGTCCGCGCGTCCGAGCCGGACTGCCAGTGGCAGTTCGGCTCCCGGCATCCGAATCGGCACAGACTCGCACAAATGCACAACGTCGCAGAGATCCCGAGGGATTCTGCGACGTTGTGCGGAACTGCGAGCGAGGGCTACTCCCCAGCGGTCTGACCCTCCAGCTCGAGGATCTTCTGGACCGCGGCGGTGAGCTTCTCGTCCTGCACGGCGAACTCGGAGAGGTCGCCGTCGCGCAGCGCCGCGTTCCTCGCGGCGAGCGCCGCTCCGGCATCCGCCAGCGCCTGCTTCATGGCATCCGAGGACGTGGGAGGCGTGGTGCCGCCCTCATCCGGCGGCGTGGTGCCCCCGTCCCCGGGATTCGGGGTCACGCCCTCGTCGCCGCCCGGCGCACCGGCGTCGCCGCCGAACAGCGCGTCCAGCGCCTCGGTCAGGGTGTCCTCGAACGCGACCCGGTCACCGAAGGCGACGAGGATCTTGCGCAGCGTGGGCAGCTTGGTGCCCTCGGACGACTGCACGAACACCGGCTGCACGTACAGCAGACCGCCGCCGACCGGCAGAGTCAGCAGGTTGCCGTACTTCACCTCCGACTTTCCGATCGTGAGCACGTTCAGCTTCTCGGCCACGCTGGCGTTCGAGTCGAACGTGTTCTGCACCTGACCGGGGCCTGGCACAGTGCTGGAAGTGTCGATCTCCAGCATCCGCAGCTTGCCGTAGTCCTTCGCCTTCACGCCGGCCTTGTCGCCCGCGTCCGAATCGACGGCCAGGTAGCCCATCAGCACCTGCCGGCTGTCGCCGGCGCCGTCGGCGGGGATGAACGTCGAGAACATCGAGAACCGCGGCTCGTCCTGACCCGGCATCTTCATGGACAGGTAGTACGGGGGCTGCAGCTGGCCCTTCTCGCGCGGGTCCTCCGGCGTCTGCCAGCGGTTGTCCTCCTGAGCGAAGGAGCCCGCGTCGTCGATGTGGTAAACGCCGAGGATGTCGCGCTGCACCTTGAACAGGTCGGTGGGGTACCGCACGTGGCTGATCAGGTCGGCCGACATGTCGCTGATCGGCTTGACCGTGGTCGGGTAGATCTTCTCCCAGGCTTTCAGGACCGGATCCTGGTCGTCCCAGGCGTACAGCTTGACGGAGCCGTCGTAGGCGTCCACGGTGGCCTTGACCGAGTTGCGGATGTAGTTGATGTTGTCGAACGCGACCGCGGAGGCCGGCGTCTGCGAGTCTGCGATGGCGTCCTGCATGCTGACCGTCTTGGAGTACGGGTACGACGCGCTGGTGGTGAAGCCGTCGACGATCCACACGATGTGGCCGTCCACGACGCTCGGGTAGGGGTCGCGGTCCAGCGTCAGGTACGGGGCGACCTTCTTCACGCGCGTGAGCGGGTCGCGGTCGTACAGGATCTGCGAGTCGGGGTTGACCAGGTTCGAGAACAGGATCTGCTCGGACTGGAACTTCAGCGCGTACAGCAGCTTGGTGAACGTGTTGCCGATCCGCGGTCCGCCGTTGCCGGTGAACGTGGTCTTGGTGTCGCTGCTCTCGCTGTCCTGACCGCGCGGGTAGTCGATCTCGACGGGTTTGGTGCCCTCCGGCGCGCCGACGATGGAGTACTCCGGCGAGGTCTCGCCGAAGTACACGCGCGGCTCGAAGTGCTCGCTGTCGGTCAGGAAGCCCGAGGTGGGGATGCCCTGCTCCAGGAACACCGGATCGCCGTCCGAGGTGCGCTCGTTGCCCGCCATGGCGACCAGGCCGTAGCCGTGCGTGTACACCGCAGCGCGGTTGTTCCAGCTGTCACCGCCGCCGAGCTTGTTCATGTCGAGATCGCGGACCGAGACGACGGTGTCCTGCTTCTTGCCGTCGATCGTGTAGCGGTCGACGTCCATGTCCGTGGCGAACTGGTAGTAGGAGCGGTACTGCTCGAGCTGGCGGACGGTCGGGCCGATGACCGCCGGGTCCATGATGCGGATGGATGCCGTGGTGTCGGCATCCGCACGCAGCTGACCGGCGGCGGTGTCGGTGGTCGCCTTGAACGGAGTGACCTCCATGTCCGCGACGCCGAACGCCTCCTTGGTGGCGTTGATGTTCCGCTCGTAGTACTGCGCCTGATAGCTGTTCTCGTTCGGCTTCACCTGGAAGGTGGTGACAACCCACGGGTAGCCCATGCCCACCACCAGCGAGGCGACGATCAGCAGCGCGGTGGCGGCCAGCGGGAAGCGCCAGCGGCCGATCACGGCGGTGATCAGGAACAGCACGGCGACGACCGCGGCGATGATCGACAGGATCGCCAGTCCCGGGATCGTGGCGTTCACTCCGGTGTATCCCGCACCGGTGATGCGGCCCTCCGGCTGCACCAGGGTGAGGTAGCGGTCCAGCCACAGGCTCACGGCCTGCACGGCGAGGTAGAGGCCGGCGAGCACCGCGAGCTGGATGCGCGCGGGCTTGGAGATGCGCAGCTCGCGCTGGCCGATGCGCACCGAGCCGTACAGATAGGACACCAGCGCGGTGATCACCAGGCACAGCAGCAGCACGGCGGAGACGAACGCCAGCAGCATCGAGTAGAACGGCATCGCGAAGAGATAGAAGCCCGTGTCCAGGTGGAACTCGGGGTCGAGCGTCTTGGTGCTCACACCGTTGGCCCACAGCCACACGGTCTTCCAGTTGCCCGCGGCGGCGAAGCCCGCGAAGATGCCGAAGAACACCGGCATCCCCCACATCGCCAGCCGGCGCAGCGGCTCGATGACCTCCTGATAGCGGTCCAGCTGCGAACTCAGCCGCACGTACACCGGGCGGAGCCGGTACGCGAGCTGGATGCACAGGAAGATCGGCAGCGCCATGCCGAGGAAGCCGAGCCCGAACATCGAGACCGTGGCGATCCACTGCGTGGTCAGGACGTTCGTGAACTTCAGCTGGTCGAACCAGAGGTACTCGGTGTACAGCGACGCGAAGATGAAGAACGCGGCGATCAGGGCGACGATGATCGCCACCGAGACGGCGAGGATCCGGCGCGAGGCGCTGCGTGTGGCCGGCGGGTGGGATGAGGAGGTGGTCACCGTCCCATCCTATGCAGGGCACCTATGACGGCACCCCGGGTTCCGCTCAGCGCGAAGACGTCACTTCGATGCGGCGGTGCACACCGGCAGTTTCGAGGTGTCGCCGTGGTCGGCGATGACCTCGAGGATGTCGAGGGAGTCCTGCAGCGTGGCCGTCTTGAACACCTTCAACCCGTCCGGGATGTGGCCGACGACCTCGTCGCAGTTGCTCTCCGGGGCGAGGAAGACCGTCGCGCCGGCATCGCGCGCGCCGAACAGCTTCTGACGGATGCCCCCGATCGGCCCGACATCCCCCGCGGCGTCGATCGTGCCGGTGCCGGCCACGTTCACTCCGCCGTTGAGTTCGCCCGGCGTGAGCGTGTCGATGATCCCGAGCGCGAACATCATGCCGGCGCTGGGGCCGCCCACGTTGTCGAGCTGCAGCTTGACGTCGACGGGGAAGGTGTAGTCGGTCGTGAGGGTGATCCCGATCAGCCAGGTGGTGGCGCCACTGGCATCCTTCGTCTTCTTCGGGGTGATCGCGACGGTGTCGGTCTCGCTCCCCCGCTTCACGCTGAGCGTGACCTCGGAGCCCTTCGCCTTCTGGATCGTGTCGCGCAGCAGGGTGGCCGAGTTCACGTCGACCCCGTCGATCGCGAGGATTCGGTCGCCGTCCTTCAGCAGGCCCTCCGCGGGCGAGTCCTTGAGCACGCTGACGACCTCGACCTGCGCGCCGACGTCGTAGCCCAGCTCGGTGAGGGCCGCCGCGGTCGCCTCGTGCTGGGAGTCGACCATCAGCGCGGCGTTCTGCTGATCGCGCTGCTCGCTGGTCACGCCCTCCGGGAAGACGGCGTCGATCGGCACGACGGCACGCGAGGGGTCGAACCAGGCCAGCGCCAGCTCGAACCAGGTGGGCGTGCGCTGCCTGTTGCCGATGACCTGCACCGTGGTGAGGTCGAGCGTGCCGCCGGTCGGGTACGTCTTGGCGTCCTTCACCTCGATGAGCGGGACCGAGGCGCCGTCGGTGCCCTTGGCCGTGCCGAGCGTGTCGAACACCGGGCCGGGCCGCTGGATCACGTACTGGGTCGGGATGAAGGTCAGTCCGACCAGCGCGACCAGCGAGATGCTCAGTGCGACGACGCCGACGATCGTGCCATTGCTGCGGCGTGATGACACGTGACCTCCGGGCGTTCGCGAGCGGCGTACAGATATCCCCGCTGCCAGGGCTGGAGCACAGGATCGTGTGACTAGCGTAGAGCGCACACGCTACGGGCATGCTGAGAGGGCCATTCGCATGACAGACGACGACCGCGATCCGTCCGACTTCGAGGAGATGCTGCGCCGCATGATGTCCGGCGGGCAGATCGACCCGGAGGAGCTCCGCGAGGCGCTCTCGAACATGCAGGGCATGCCGATCGATCCCTCCCAGATGCAGGGCTTCATGTCGCAGATGCAGGGCATGTTCGCGGGTGACCCGTGGCAGAACGCCGAGCGAGCCGCGCTGCACATCGCCAACCAGGACGGTCTCGGCATCACCGCAGGTTCCCAGTCGTCGCTGGCGGATGCCTTCGGCCTGGCGAACCTGTGGCTCAGCGAGGCCACCACGATCTCGGAGCTGTCCACGACCCCGCAGGCGATGACCCGCGGCGACTGGGTGCAGAAGACCCTGCCGGTGTGGAAGGAGATCGCCACGCCCGTGTCGACCTCGATCGCCGACGCCCTCATGGACGCGCTGCAGACACAAGTGCCCGAGGAGATGCAGGGCATGGTGCAGGGAGCGGGGCAGCTGATGCGGGGCCTGGGCGGTTCGCTGTTCGCCACCCAGTTCGGGCAGGTGCTGGGCCGGCTGTCGCTCGAGGTCGTCTCCGGCGGAGACGTGGGCATCCCGGTGCTGCCCGCCGGAACGGCGGCGGTCATCCCGCAGAACATCGCCGCGTTCGGCGAGGGGCTGGAGATCCCCGAAGACCAGATCACCCTCTACCTCGCGGTGCGCGAGCTGGCCTACGCGCGGCTGTACCGGCACGCCAAGTGGCTGCACCTGCACGTCCTCTCGCAGATCACCGACTTCGCCCGCGGTGTGACGGTCGACATCGACGCTCTGGAGGACCTCGCCTCGCGACTGGACCCCTCGAACCCGGAGGAGCTGCGCGCGGCGATCGAGGGCGGTGCCCTGCTGCCCGCTCAGACGGATGCCCAGCGCGAGGCCCTCACGCGCCTGGAGAACCTCATCGCCACGATCGACGGCTGGGTCGACGTCGTCACCGGCCAGGCCATCGCACGGCTCCCCGACGGCGCCCGTCTCGCCGAGGCGGCTCGCCGTCGTCGCGCGGTCGGCGGCCCCGCCGAGGATGCCCTGGGTGCACTGGTCGGCCTCAAGCTGCGTCCACGTCGACTGCGCGAGGCGTCCGCGATGTGGAAGGCCGTGACGGATGCCGTCGGCGTCGCCGCCCGTGACTCGCTGTGGGACTACCCCGACCTCATGCCGTCCTCGGAGGACATCGACGATCCGACGGCGCTGATCGAGCGGCTGCAGGCGCTTCAGCGCGGCGAGGCGCCCGCGGCCGACGAGTTCGACGAGGCGCTCGCGCGCCTTCTCGACGGCGACGATTTCGGCCGGGCGCCCGGCGAGAACGGTGAGGCTCCCGGCGCCGACGGCGATGCCCCCGGCAACGGCCGCGAGATCTCGGACGGCGACACGGGAGCGGACGGCTCCGACCCGGCATCCGACGACCGCCCGGAGGGCGACCGCCCGGTCTGAGTCTCCGGCGTCCGTTCCGGCGCCACTCTCCCTCCACAGGCGTCCGATCACGTGGATCCGTCCACAGATGGTCCGGACACGGCCCGCGGATGCCGCGGAGTGCCCAGAATCGGGCGTATGAGCCCGCGACCGACTCCCGCAACCACCCGACTCGATGCGCACTATCCGCTGCTGTGGCGGGACGAGCGCACCGTGCAGTTCGGGCTGGAGGGCGTGGTCGCGATCGACGTCGACGAGCCCTGGGTGGAACCGCTGCTGCTGCGACTCCAGGCGGGCATCCGCCCGGCGTCCTTCGATGTCGTGGCGCACGGAGTCGGGGCGCCCCGCGTCGCCGCGCGCGAGCTTCTCTCCCGGCTCCGCCCTGTGCTGGTGAGCGACCCGGCACCCGCACCGCCGGTGAGCATCGAGGGCGTCAACCTGTCAGACGATCGCGCACTGGAGCGGATGCGGCAGGCGATCGAGGACGAGGGCATCGCCGTGGCGGATCCCGACGCCCCCGACGCCGTCGCCCTCGTCCTGCTCGAGGGCGCCGCGGCGGCACTGCAGCTCGCGCCCTACCTGCGCGAGGACCGAGCGCATCTGCCGGTCGCGTTCGAGCGGGAGGCCGCCGTGATCGGTCCGCTCGTCGTCCCCGGCCGCACGCCGTGCCTGTCCTGCCGTGATGAGCACGAGACCCGGCGCGACCCGGCCTGGCCGATGCTGCACGCGCAGCTGGTCGGCCGCTCGGTGTCGATCTCCGCCGCACGCATCGCCCTCGCGGCGAGGCTGGCAGCGCGCGTGCTGCGCACGCCTGTCGAGGAGGCCGGGCTGACGGTGCGGGTCAGTCCCGACGGGCGGCTCGCCTGGCGCTCGGTGCGCCATCACGAAGGATGCCCGTGCCTCGAGACGCCGTCCCGATCTCCGCGAGGAACCGCGACGGCGCCCGCTCCCCTCGTCCCGCGCTGCGAGACCACGAGATCGCGAGGGTACGCGCGGCCCGCGTGATGCCCACGTAGGCCAGGCGGCGCTCCTCGTCGACCGCCTCGAACGTCGATGCGTAGGAGATCGGCAGAGCGCCCTCGGCCCAGCCCGCCAGCAGCACATGCGGCCACTCCAGGCCCTTCGCGGCGTGCAGGGTCGACAGCGTCACGGTGTGCAGGGTCGGCTCGTGCTGGTCCTTCGCCCGCGCCATCAGCTCGTCGGCGAACACCCGCAGCGTAGTGCCCTTCGGTGCCTCCTCGGCGAGACGGAGGATCGCCCGGCGCGCCTCCCACCCGTCTCGCTGCGCACCGCCGGCTGCCGGCGGCTCGTCAGTGAGTCCCAGGCCTCGCAGCACGTCGCGCACGGTGGGCAGGAACCCGGCATCCGTGGGCGCGACGGCTGCGCCTCGCAGTCCGAGCACTGCCTGACGCACCTCGGGCATGTCGAAGAAGCGGGTTCCTCCGAGCACGCTCGTGGCGATGCCGCGGGCGGCGAGCGCCTGCTGCAGCGCGGCGGACTGCACGTGCGCACGGTAGAGCACGGCGATGTCGGACGGCGAGACGCCGGAGGCGATGCGATCGGCGATGGCCGCGGCGATGCCGTCGGCCTCCTCGCGCTCGGTGTCGTAGGCCGTCACGGTGGGCGTCTCCGCACGCGCGTCCTCCCGCGCGGGCACGAGGGCGAGCGCTCCGGGTCGCCCGTGCATGAGCGCGTTCGCCGCCTCAAGGATGGGCGCCTGGGAGCGGTAGTTGGTCTCCAGGCGCACGACCGTGGCATCCGGATGGCGCTTCTCGAACTCCAGCAGGTAGCGCTGCTGCGCTCCAGCGAAGGAGTAGATGGTCTGGCTCGCATCGCCGACCACGCAGATGTCGCGACGATCTCCGAGCCACAGCTCCAGCAGCCGGTTCTGCAGCGGCGAGACGTCCTGGTACTCGTCGACTGTGAAGTGCCGGTACTGCTCGTGCACGGCCGCGGCGACGCGGGACTCGGTCTCGAGCATGCCCGCGCACGCGAGCAGGACGTCCTCGAAGTCGAGCTGGCGGCGGTCGTCCTTGAGCTGCTCGTAGGCGGCCTGCAGCTCGAGTAGCTGCTCCGGGCGGATGCCGGTGATGGGCCGTCCCTGCTGCGCGTACTGCTCGATGGAGAGCATCGACACCTTGCGCCACTCGATCTCGGAGGCGATGTCGCGCAGGGTCGCGGTGCTCGGACGCAGGCGCATGGCATCGGCTGCCTGGCCCAGCATCCGCACCTTGTTGTCGATGATCGAGGGCGCGGTGTCGCCGGTGAGCGTCGGCCAGAAGAAGTTCAGCTGCGCGAGCGCGGCGCTGTGGAACGTGCGGGCCGAGACGCCGCCGACCCCGAGCGCGCGGAGCCGGCCGCGCAGCTCTCCTGCGGCCTTCGCGGTGAAGGTCACGGCCATGACGCGCGACGGCGAGTACGCTCCCGTGTCGACGCCGTGCGCGATGCGGTGCGTGATCACCCGGGTCTTCCCGGTGCCGGCGCCGGCGAGCACGGCGACGGGTCCGCGCAGCACGGATGCCGCCTCCCGCTGCCTTTCGTCGAGGGCGTCGAGCGCGCTCACGCGGGTGACTCCTGGGCGGGCGGAGCGCTGCGCCCACCCGGCACGGCGGTTCCCGATGGCTCCTGATGCCAGTGCTCGATGAGCCTGCGCGCGATCGAGGCCGGACCCGGGAGCCCGACCGGGCCGTCGCCGGCGAGGGCGCTGCCGATCTCGTCGCGAGTGAGCCAGCGCACCTCGGTGATCTCCTCGCCGTCCGGCGCCGTGCGCTCATCGACGGCGACCGCGCGGAAGCCCAGCATCAGGGATCGCGGGTATGGCCACGCCTGCGAGGAGACGTACCGGATGTCGCGGACGCGCACGCCTGCCTCCTCGAAGAGCTCGCGGTGCACGGTGTCCTCCAGCGACTCCCCTGCCTCGACGAAGCCGGCGAAGCAGGAGTGCATGCGCCCGCGCCAGTTCGCGTTGGCGCCCAGCAGCAGTCGCTCGCCGTCCTGGCTCTCGACCGCGACGATCACTGCGGGATCGGTGCGCGGGAAGTGCTCGATGTCGCAGGTGGCGCACCGCCGGGACCAGCCTGCGCCCTGCAGTTCGAGGGCCTCGCCGCACCGGGCGCAGAACCGCGCGTCGTTCAGCCAGCCGGCGAGCGCGATCGCCGTGACGAACAGGTCCGTCTCATGGGGATCGAGCCGGCCGCCGGTATCCCGCAGGCCCAGCCAGGTCTCCTCGGGCGCGCTGTCGATGCTGTCGGTCTCGGCCGGCGCGGATGCCAGCAGCAGGGGCGCGCCGTCCCGATCGCGGCCGAGCAGAGCCCAGTCCGCGTTCCCGACCGCGCCCGCGTCGACGCGGAGCACGGCATCCGAGGCCACCCTCAGGCGACCCTCGCGCACGACGACGACGCGCGTGCCGGCCGCGGCGCGCAGCCGCGCGACGACGTCCGGCTCGGTGCGCAGTTCGGCCGCCCGGTCGAGGATGTCCCGTTCCGCAGTCATCCGCTCCTCCTGCTCTCGTGCCATGCGCTCGCTCACCGTAAACCGGGGCAAGGGCGTGGCGTGGGCGCACCGGATGGGGTGCGCGCCTACCCTGGAGGACATGGCACGCTCTCCTTTCACTCTAGTGGCGGCGGTCACGGCCGCACTGCCGGGGGCGGAGGTCACCGGCGCACGCGCCCTGACCTCGAACGGGGACGGGAGGTTCGACTCCGCGGTCGCCACCCTCGCCGACGGGCGCGAGCTCGTCATCCGCGCCGCATCCGACGATGCCGCCGCGCGCGAGCTCGCCGAGGAGTCCCTGGCGCTGCGTGCGCTGACGGCCGGTGCCCGCGAGATGCTGCCGTTCCAGGTGCCGACGCACATCGGCGAGACGACCGTCGGCGAAGCCAGGGCGCTGGTGACCGACCTGATGCCGGGGTTCCAGATCGAGGCCGGCGACATCCCCGCCGGACGGGGTGCGGCCGTGTCGATCGGCGAGGCTATCGCCGCCGTGCACTCGCTGCCCGCGTCGGTGGTGCGGGCCGCGGGGCTCACGGTCCGTGATGCTGCGACCGTCCGAGCCGAGATCCAGCAGCTGATCGATCGTGCGGCCGCCACCGGACGCGTGCCCGCCCGTCTCACGGCGCGGTGGCGAGACGCGGCGGCCGATGACGAGCTGTGGCGCTTCGAGACCGCCGTCACGATGGCGGGTCTGCAGGCGCAGTCGTTCCTCTTCGAGGACGACCCGAACGACGGACCGCAGGTGACCGGGGTGATCGGCTGGCGCGGGCTGACCGTGAGCGATCCCGCCGAGGATCTGGGCTGGCTCTCCGGCGCCAGGGACGCCGCCGATGACGTGTTCGCGGCGTACGTGTCCGCGTCGTCCCGCGCCGCCGACGATGCACTGCGCGTGCGCGCCCGGCTGCACGCCGAACTGGAGTTCGCCCGCTGGCTGGTGCACGGCGACGAGCTGCGCCGCCCCGACATCGTCGACGACGCGGCGGGGCTGTTGGAGTCCCTCGCCGACGGCCTGCGCAGCGACGACCTGCGCGTGGTCGCCGCGTACACCGGCGGCGTCGACTCGGCGCTCGATGTGCTCGAGCAGACACCCGAGACAGCAGCCAACGCGATCGACACCTCGATGCAGACCGACGCGTACCGGCCGGAGGATCTCTGGCTGGACGAGGCCGAGACGGGCGAGGACGACCCCGCCGCGTCCGACGCTGAGGAGGCCGGCGATGCCGAGGGCTCCGAGCCGTCGGGCACGGAGGGCGAGGACAGCACCTCCACCGAGCAGCACGGCTCGTGGGAGCAGGACACGCAGGACCTCGGCGAGATCAGCGGCGTGCGCGGCTCGACGCATCGCGACGGGGAGACCGGTCCGGTACCCTCCGAGCCGGATGCGCCGAGTGACATCGACTCGGCCGAGGAGGCTCAGCGGGCGGCGCGCGCGGCGCTCCAGCGCTGGACCAACTCCGCCTCGGAGTAGATCCGGTCGCCGCGGATGACCAGGTCGTCGGCCACGTAGAACAACGCCACGTCGATCTGGTCCAGCGGTACGCCGAACCGGCGGTGGTACGCGACCCGGTAGAGGGCGAGCTGCAGCATCCGCTCCTCCTTCTCCTGCGCGGTGCGCGGCGCACGGCCCGTCTTCCAGTCGACGATTTCAATGCGACCGCCGCGATCCTCGCGGCGGTAGACGGCGTCGAGCTTGCAGATCACGATGTGGCCCGCCCCTGCGCCCTGGGTCGCGGAGCCGATCGAGGCGTCGGCGCCGAACGCGAAGTCGATCTCGATCTCCACCGCGATCGGCTGCAGCGCCGCCCACTCGCTGCGCTCGAAGATCTCGCGGAGCGCGGTCAGCGCCTGCTCGTCATCGCCGCTCACCGCGACCATGCCCGAGGTCTCAGGCGCGTCCTCGTCGAGCTCCCACAGCGCGCTCTCGGCGGCACCCGCGCCGACGAGGCCGGAGCGGTGCTCCACCCAGGCGTGGAAGAGCGTGCCGATCCTGGTCTGCGTGTAGGGACGCTCGGGCATCGGACGCCCGAGGTCGCGCAGGGTGCCGCGGTAATCAGCGACCCAGTCCTTGAACCGGGAGGCGGGCACACGGGTGGGCGCGTCACCCCCGGCACCGCGCAGGCGCTCCGCGCGCTCGGCCAGCAGACGCTCCAGCTGCACGCTGGGCTCGGGAGCCTCGCCATCCATCGCCGCGCGGACCAGACCCGCCGCCTCGGTGACGCGACCACGCCTGCCACCGAGGGGATCGAGCGGCCACGCCGCGGTCATGCCCGGTCCCTCATACGGGTTGTCGTCGGGATCCACGTCGCCGATCGGGTCGAGGCCGAGCACGTCGATCGCGTCCCGCAGATAGGGACTGGCCTTACGGGGCCTGGTCTGGCCGGCCCAGTGCGCCCCCGAGAGCAGCAGGTCCTGCCGTGCCCTGGTCACAGCGACATAGGCGAGCCGGCGCTCCTCCTGCTGCTGGTAGTCGCGGTACTCGTTCTTGAACCGGCGCAGCGCACCACCGTGCGGGAACGCCTTGGTGACACCCGCCGCCAGCGCGTCCAGCGCGGCCTTGTGCCGCTTCGCGGGAGCGTCGCCGGCAGCGTCCATCTCCGCCTGCGGATCCCAGCGGAACGCGGGAAGGGCGTCGCGATCGCCACGCAGCGCGAACGGGACGACGCCGAACCCGAACCAGCCGGACGTGTCGCTCACCCGGCCGGGCAGCTCGTCCTCGACCAGGCGCACCACGGCGACGGCATCCCACTCCAGGCCCTTGGAGCCGTGGATCGTGAGCAGCTGCACGACGCCGGGCTCGGGCGGCTCAGGCCGGGGCATGAGCTCGTCGGTGCTCTCGGCCTTGTCCAGCCAGGCGAGCAGGCTGCCGATCGTGCCGCGATCATCCGCACTGAGGAAGGCGCGCACCTCGTCGGTGAACGCGCGCAACTGGGTCGCGGCGACGCGGGCAGGCCCCCTCGTCTCATTCGCGGCGAGCTCGATGTCCAGCCGCAGCTCCAGTTCGATGAGGCGGAGCAGCTCGGGGATCGGCAGGCCCGCCGAGCGGCGCAGCCGCTCCAGGATCTCCCCGGCGGCGCGCAGCCGTGCCCTCCCCTCCGGCGTGATCCCGGCGATGAGGCGGTAGTCGTCGGGGGCGGCGCGGAGGAAGTCGACCGCGTCGACGATCGAGACCGCCTCGTCCGCGCCGCGCGAGGAGCGCAGCCGCTGCTGCACCTCGTCGGAGAGGGGGCTGAGGTCGGCATCCCGGCCGGCGAGCGCGGATGCCAGGTCGTACAGCGCCGCCATGTCGGCGACGCCGATCGCGAAGCGAGGTCCCACCAGCATCCGGATCAGCGCGGAGCCGGCCGTGGGGTCGTGGATGACCCGCAGCATCGAGACGACGTCGACCACCTCAGGGGTGGAGAGCAGGCCGCCGAGGCCCAGGATGCGGTGCGGGATGCCGCGGCGCGCGAGCGCGCCGGCGAAGGTCTGCATGTGCCGCTTGGAGCGGAACAGGATCGCCCCGGTGTGCGCGCGGTCGGCCCCGGATGCCGCGTGCTCCGCCCTGCGCTGCTCGAACCATGCGCTCACCTGCTCAGCCTCGTCGTCGACCGTGTGCGGGAAGAGCACCTCGACCCGGCCGGCACCGGCACCCGGCCGCGCCTCGAGTGCGGGCACGTCGAGTCCGGGGCGCTTGAGCGGCTCCAGGATCCGGTTGGCGACGTCGAGGATGCTGCTGTCGTTGCGCCAGCTGGTCATCAGGCTGTAGGTGGTCGCAGACCTCTCCTCGGCGAACGCCCGACCGAAGGCATACAGGTTGTCGGCGCTCGCGCCCCGCCAGCCGTAGATGGACTGATGCGGATCGCCGACAGCCATCACCGCGCTGTCACGGAACAGCGCCGCGAGGAAGCGGGTCTGGATGACCGAGGTGTCCTGGTACTCGTCGAGCAGCACGACGCGGTGCTGTTCACGCAGCTCCGCGCGCACATCGGGGGCGGTCTCGACGATGTCGAAGGCGCCGCCGACCTGATCGGCGAAGTCGAGCACGCCACGGCGCTCCTTCTCGGCGATGTATTCCCGCACCAGGCGCACCAGCACCGGCATGCTCAGCAGATTGAGCGCCGCCGTGTCCACGTCGCGATTGCTGCGGTACGGCTCGAAGGCCGCGGCCTGCTCCACGGCGATGCGCTCGACGGCATCCAGGTCGACGCGATGGTCGAGCACCTCCGCGGCGAGCTTCTGCACAGCGTCGATCACCGTCCCGAGCGCGCGGTCGATGTCCTCCAGCCCTGGAAGGTCGGCGCGGAGCACGACGGCGCGGGCGATCAGCCAGGATGCCGACTGGCTGAGCATCGCTGCCTCGGGGTCGCGCCCGATGCGGGCGGCGTGCTCGCGGACGATGCCGTCGGCGAAGGCGTTGTAGGTGGAGACCCGCGGGCGGATCAGCAGATCCTCCGCCGAGCGGGGTGTGCGCGGATCCCACCCGGTCTCGTGGCGCGCGGCCAGTTCGTCGAGCACCTGGATGCGCACCGCGTCGCGCTGCGCGCCCGGTGCGGCGTCGTGCACGCGGCGCAGGGCGTCCGTCGCGACGATCTCCGGCAGGTGCGGGAGCAGGCCGCGCCGGCCGAAGTGGTCGATGGTCTCCAGACGGGCGCCGATGCGCTCGGCGAGCTCGCCGGCCGCCTTGCGCGTGAACGTGAGGCCGAGCACCTCGTCCGGGCGCACGTGCCCGTTGGCGACGAGCCAGACGACCCGGCCGGACATGGTCTCGGTCTTGCCGCTGCCGGCCCCCGCCACGACCAGCGCCGGGGTGGGCGGGGCCTGGATGACGAGCTGCTGCGCGTCGGTGGGGACGGGCAGTCCGAGGGCGAGCGCGATGACCTCGGCGGAGATGGCGGACGGAGCCCCCCAGTCGGCGGCCGTGCTCACGCGCTCACCGCCGGGACCGTGTGGATGTGGCACGGGGTCACCCGGACGAGCGTGTCGGCGCAGTGCGCCTCCACCTGGGCGGTGAAGCTGCTGGCGGCCATGCCGCGCCCTGCCTCGGAGACGCGGTGCAGGAACGCGGCCCTGGCCTCGTCGTCGAGCGTGTGCTGGTGGGCGACCCGATAGTCCGCCTTGCCGACGGTCTTGGAGACGATCACCAGGCGCGCTCCGGTGAGGGCCGCGGGCGGGGCGCCCTCGATCAGTCCCTGCTGCACGGCGATCTGATAGGCGGCGAGCTGGGCGTGCTCGCGCACGTTCGCCTCGGTGTCGGGCTCGTACTTCCCGGTCTTCAGGTCGACCACGACCACCCGCTCACCGTCCTGGCCCTCGCTCATCCGATCCCACTTCTGCCCCCGCGCGGCATCGTGCTCACCGGCACCGAACGGGTACACCTCGACGCGGTCGATGACGCCACTCACCACCGCGCGCGGCGGGACGCCGGCCTCCGGTACCGCTGTCGGCCGCGGCGCGCCCGCGTCGTCGCCATCCGCGAGCCGGGAGCCGGACACGTCCGGTGCCTCGGCATCCGGCAGCACCTGCTCGGTGTCCAGATCCACGGCGAACCGGAATTTCGCCTCAGCGCCCACGACCCGTCCGCCGTCGCGAGCGGTCTCGCCGAGGTACGAGTGCAGCCGCTGCACGTACAGATCCGCGCGGCGGCGCTCCTTCCGGCCGATCCACTCGGTCTCGAAGTCCAGCTCCGGCCAGTGCTCGTCGACGATCGCCGTCATCGCTGCCAGGTCGCCGTCCGGCACCTTCTCCATCGCCTCGTGGACGATCGTGCCGATCCCGGCCGAGGGCGGGGCGACCGTGTCTCCGCCGAGCGCAGAGACGACCCAGTTCAGCCCGCACTCCTCGAAGGCCTCGAGCCTCGACGGCGACACCTTCACCGGCGCCGCCGCGAGGTCGCGCAGCGGCGCCGCACTCGACACGGAGGTCACGCCGTACCAGTCATCGGGAGACGCCCCGGGAACCCCCGCATCGGCGAGCAGGCGCAACTGCCCGGCAGCCGCGGCGCGCTCGGCGGGATCGGACGCGGTCGTCAGCGTGCGCCGATGCCGTGCCACCAGTCCGCGCAATGTGAGCGGATGCGCGAACCGCTGCTCCTCGGCCTCCGCCGGCGGCGGTGCGGGCAGGAACGAGAAGAACGGACTGGGCGTCATGTCGTCGTCGTCCACTCCGGAGACCACGAGCCGCGTGCGAGCCCGCGACAGCGCGCGCACGAACAGGCGCAGCTCATCATGCAGCGCGGCACGTCGCCGGTCCAGCACCCCCGGTACGACCTCGGGGTGGCCGTCCCGCGTGGCGGCGAGCCACTCCCCCAGACGCCAGGTCTCCAGCATCCCGCCGCGCAGGCGCACGTTCGGCCAGATGCCGTCCTGCACACCGGCGACCACCACCGCCTCGAACTCGGCGCCGAGCGCGGAGGCCGGGGTCATCAGCGTGACCAGGCCGGGCCGGTCGGGAGTGGAGAGCGTGTCCTCCGGGACCTCACTGTCGAGGATGTCGCGGATGAACAGCGTGGGCTTCTCCTGCGGCGAGCGCTCCACGAACCGTTTGGCCGCGTCGAACAGCGCCACCAGGCTGTCCAGCGCGCGGGCGATCTCGGCTCCGCCGGGCTGATCTGCGGCCGCGCGCCAGGCGGCCTGCAGTGACGTGCCGCCGATGGAGCGGGCGCGGTCCCACACGCGCCAGAGCAGCTCGTGGATGGTCTCCCCAGCAGCGCCCGCGGCCTCCAACTGGGCGAGCGTCTCGGCGAAGCGCTGCGCGACACGGGCCTCGGGCGCGTCGACACGATCGAACAGGTGCGGGAACTGCAGCGCCTCTCGCAGCAGTTCCCGGGCGGGCGTGGATCCGCCGCCGGCGAGCTCCACGTGCCGGAGCCGCGCACGAAGACGCCGCAGCCCCACGGCATCCAGCCCGCCGAACGGCGAGACGAGAGCCTCGGCGAGCAGGTCCGACGGGCGATCGGCCGCGGGCATCAGCCCCAGCCGCACGATCTCGACGATCTCGCGCACGGTGCCGTCGCTGCCCAGCGGGCGCGGCACGCCAGCGGCGCGGGTGGGCACCTCACGGGCCGCGAGCTCGGCCTCGAGCATGACGATCTGCCTGGTGTCGTGGGCGATGACGGCCATGTCCGTCCACGCGATGCCGTCGCTGAGGTGCCAGTCGCGCAGGGTGGCTGCGATCCGGTCGACCTCCTCGTGCGGCGACGGCGCGATGAGGGTGCGGACGCCGTCGCCCGCCACCTCGCCGGGCGCGCGACGGTGATCCACGCGGCCGGCGACGCCGATCGCCTGCGTGACGGTCCTGGTCAGCGCGGTCAGCGTCGGGCTCTGCCGGTGCGGGGTGTCGAGCACGTGCACGTCGCCGAGCACCTGCGCGAGCTCGGCGAACAGCTGAGGGCTCGCGCCGCGGAACGCGCCGGACGAGATGTCGGGGTCGCCGAACGCGAAGACGGCCACGCCGCGCTCGCGCAGCGCTCGCACCAGGCGGATGCCACCGCGGGTGAGCTCCTGCGCGTCGTCGATGAGCACGGTGCGAAGGGCGGCGAGGGGGCCGAGGGACGCCGGATCCGCCGTGCTCAGGATGCCCGTCGCCTCGGACAGCAGTTCGGGAATGTCGCGGTGGGCGACGCGCATGCCGTCCATCACGTCGCGGTACTCGGCGAGGAAGTCCGCCGCCGACTGCCACACCTCGCGGCCGGAGCCCTCCAGCTCGCCAGGCCGCACGCCCAGTTCGGTGCACTCAGCCAGGAAGGCGCGCAGCTCGGAGCGGAAGCCCTTCGAGGCACGCACGGCCGGGCTGAGGGCGTCGGGCCAGCGACGCTCGTCGTCCTCGGCGTCGCCTGCGAGGAGGTCGGCGAGGATGCGGTCCTGGTCTGCGCCGGTGAGCAGCGCGGGTGGATCCTGCCCCTCGCGCACCATGGCGCCGCGGACGAGCTGGAAGGCGAATGAGCCCAGCGAGCGCACCAGCGGCCCGGGCGTCGCCTGGTCGATCCGCACGCCCACCCGGTCGCGCAGTGCGGTGGCCGCCTGGCGGCTCGGTGTGATCACGAGCAGCTCCTCGGGGAGCAGCACGCCGTCGAGCAGGTGCACGACGCGGTCCACGAGCGCGGCCGTCTTGCCCGTGCCCGGTGCGCCGATCACGACGCCGGATGCCGTGGGGTCGGCGTGCACGACGACGTGCTGAGCGGCATCCGGGATCATGTCCTCCACGCTAGCGGCGGGTGCCGACAGCGTCGGTCCATCGCGCTGTGCGCCCAGGGCGAAATCGGCGCTGCCGCCGGGCTCGGCGCGCGGGCCAGCGGGTAGAGTCGACCGTGTTCGCAGACATCTGAGGAGAACGCGTGGAAATCCGCATCGGCATCGTCAACACCGGTCGTGAGCTGAGCTTCGAGACCAGCACCAGCGCCGACGAGATTCGCTCGCAGGTGGCCGGAGCGCTCGAGCAGAACGCCAGCCACCTGAGCTTCACGGATGCGAAGGGCAGCTCGTACATCGTCCCCACCGCGAACCTCGCCTACATCGAGCTGGGCACCGAGGAGTCGCGCCGCGTCGGCTTCGTCGCCTGACATGTACATCCTGCTCGCGCTGATCGCCGCCTGCTCGCTGGGCATCGGACTGCACTTCGTGCTGCCGAAGCGCGATCTGCGCGGGGTCGCGGTGACACCGGGTATCGCGACCGCCGCCGCTGCGGCGATCTACACGATCCTGCAGTGGTCAGGCGTCGCCGAGACCAGCGCGTGGCTGTGGTTCGCGAGCCTGGGTGGCGGGCTGCTGCTGGCGGCCCTTCTGACCCTCGCGATCAGCGCGGTGCGCACACGCCGCGACGCAGAGGCGAAGCAGGCGCTCGGCATCTGACGCCGCGAGAGCGGATGCTACGAGGCGAGTCCCATCGCATCCATGCGGCGCGCGTGCGCACCCATCAGTTCGGTGTAGACCGGCTCGATGCGGCTGTCGTCGGCCTCCAGGCGGCCGGGGCGCAGCGCGTCCCTGCACACCAGCAGCGTGTCTCCGACCAGTCGACGTCCCCACATCGACAGCAGTGAGCGCCACTCGTGGTCGCTCTCGATCGTCTCGCGGATGATCGCGACGATCTCGTCGCCGGCCTCCCGCTGACGCAGGATCTCCGCGACCTGCTCCCCGGTACGGCCGTAGCTGGAGGCCAGCGCCAGATAGAAGTCGTCCAGCATTCCGGCGGTCAGGTGGACCGCGAGCAGGGTCTCCTCCTGGCGGACGCCGATGGTCTTGCGGCGGAAGGCGTCGAGGTTCTCCCGGAACGGCAGCATCACCTCGGTCGGGTCCTCCCCCTGCTCGGCGATGACCTTCACGATCCCGCGATGTTTGTCGAGCGCCGCTCCCGCGGCGCGGGACAGCGCCTCCTTGCGGGCCAGGGACTGCGTGCCGCGGATGCTGCGGCTGAGCGTCTCGAAGTAGCCCAGCTGCAGGTAGGCGGCCTGTCCGAGGAAGCGATTCAGCTCGGGCGCGAGCTCGGCGAAGTCCACGCGCTGCGCGCCGCCGTCGTCGCCCCTGCTGCGCAGGGTGAGCGTGCGTCGCTGCGGCTTGCGCTTCCAGAACCAGTTGACCACCCGCCCAGACTACCGGCCGCGGTGCCGGAGCCTGCGGAGGAACGGACACGCCTCCGGTAGGCTGTTCCTGTCCTGCCATCGGAGCAGGACCCCGCGCCTGTGGCAGCAGTTGACGGCGTGGATCACAACGAGGCGCCGCTCGCACGGCAGACCGCCGCGCACGCGCCGGACAGGCAAAGACAGACGTGACATCATTCGCTGATCTCGGAATCGATCAGGACATCCTCGACGCACTCGCCGCGAAGGGCATCGTCGACGCGTTCCCGATCCAGGAGCAGACCATCCCCCTCGGCCTCCCCGGCCAGGACATCATCGGCCAGGCCAAGACCGGCACCGGCAAGACCTTCGGCTTCGGCATCCCGGTGGTGCAGCGCCTGGGTCAGGACCCGGAGCCCGGCGTCAAGGCGCTGATCGTCGTCCCCACCCGCGAGCTCGCGGTGCAGGTGTACGAGGACATCGACATGCTGACCTCGAACCGCTCCACCAGCGTGGTCGCCATCTACGGCGGAAAGGCGTACGAGGGTCAGATCGACCAGCTCAAGGCCGGGGCGCAGATCGTCGTCGGCACGCCGGGTCGTCTGATCGACCTGGCCAACCAGCGCCTGCTCGACCTGTCGCACGCGACCGAGGTCGTGCTCGACGAGGCCGACAAGATGCTCGACCTGGGCTTCCTGGCCGACATCGAGAAGATCTTCTCCAAGGTGCCGGCCGTGCGACACACCCAGCTGTTCTCGGCGACCATGCCCGGCCCGATCGTGGCACTGGCCCGCCGGTTCATGACGAACCCCATCCACATCCGCGCGAACGACCCCGACGAGGGCCTGACGCAGGCGAACATCAAGCACATCGTCTACCGCGCCCACTCGCTGGACAAGGACGAGGTCATCGCCCGCATCCTGCAGGCCGAAGGCCGTGGCAAGACGGTGATCTTCACCCGCACCAAGCGCGCCGCGCAGCGTCTGGTCGACGAGCTGGGCGACCGCGGCTTCAACGTCGGCGGCGTGCACGGCGACATGGGCCAGGAGCAGCGCGAGCGCTCGATGGCGGCGTTCAAGGCCGGCAAGCGCGATGTGCTGGTCGCCACCGACGTCGCCGCCCGCGGCATCGACGTCGACGACGTGACTCACGTCATCAACCACACGATCCCCGACGAGGAGAAGACGTACCTGCACCGCGCCGGCCGCACCGGCCGCGCAGGCAAGACGGGCATCGCGGTCACCTTCGTCGACTGGGAGGACCTGCACAAGTGGGCCCTGATCAACCGGGCGCTGGAGTTCGGTCAGCCCGAGCCCGTCGAGACCTACTCGTCGAGCCCGCACCTCTACACCGACCTCAACATCCCCGAGGGCACCAAGGGCCGCCTGCGCACCGCTCCGAAGGCCGAGAAGGCTCCGTCGGAGCGTCGCCAGCGTCAGCCGCAGAAGGCCGCGGAGGTCGCTGCCGAGGGCACGGATGAGGGCACCACGCGTCGTCGCCGCCGCCGTCGTCGCAGCTCGGACGCAGAGCAGGTCGGCGCGACCTTCGCCGAAGGCGCCGAGACCTCAGCATCCGCCCCCGCCGGGAGCGCACCCGTCGTCGACCGCGACGCGGACGGCGCCGGCACTCACGACGGGGACGCCACCAACGAGCACCGTGACGGCAAGTCCGCTCCGCAGCGCCGCCGTCGCCGCCGCCGCTCCGGCGGGGCCGCGCCGACCGGCGCCTGACGATCACTCACGCAGCAGCCGCGCGTCCCGATCCGGGGCTCGCGGCTGTTCTGCTTCCACGGTGCAGCGGGCTGACGTGCGTCCTGGTCACGGGCGCCGCGGCGGTGTGCCCGTGCCGCGGGCGATGATCCGGGCGACCATCTCGTCGGAGGTCGTGTGCTCGCCGGGCAGGTTCGGCTTGCCCGCGCCGTGGTAGTCGCTGGAGCCCGTGATGATGAGGTCGTGTCGCGCCGCGATCTCGCGCAGCGCCCGCTTGCCGTCCTCGGTGTTCTCGCGGTGGTCGATCTCGAGTCCGCCGAGTCCTTCCGCGACGAGCCGGTCGAAGAAGGAGACCGGCATCATCCGGTCCCGGCCGGAGGTCGCCGGGTGCGCGATCACCGGCACTCCCCCGGCGCGTGTGATCAGCCGCACCACGGTGAGCGGGTCCGGCGCGTAGTGCGGTTCGTAGTAACCGGCACGCGGATGCAGGATGCCGTCGAACGCCTCCGTGCGATCGCGGACGATCCCGCGCGCCACCAGGGCGTCGGCGATGTGCGGGCGGCCGACGGTGGCATCCGGTGTGGTCTGCAGCAGCACATCGTCCCAGCTCAGCTCGTAGTCGCGGGCGATGCTGCGGACGATCCGCTCGGCGCGCCCGACCCGGTCCTCGCGGATCCGCTCGGTCTCGGCGACCAGCGCCGGATCGGTCGGATCGAACAGGTAGCCCAGCACGTGCACGCTGCGCCATTCGTGCCGGGAGGAGAACTCCATGCCGGGGATGAACGTCATCCCCAGCGCGACCGCGGCGTCGCCCGCCTCCTGCCAGCCCGTGGTGCGATCGTGGTCGGTCAGGGCGACGGTGCGGATGCCGTGGGCGTGAGCCGCACGCACGACGTCGGCCGGGGATTCCGTGCCGTCGGAGTGGTTCGAATGCAGGTGCAGGTCACTCGGACCGGAGACGGTGGAGTGGGCGCCCTGGGTCATCCTCCGAGCGTACCGCCAGGGGTGTCACAGCAAGATTCGCCTAGGCTTTCGGACGATGCTACGTCTGGTCGGAATCCTCATCACCGTGCTGTTCGCGATCGCGACGGCGGTGCTCGTGTGGCCGCAGTTCTTCCACCTGGAGGACACGTTCCCGATCGCCCAGATCATCGCCTCCCGCGCTCTGGTGATCGGTGCGTTCCTGGTGGTCGCGGTGCTCGCGCTCCTTCTGCTCATCGCGAGGCCGCTGCGGGGCTTCGCGGCGTCGATCCTCGTCGTCGCGCTGCTCGGCGCCGGGGCGACCGGGCTGGTCGGGGGTCTGCGCGGCGTCGGCACCGGCACGCTGCCGGCGAAGACGGA
>Ga0308169_10001330_pt1 | contig 29344 bp, 46 predicted proteins | sample PhyBR1_2_FD_202139 | JGI IMG/M metagenome (GOLD analysis project Ga0308169, IMG submission 202139) | Phyllosphere microbial communities from UC Gill Tract Community Farm, Albany, California, United States - DLSLSB.R1 | ecosystem: Host-associated > Plants > Phyllosphere > Unclassified | place...
CATGCCGCGGTCGTGCCCGCTGTACACGACGTCGAGGTACTCGCATGAGCCGACGTCGTTCGTACACGGCACCACACGATCAGCGTACCCCCAGTGCGGTTCGAGCGCCGAGGCTTCTGAGAAGTTCTGGATATGTCGGGCTTCAATCATGGTTCAGCAAGTGGGTATCGATGATGTCCGAATCTGATCACGCCGTTGGCCCGCTTGTTCTTATGAGTAGTCTGCCCCTCTGGAGCGCGCTCGACCAGCATGATCCCGCGGGCTTGGCATCGTGCAGGGTCACAGAGGGTAAAGATGACAGCGAAGCGATGGTTAAAGGGCGTCGCCATCGTCATGGAGACGAGCGAGGATGAGAAACGAGGGGCTGGTCCAATGAGAGGGCGTATGGGAAATGGCGCCGTCCCGAGTTTCAATTGCCTCATGCTTGTCCTGTATGCTTAATTACCTGTGCCTGGAAGATAGCAAATGGCGCATGCTCACGCGGCCTTTGTCGGGCCAATGGGATGGGCATGGCAGGACGATTGAAACGAGCGCCAAGCCTGTCCCTGGGCCTGGCTCCCACGAGTGCGGGAGGCGGCTCAAGGATATGCTTGTTCTCCATCGCCCCAAGTATAGTACACGGACACCATTCAGTCGATATCGACTCCCTTGCATTCTGTGAACCGTGCCGTGCAGCTCGAAATACTTGATCGAAGCCATCGAGACGACCTGATCCTCAAGGACTTCAGCTACGATGGACCATTCCATGGGAGGCGGCTCTGATGCCGCGACTTGCAAAATCTCGGTACGTATCTGTTACAGCGATCCTTCCGGTGGGCGCTTTCTCATGCCAGATGCTGTGGAACTGGACGACAATCGATGCTTGTGAGCCTCATGGCAGCAGAGGACGGAACGTCTCGGTCTGACAGCAGGCTTCCTCGCATCATCATGGCACATCACATCCCGGGGAATGTTCGCTGCAAGCGTCGTTGGGGTCTTCTTGCTGTCCGTCGCACTTGAAGGGCTCCGTCGCTTGTCCAAGGAGTACGAGACATACGCCATCCGTCAACTCCGGGCGCTGCCTTCGAAAGGCCGGCCACGGCGCGCAACACCAATCCAACAGGCCATCCGGGCGTTCTTGCACGCCCTCGTCTTCGCCGTCGCGTACATCCTCATGCTCCTCGCCATGTACTTCAACGGGTACATCATAATCGCCATTTTTGTTGGGGTGGGAGTTGGGAAGTACATATGCGACTGGTTAGTCCTAGGCGATGCCGAGGCCGATGAGGAGTACAACCCGACAGTGTGTTGCGGGTAAAGGCCAGGGAGTCGAGTTGAGCAGTACCAGCAGTAATCGCCCACTTATGTATTCCCGCCAGTGACATCGTCACCAGATTCATCCACTTCGTGTCTCGTGATGGCGGAATATGATAATAGATGCTCACAATCCGGCCTTCTCACGCCGCAGCCATCGCGAAAGCCGCCAACACCGTCTCCTTCTCCTCCGATCCATCCGTGAACATATACCACTCCTCGCCCGCCTCGTCCGTCACCTTGAACGACCCCTGCACTTGCGACTCCTCGTACGTGTGCGAGATGTGCACTGCCTTTCCGAGCGGGACAGTCTGGATCGGCTTTGTGTCCTGGCGGTGAGCGTTCAGCTTTGCTTGGCAACGCTCGCTCGGTTACGACTCACCAGCTCCGATTTGAACAGCTTGATCTCGTTCGCGTAAAAGTTGAACCACCTTCTGCGCCATATCATCGACTTGCTGGTCTGCACGGTGATCCACTGTCGTCAGTCATGACATGAGAAGGTTAAAGTGGTACTCACGCCGGACAACATGATCCCGCCGCTTTCCTTGCCCCTGTTCAAACCCGCAATTGTCTCCTCCTTGCGCTTCCGCTCCGCCTCCACCCTTTCCGCCTCTTTCCGTTGCTCTTCTGCGACTCGCTCTTCCTCTTGACGCCCGGCCTCAGCTATACGCTCCTCCTCGAGCCGTCTCTCCTCGATCAATCGCGCCTCTTCCCTGCGCCGCTCCTCTGCCAGACGTTCCTGCTCATGTCGCCGTTCCTCTTCCACCCGTTCCCGCTCTAGCCGTTCTTCCTCGGCTTGGCGCTCCTCCTCGTGCCTGCGTTGCGCCGCTGCCCTTTCCTCGTCTGCCGTCTGGGCCTCCTGCGCGCGCCTGACTTCTTCCGCTCTTGATTCCTCTTCGAGTCGGCGCAGTTCTGCCTCGCGTTCCTGCTCTCTGCGCATGTACTCCTCTCTCAGCTTTGCCCGGTCATCTTCCACTTCGCGCCCATCGTCCCTCCCTTCGGCGTCCCGCTTATCCCTCTCCTCTCGCGCATGCTCTTCCGCCAACATGCTCAGCTCTACAGCTTTTCCGCCAGCGTGTCCCTCCTCTGCCATATTCATCTCCATGAACCGTTCCGTGACGCTTTCGTCCTCGCCCACATCCCTCGTCAAGCCCTGATGCGGTTCGAGTTCCCTCGCTTCGTCCTCGACAGCACCGGGTGTGGCCACGGCGGGGATGGGAGTGTGATAAGAGGCCGATGGAGTTGTGGGGCGGGATGAGTGGTCGGTTGATGTCGGGGGCTGCTCTTGCGAGGACGAAGATATGGGTATCCGTGTAGGACTTGCCGGGGCCGAAGATCGGATGGCCGAGTCCTGGTGCAGTCGTCCGATGGGCGGTCCCAGCGTCGGGATTGCAGCGGACGCCGGTGGCACGGGTAGAGGTCGTCTAGTGTGCAAAGGCGAATCAGGATCGGGTCGATCATATGGCAGACCGAACTCCTCATCCTCCTCCTCCTCGCTCTCGTACAGTCGATCCAGCGTCGGTACGGGCTCGTTCTCCGTATCCGGTATTCCACTCCTCCTGCTGTCCACATACACGCTGTCCCGCGTGTATCGATCCAAGATACCATCAACCCCGCCATCGTCCTCCTCAAGTTCTCCGTGCGCAGCATCCTCAGGCTGCAATGACTGTCTCTGCCTCTCCCTCGCTCTCGCTCTCTCCTCTTCGTCCCGCCTAAACTTCTCCTGGATCTCGCTCTCATCCTTCAACCGCTTCTGACTGGCCTCCGACAGCAACCGCTGACCGCTGTTGGACCGCACCAGCGTGTCCCGATCCTCCTGGACACCCAGCAATCCCCTCGTATCGTCCTGCTCTCGCATATCCTCCTCGCCGCGCCTCGACATCGAGCTGGCCCCCGACGACTCAGCCGGTGGGGTGTACGTGATCACACTCTCCTCGCCATCCTTGGGCGGCGGTGGGGGCGGCACGCTCTGTCGTCTCGGGTCCGTAGGGCCCGGGCTGGTGGTTGCGGGGGGTCCACCCGAAGCCCTCCGGCCAAAATTCTTGGCTAGGTTCGAGTTCATGAATCTGGCGAGGGAGGGGCTACCCGGGCTCTTGGTCTCCTTCGGGTCGCTGGGGTTCGCTCCAGAGCTGCCGTTACTGTGGCCAAACAATCCGCCTGAGCTGGAATTCGAAGCGGACGGTGATTTGGGCGACTTGGGGCTACCCCGTCCGAAGGCCTGCCCGAGTTGTCCCAGTCGACTCGTAAGGGATGTTTTGCGATTGCGCTGAGCGGATTCGGGGAACACGTCGGTCGATGCGATCCCCTTGTGCTCGATCGGAGAATAGGAATGCACGGGCGCGGACACGATGCGGCTGTGCGAATGGGATGTAGGTATGGTGTCCGTGGGCGGGGCGAGAGGGAGCGGAGATGGCTTGCCGGACGGAGTGGTCATCTTGTCGAGGTGTTCGTGGCTGTGCGAGGCCACCCGGGGCTGTAGTGGTGTAGATGCTGCAGCGTCGTCGGTCCCCTCCCGAGCTAACTGCAGATCCCGCTGTAGCTGCGGCGTGCTTGGTCCGCCCGGCCTGCTGGACGTGCGCGAGCGTTGCGACTCTTGGGAGGCGAGCGAGGAGGTCGAGGCAGAGCCAGGTCCGGCTCGAAACGGCCGGCTAGCCGACACTGGATAGTCCTTCTCGGGGACCGGCGGTGATGGCTCTACAAGCGAAGCTGAAGAAGATGGAGATGGTCGGCCGCCGAGGGCAAGGTGAGCGGGAGTGTGTTTGCCGAGGTAGGCGGGATAGCGAGGATCGCGCGTGGGGGTGCCGTCATGCGAGGCGTGGTGTGTCGGATGATCGAGAGGGTGCTGGATATTCAGACCGAGCTTTTCAGCGACATCCTCGTCCGACAGTTGTGATGGATGTGCGACGCTGATGAGCGCAGCGTAGTCCTACCAGGTCAGCGACGAAACGGACATGGCTGTTTAGATGTGCATGGACTTACCGGGAAAAGCGAAGCGACAGCTCGTGAATGCACAACCGCTCTCGCTGCCTGTTAGCACAGTGATCAACGTCGACGCATTTCCACTCGTCCAACCCCTCGTCCGATCCCTTGCACCTCGGCTTCTGTCGATCGAATCTCCCATGCGACCTTTATCCATGCCGAACGCCTAGCTCTCCCGTCTAGGGCATTGATGATGGTATTATTACGTACCTCGTCGCACTCCGCTGGAATATCAGCTTCAGCCCGAACACAGGAACTGTGAGGAGAACAAGGTGTCAATGGAGCGTTAAGAGGAGGGGAGACGATGGGTGCTGTGCCAGCACCAGGGCAAGGGTCATATCCAAAGGGCAAGATCAGGCACGTCACCGCTCACCCAACATTGTCCCTCATGAACGCAATGACCAGACCCTTTCCGCCGACGTTTGCATATCCGAACAGCACATCTTCAGCGGTGCTAGCGAGGACGTCTCTGATCTGAGGCAAGGGCGGAGCCTCACCGGACGCAACGAGCTGAAGGGCGGAAGGAGGGGAGCCGTAGGAGAGGATGAGCCATGCTGTCGGGTCCGCTTTGTCGAGGATTTGTTGATGCGCTGCCTGGATTTCGGGCGCAGACAGATCGACCGACATTGTCTGGGGCTGCCTGGTCCGTGTATCTCAACGCCTCGGAGCCTGCGATGATCTGATGCAAGAGTGGTGATCGGTTCGCTGCGAAGTGGGATGGTGATCAGATGGTGAAAGGAACAACACCACATCCCATGGTCAGCTAGCAAGACGAGACATCTCAAGTCACGTGACGTCAACTTGGCTCGCCATCTATGTGCTACCGTACGTCCATATGCATGCATGAGCTGATCAGCCAAGGTGTGATAGTGTAGCTAGAGGAGAGACGTCTGCGCGGGTGACGGCCGATGCACTATGATACATGTGTCGCATCCCTCTATTATTGTCTAGTCTAGTCACGCATACCCACCGAGACCTGCCCTGCCCTTGAACCACAGCGACCCCTCCCTTGCCCAGATCCGCCTACGAAGCAGTCTTACTCCTCTTGCTCCTCAGTTTGCTGCCCGTCAGCGGTGCGCATGATCTCCTGAGCCAAGCATCACTCACAGTAACAAGAACACGAGTCCATAACTGGACAGCACGAACAGCAGCGTCAGGCAGATGTCCCTCCACCCGTAGACGTGCCTCGACAGGTTGAGCGTCGCGAGGTAGTCGCTTCCCCTGGAGAAGGGGCAGTACTCGCACGCGCTGGTCGCATCCGGGTTGTTGAGGTAGCCCGGGTTGGACGACAAAAAGTCGGACATGTACGCCGAGCAGGTCTCGCCGGCAGGGGGGTCGAAGATTCCGTACTCTTGCTGCTTGCACTGGACGTCGACGTCCCAGAGGATCGGGACAAGGAGACCGCCGATGAGGTAGTTGAACGGGTTGAGGTAGTAGAGCCAGTATCCTGTGGGTCAGGCCGGCTCACGGAGGGTCTAAAGAAGGCCCGACGGGGATCAATACTCACGCCAGAAGGCAGTGATCTGGCTGTAGGGCACAAGAACACCACAGAAGTTAACAAGGACTGCGCGTTAGCGATGAGTCGATACTTCATACCGTTGCCACAACTCACCAGAGATGAGAAGCGGGTTCACCAGCGCAGCGAAGACGGCGTTGGGCGCGTACGCCGCGACGAATTGTCCGATCCCGGTGTACAGGAACTCGTACAGCGTCATCTGGAGATACACCGGGCCAGCCACGCTGGGCTTGAATGAGAAGCCAACGACAGGGTACCTGAAGGTCAGTCCTGTTCCCTGGCGGAGGTCCAGCACGACTTACCACGGGGCAAAGTACAGCAGAGCGCACACCAGCAGGTACGGCACCTCGGCGACGATCTCACCGAAGCAGAACGCCTGCCAAGAGTAGAACTTTGCCTTCTTCTCTCTCGCCTCGAAGATGTCTCGGTTGGCGATGAACTTGGGCTGGGTCTGGGCGATGACACCGGCTGCGGGTCAGCCACGGCGTAAGAAGTGGCGAACGGGTGGCGGGAGCTTTCACTCACGGGCGACAAAGATGAACTGGAAGACGGTGAACAGCCTGTTCTGCAAGTCCGCATACGAGTTGCCAATCATCCAGAAGGAGAATCCGTTGAACAAGGCGCTGCCGATATGCAGAGCAACCTGTCGTGAGCACGCGAAGAGGCGGTTGTGGTGTGACTAAAGATGCTCACCTTGTTCGTGACGTATTCGGTGTCCCGCCACAGCTGGATGGACGCCCGCTTCGTGACGAGCTTGAGCTGCATGCCCGTCGTCGAGGCATACTCCCACTTGTCATCCTCATTCTCCTGTTGGTTTCCCTTGGGCTGCATGAGCTCCTCCGTCTCCTTGAGCCTCTGCTTGGCCTCCTCCGACTTGTTCCACACGTCCGCCCAGTCCTTGTCCTTGCTGAGGTCGCCCGAGACGATGTCGATCATCCGCTCGGCGGGGTTGATGTCCTTGGGCATGTCCACGCCGTTCTTTTCAAAGTACTCGCTCAGGTGGTCCACCTCGCCAAAGTACACCATGTTTCCGCCGGCCTTCATGAGCAGCAGGTTGTCAAACTGGGCGAACAGCGAGGCAGAGGGCTGGTGGATCGTACAAAGGACGGCTTGGCCCGCGGCGGCGAGCTTGCGCAGGAAGGAGACGATGAGGAACGAGGATTGACCGTCGAGACCCGAAGTAGGCTCGTCCAAGAACAGCAGGGTCCTGCTCGTCAGCCGACATACCTTGCGTCACGTTGCGACATTACTCACGGCTTGGAGACGAGCTCGACACCGATCGTGACCCGCTTCCTCTGTTCAACACCAAGACCAGCATCGGGCGTACCGATAAGCGCGTCCTCGATGTCGTGCAGCTCCAGCAGGTCGATGATGACGTTGACGTAGTCGAGCTTCTCCTGGTTGGACAGCGACCGGGGTTGTCGGAGCAGAGCCGAGAACTCGAGCGCCTCTCGGACAGTCGCCTGCGGCAGGTGCACATCGACCTGCTCACAGTACCCGGTCGTTCGCTGGAAAGCGACGGGGAGCGGGTGTCCATTCATCAAGATCGAACCGGTGATCTCTCCATCCGTCTTTCGCGCAGCGAGCACATCCATGAGAGTTGTCTTTCCGGCCCCCGAGGATCCCATGAGCGCGGTGAGCGTGCCGGCCTTGCAGTATCCAAAGACGTGGTTGAGCAGCTTCTTGTCCTGTCCGTCGGCCTTGACGACGTAGTCGAGGTCTTTCCACGTGAACGTGCTGTCGTCAGCGGCACTCCACCTACGTAGTACGCGGGGCTCACGTCTCGGCCGCGTGAATCTCCTCCTTGGGCTGGTCCTCCTTGCCCTTTTCACCCTTCTTGGCCCGGCCGCCACTGGGCTTCTCGGTCACCTGCGTCCTGGCCGAACCCTCCTCCTCGTCCCTCGGTTCGTCGCCGTTCTGGTTGCTGGCGCGGATGAACTTTCCACCCCCACCCCGCTTGTACAGCAGGATAGCCTGGTTGCTTCCGGCGGCGGGCAACCGTTCGATCAAGATCGAACAGAGGATGACGAAGAAGATCCACAGCGCGACGATGATACCGAAGTTTCGCCAGACGTGCGATTTCGAGAAGGACAAGGCGGTCTCGGCCCAGTCTTGTCCCTCGAGCGTGGTCGATCCGGGCGTGGCACCGGCGATGGCGCATCCCTGCGGAGTGCCCTGGTATCCCGGACCGTACGGCACAAGCTGCTGCGGCACACACTGAACGGTGGTCCCGTCCAGCTCGTTGATGATCAGCGCTGCGTGTCAGTCGCACCCTCGTCACCGCTCGCTCGCGGCTCACCCTCAAAGCCGTAGTAGAACGGGTTGAGCCATCGGATCCAGCTGAACCAAGGGTGCATTGACGGAGTGTAGATGATGTACCCGGCGTACTATCATCAGCTCGTACTCCACCCTCCGAGTCCCGCGACCACTCACCGTGACGAGAATGCTGAACATCAAACCAGACACCTTACTGGCGTTCTGGAACGTGCCGAAGCTGTACCCGATGCACCTGAAGAATGCCGTCATTGCCAGCGTGACAAAGTACGTGAAGAGCAGGAAGGCAAAGTACAGCCCGGCGTCGTACTTCAGGCCAGTCATGAAGTAGATGATGATGGTGAAGATGACGATCTGGACGAAGAAGATGGGCAGGTCGCCGATGGTCTGGGCGAGGAACGTCGCGGAGGGGCGGTACATTGAGAAGGCCTTGTGCTTTGCGAGGACGGCTCGGCCGGAGAAGGCGGCGGTTGTCTCGGATAGGGCGATGAGCGAGGGGACTGGCGTGAGTGAGGTTCCTTGATCGGACGGCCTAGGGAACCGAGATGGGGGCTGAGATTCTCACAAAGCAGGGTCAAGAAGATGGTACCGCCTCGCAGGAAGAGGCCGCCGGTGGTCTGAGAAGTCTGGTAGAACAGCTGCGGGTCAGCATGACATCGAATACAGTGCAACAAAGCGCACCGATCCAGCGATCCAGGCCAAGATGAAGGTGGTGGCTTGACGGGCCCACAGTGTCCTGATCGTCAGCTTTCTCTCCGGGCACCCGTGGCACGCTGGCCGACTCACCACTGATCTCCCCACCGCTGTTGGTAGTCCCTGATCAAGCACGCACGGATCTGCTTGAAGTAGTCCACCTTCTCCGGGCGGCTCTTCGGCGCCAGCTTGTACTTCTGCGCCTGGAGTTGTGCCTGGGCGTCCTCGGTCTCGCGGACTCGCTGCTCAGACTCGAGGTGCTCGTCCAGCTCCTGCATCATCCGCTTGAACGTGTCGGACTTGCGGTACGCCTCCTCAAAGTCTGCCGGCGACGTCGGTACAGGTCCCTCGTGGTCTTCCGCAATCTCTCGCTCATTGAGCTGCTGTCAGCCTGGCGCTGTCAGGGCGGGCCATTAGACTCACCGCAGTCACAGAGGTCAAAAAGTCGGCGGTGTTCCCTCCATCGGGGTGCACGAATCCCAGATTCTCAAAGTACTCCCTCGCCTCGGATCGGGGACCGTAGTACAGCACACGTCCCTCGGCGATGACGGTGACCTTGTGGAATTGATCGTAGATCCCGTTACCGGCCTGGTACAGCGAGATGACGGCGGTAGTGCGGTTGACGTCGCACATTGTCCGCAGGGTTTTGGCGTACCGCAGGGCCGTGTCGGCGTCAAGACCTCGGGTGGCATTGTCCCAACATTGGATGGACGACTTGGACGTGAGCACTTCTGCGATGGACACTCGCTTCTTCTCTCCGCCTGCGTGTCAGATCGGCACATCTCTAAAACGGGGAACGCAGCGACTCACCGGAGACTCCTCGGGTGTACTGGTCGCCGACCTTGGTGTTGTGCGTGTGCTCGAGCCCGAACGCCTTCATCAACTCCCCCTTGGTCTTGTCCTGATATTCCTTCTCCGCCAAGGGCTCTCCTCCAGGCTCTCGCGGCAGTCGCGTCTCCGGGCTGGGCGTGTTCATCCGGAGCGCAAAGTCGAGCGTCCGGCCGACCAACAGATTCGGATCGTGTATGTCCTCCTCCGAGTTGAAGATCACGTCGCTACGGTACGGGTGGATCTCCTTGTCGCCCTCCATGCTCCCGTACCAGATCTTGCCGTCGACACCGGCGTATCCGCCGTGCAGGCCCGCGAGGGTCTTGAGGAAGGTGGTGCACCCCGAACCGGGCCGTCCCACCACCAGCATCATCTCCCCGGGCTTAACGACGCCCGAGAACTCCTTGAGGAGGTATCGCTGACCCTTCCGCAATCCGGGCTCGTTTTTCCCGGGGACTGGGTCCCCCTTCTTCCAGTACATGTCTTCGCCTCGTCCGCCCTGGTCACCTCCCTTCTCCATGGCAGCAACGCGAGCCTCGGCGAGCCGAGCCGCCTTCTTCTTGTACTTCCTGCCGGTCCAGGGGGCGATGATGGCGCCGACGGTTGGACCGTAGTGCACGTCATCGGGTCCGCCGAGTCCACGAACGGAGAGGTTCTTGTACGCGAGGGCGAGCGAACGGTGGGGTTGGAGGTTGCGCGACTCGAGCAGTTTCTGGTCGGACTGGGGTGAGCAGCGACCTCTCATCGATCCGTCTAAGACTCACCTTCAGCACCTTCCCGTACGACCACCCTTCGCCCTCGTCGGTACTCCTCTTCTTGTCAGACTTGGCCGCCTGGTCTCGCGAGCTGGTCTCCGGGGTGCGGCTGGATCCAGCGCTCGAGCTCGATCGCGCCGTCAAGGTCATCTCGCTGTCCGCCGACCGATGGGGTGTTTGCGCTCCAGGGGTAGTAGATGCGTCCTCGACCGGGGCACGTTGTCCATCGCGCTCATAGGCGTCTCCCGGTTGTGTTGGGACCTCGGGCTCGTACTCGTTGGCCGTAGGGTTGTGGTTGATGGTTTCTCCACGCAGGTCGTCCCCCTGCGGAGCTCCGATCGGTCGTCCCAGCTCGATCGGCGCGGACATGTTGGGTGCTGAATGCGATCGACTTGCAGCGTCTATATGTCTAAGCTCGACCTGTCCGTCTTGTCTGCCAGGATGCACGAGCGATGAGAAGCAGTCCCGATGCAAGCAGCCCCCTGTTAATAAATCAAAATCCGTGTTTACGCCCAGTGGTGTGGGTCGCCCGAAAAATCACTGTCTCTGACCGAGGCAAGGGTGTCACCGCCGACCAAACGCCCCCGTCGCTCCTCGTCAGACGACGTCACTGTGATTCGGGCGGGGATCGACTTGGCATTTTCGTGCATGTGGACGGGTACAAAGTTGCTCGATGCGGCAAGAGATGCGAAACAATCAGCGATCAGAGCCTGGATCGAACGCCGTCTAGGTCGGGCAACCAGACTCGGCGAGGGCCATCCAGGGGGCACAGTGGATTGCCGCGGCCCGCGGAGGCTCCCCCGGCGAGGAACGGCATCCCATCACCCACCTGAGCGCCGATGCTACCGCTGATACCGCCGGCGTAGTGCTTTTGCGCGCTTTTACATGCATCGCACGAGTTATTCCGGTCCCTGGGCGCTGCTTGTATCTGCGGACGGCAAATCTTCCCTGCGAGCTTGTTGATTGCGCGAAATGGATCGCGTCAGATCCATGCATGGTGAGTATGGGTTTGGCGCATGGTCACCTCGGCCTGCGCAGATGGCGACATATGGGAACTTTGATCACGACTACTATACGCGTACGACCTCGCTTACACGCTCGTATCCGGCCAGGAACTCGTCCCACTCCGCTCCCGACGGCTGGTCTCGTTCAAGATGCTCCCGTATTGTCCCTCTTATCTCCCGAACGATACGGCCCAATACCGTCGCATTCTTCTCGCCAAACACCGTCGCACCATCGTCCACATCCCACAGATGGTCCACCGCCCCTAGTGTCATACCCAGCAGGACACTCCGACACGCATATGGTCTCGTCCGCAGCTCCATCATGTCCTGACACAGCCGCCCGACGTCCTCGTCCGTGATCATATCCACCACGTCGACCAGCTGACGTGGGACAGCCACTCCCAGCTTGTCGCAGAGCCGCTCGCCGAGCTCCCACAGGCCCGTCATCTCCTGCCCCGCGTCTTCGTAGCCTGTGTCGTCCAGTCCGGCGCATACATCTTCCGGCTGATGCAGCGCGCCGAAGCCCATCTGTGAGCGAAGGATGCGGATGACGGTCATGCCGAGGGGCGTTGCGAGTTTCGAAGTTGAGAGCGGGAACTGTTCCAGCAGAGACGTTGATATGAACCACGCGGGGAGTAGTCGAGTGAGCTCGGACGACGACAACGGTTTTGAGCGAACACGCAGCAGGCTGTCCGTACGGGCCGGTGCCGTGCGTGTGATCTCGGCCGGTAGGCGAGCGATCCATTGTCGAACCAGTTCAGCGTGCGGGACAGATTTATTCGACGGCAGGTTGTTTCGCGCTCGAGCAGCAAGCAAGGCCTTTGTCCGGTCGATCGAGTCGAGTGCCGATATTGTCGATCCATCCAGCTCGCTCCTCGGCCGGCCCATCCCCGCATGCACGCCCACAAACTGGCCATAGCAGCCCTGCTCGCTCTTGGCCTCGGCTCTCAAGCTGTGTATCCACCCCTTCAGAACCTCCACCTCGCTCTTCGAGAACGCGCCGAACATCTTGCCCTCCCACTGCACCAGTTTGACGAGCTTGCTCCCCTCCGCATCGCCAGCCTTGACCCACGGCTTCTTCGTGCTCAGTCCCCGCAAGAACCGCAGCGCGCGATCGGGGTTGATCGTCTTGGGATCCAGCCAATGCTCGATCGGGTGTCCTTCAACCATGATCCGCGACGGACAGTGCAGCCCGTCCGCCGCGGGCGACTTGCGCAAGAGGATATCCACCATGCGTCGCTCGTCCCCGCTCGGTCCAGCCGCTGCAGAGGAAGCTGCAGCCGGCTGCCACACCGTGCCGCCTCTCCGTTGTAGCTGCTCGAAAGCCACAGGCGAGCTCGGCGTAGTCGGCAGTCCCTCGGCGAGGATGAACCCGCTCTGCACCCTCCTCCATACCGTCTGCGCCGCTTCCTCCCCGTCTCGTATACGCACGCCCTCGATGTACCGCTCGACCGCTATACGCGCCATCGCCGAGTGCCCCATGTCCGCATTGTCGATGGTTATGTGTATCGCAAAGTAATAGTCGTTCAGCTTGAGCTCCCGCAGCTCGATCGACGTAACCAGCAGGTGGTACGGCAAGCACTCGTAGGCCATGTTGAAGCCCAGTGCCTCCGGGAAAAAGTCGCCCGTACCCGCAAGCAGGCCGATACACTGCTGAGCGACCGCTGCAGCCCAGCACCGCGGCGCTCCTCGGTTTGGCGCAAGGTTGTCAAAGCCTCGAATGTCGCCGGCGTCGGGAGTCTGACCGGCATCTTGGCCGAGGTGCAGCTCCTTGGCCAGCTGCTTCCAGAGGTAGATGTGGTTCTTCTCCAGATCGCCATCACCAAACTCCTCCGATATGACCTGCCACGCGATCTTGCCTATCCGCCGCTCCAGTCGCCCGCCTTCACCGCTGCCACCGGCCCCAACACCGGTCGCCACGTTCGAGACGGACCCGAGCCAACCGCCGTCCACGTACTTGACCACCGAGGCGAGCCGCAGCCACTCGACGGCGTACTCCCTGGTCGGGAAGAGCTCGCGCGGTCCACCGGCTTTACGGCGAGCAAGGTACGCGCGGTACTTGTCCGGCGGGGCTCGCCCGCTCTCGTCCAGGAAGTGTCGGAGGCCGTCGCGCGTGTATGTCGGCACTGACAGGATGGAGCCGGCGGGGGAGTTTCGTGCTTCGGAGACGGTCTTGTCGAGGAGACCGATGAGACGCGAGCGGGCGCTCTCGACGGCGTCTGAGCATCAGCCAGATCCATGCCGATCCGCATGTGCACGACGTACCCGGGTGATCCTCTAGGTTCTGCAGCTGCCAGTACAGTTCCTTGTCCTGGACCATCTGCTCCCGGTCCGCTTCTGGGCTCTCCTCCGCTAGTCTGTCGAGTCTCGGAAAGTGGTCGATGTACGGAGTGATCACCTCTTTAGCGTCGATGCCATCGTCGTCCACCGCTACTACATTGCCCTTCTCTAACTTCGGCGGCTTTTCGGGATGATCGATCGTCGAGAAGGACGGCACCCTTCTGCGCTGACGACCAAGCCGCGATTGAAGGAGGTAGGCGCATATTGCTATGGGCACGAAGAGCGCGAGGCCGATGGCTTGTACCGTCGTCTGGGCGTAGGCCGCCTGTACGGGGATCAATGGTGTCGGAACGAGGTATGCGCTGCCGTTCATCGTGCTGGTATGTTACCCTCTGGTGCGGACTGGGTGATACAGCGAGTATGAAGATGAACCGTAGTCGACTTGTGAGATTGGTATGCAAGATGCATCGGTTCAATGGCTGGACTGTCCACATCCGGTCCTCTTGTCGACACGATCGATGACATACTGCAATGTCGAGCGATCGACATGATGCCCGCTCGCCACGTCGCTTGGCCCATCGCATCATAGCCGGGTCATGTGCTTACACCTCGATCGCATCGCTTGTGAGTCACTGTGACGAGCTCTGTATGGCGAAAGAGAAGCAACAACGGGCCCAGGGTGTGCTGACATGAAAGGGCCGAGTATGACGGCTGAACGCCGGGCCCGATCCGGACGGCGACAGTGCAGGGCGGGGCGAGGGCAGGCTGGGGGGACGGGAAAGGGCAGGTTGATTAGATACTACTTTTAGTCGACATGAGATGGCGTTCTGGTCATATGACCAGCAGTTTTCCATCATGTCAGCAATTAAAGGTTCAGGATGCAAAGGTGCCCCCTTCTCGCATCGCATCGCATCCCGTCCGCGCGTCATCGTCGCGGGATGCCGATCTCGGCTATTTTGCTGGAATCAGGGTCAGGCACCAAAGGCTCGTGTTCTCGATGGCTCGATGGTTGTTTGGGTCCCACTCGGCAGCAGAGCCACGCATGGAGGGCCACATGAGGCTGCGAAGCGAGTATGGAGGCGGTCGAAAAGCTGAGAGGACGTCTTTAGCCCAGGATGGGCGTATGGCTGGGCCCCACCAAGGAATCGCACGCCCTAACGCAGGCTCTGAGGTTTTCAGGCCATCCCATTTTTCCGCTCTTGACACCTCTCTGTCGGACCTCCTGGAGTTATCTACCGGGCAATCTTAAGTCGAACATATGATATTGGTTTCTTTGTACACGTTGGGGGTGTGGGCAGTGACCACTTTCGGCTTCGAGGCAAGTCAAATGAATGCTCAAAACAAGTTCAGGTAGTCGGCCCGCGTCCTCCGCCGTGTCACTGACTCGTTGCGCTGTGGCTGGACACTCAAAACAGACAGGGAAATAGAAAGCCCAGGCGGTTCACCACCCTCCTCGTTCTTCTGTCTGCGACATCGCCGGGGGCTGGACAAGGCGTCCAGCTTGCTGCTGCGAGTGGCGGACATGCAGGAGTGGCGAGATCCAAACGAAAGGGTTATCACGTGACCGAAGCAGCGGTGACGTCGAGACGTCTTTGGGTGATGTGGACGCTACTTCAGCGCCCCACGAGACCCCTTCCTCCACAACTGGTGAGATCTCGGAGAGGGTGCTCAAGAATTATGGCTGGTATCCCAGCCGGAATGAGGCGCTCGGACGCACTGAGGACGGCTGAGAGAGTGAAGTGGTTGGCCAACCGAGGCGGTTTCGGAGGTGACGCCCAGGAGAACCGAGCTAGTGAGGCGTAGATGCTTAGATGTTAGACCTGGCATGCACCGGTAAGCCGATCGCACGGGATTTTCCCCTCTCCTTCTCCCTCTCTAGGTTGCTGCATGTCCTGGGTGACAAGATTCCGGCGAGTATAGCAGAGGCGACGCAGCTCAAGGCCCGCATTCTTTCTGGCGCGAGAGCCGAATGCGAATATCGTTACTGTACTTTGACCATCGCCTGGACGTTTTTCTATCCCATGGCGCCACGCCTCCACCCCGTGCTCCGCCAGCTGGGCATCCGCCTGCCCATCATCCAAGCCCCCATGGCCGGCACGTCCACCCCCCGCATGGCCGCGGCCGTGACCAACGCCGGCGGCCTAGGCTCCCTCGGCATCGGCGCCATGACACCGGCCACCGCGCGTGCGGCCATCCTCGAAGCCCAGTCTCTCACTTCGGGGCCCATCAACGTCAACGTCTTTGTGCATGTCGCCCCGACCAGCTCGATTGATATCTCGACGAGATGGCTCGACGCGCTCCGACCGGTGTTTAGAGAGTTCGGCGCCGAGCCGCCGAGCGAGCTGAAGGTGATATACAGGGGCTTCAACGATGATCCGGACGTGCTGGCGATGCTGCTTGAAGTCAGGCCTGCCGTTGTGTCGTTCCACTTCGGACTTCCCAGCCCCGAAGCGGTGCGGCGGCTGAAGGAGCAGCGCGCGGTCTTGGTTGCGAGTGTGACGTCGCTGGAGGAGGCCCGGGCGGCCGAGGCGGCGGGAATGGACGCGGTGGTTGCGCAGGGGTATGAGGCAGGCGGACACCGGGGCATCTTCGATCCGTTCGGGAGGGACGACCAGCTGTCGACGGTCGCGCTTGTTCGGACGCTGGTGAAAAGGACGACGCTGCCAGTCATCGCCGCTGGGGGGATTATGGACGGACAGGGCGTGCGCGCGGCACTGGAGCTGGGCGCCATCGCCGCGCAAATGGGCACGGCGTTCGTGGTCACGGACGAGTCGGCGGCGGACGAGCATCACCGGACCGCGATCGCCAACGGAGAGGGAACGACCATGACGACCTCGATCAGTGGACGGCCCGCGCGGTCGATGCGCAACCGATATACCGAGCTGGAGGAGCTTGAGGGGGTGGAGGTGCCGCACTATCCCTTGACATACGACGTGGGCAAGGCGCTCAATGCGGCGGCCAAGGGGAAGGGAGAAGGAGGATTCGGTGCACAATGGTCTGGGCAGGCGGCTGGACTGGCGAGGCCCATGAGCGGCGCGGAGCTGATGAGGGTGTTGGAGGAGGAGCTGGGTCAGGCATAGGGAGACGTGACGAAGGGCCGGGACGGCGTTTGTCCTCCCGCCGATGACAGGGAACAGTACACCGGCAAGGAGTCGAGTAGGATGGCCGGCCGCTCAGGAGGATCAGCTCGATGGTGAGTCATCGGGATATGGCGAGACGGATGATCACGTTTCAAGGCTGACGAGCAGTCGAGCAGAGCGCATTGGGCCCGCACAGCACCGACACTCTCCCCCTTTGCAGTCTTGCCGGCCAAGTCCTGCCCGAAACGCTCGAAGTCCGAGGGCATGCAAGGACAATGCTTCCAAGATGCACTCGTGGCGTCTTTATCGCGTCCAATGCCCTTCGCGCGCCGTCACGACCGCGACTAGACAGCAGACGAGCTCTTCCTACTGTTGGCGACTTCTGGCAGATCGCCGGGCGCTCGTCTTGGCGTTTTATGCATGCATAGCTTTGACGATGCGAGGCTGTGACGGAGAAGGACGGGATCAAAATGCGCGGCTGTGTGTGACCGGGAAGACCGGCAACGGCATTCATCATGGTGATATCACCCCTCCCTTCCACCCCGAGCCTACGTCCATCTATACATTCATCATCAACATCGCATAGTCCTTGACATACCTGTATACACCCTCGTCGATCTCTGGAGAATCGCTGCATCATGTCGTGGAACTCGTACCCCGGCCAGGGACACCATCAGCAACAAGGAGGCTACTATCAAGCCCCGCCTCCTCCGCAGCAAGGCGGATGGGGCGCCCCCCCCCCTCCTCAACAGCAGTACGGGTGGGTGCACGCTGCTCACTTGCTCACGATTATCGCTGACAGCCAGCTACGCTCCACCACCCCCGCAGTGGGGAGGTGCACCACACCCTCCTCCACAGCAGCAGTGGACCAACGGCCCTCCCACCGGCCAACCCCCTCCTTCCCACTACGCCCAGACCGGTGCCGGGTACCAGCCGCCCAACGAGTACCAGCACCGACTGCAAGCGCCGTACGGCAATGCACCCAGTACGTCACGACGCGCGCGTCCCTCTCAATCGCCGCCTCCTTGACCTTCGCCCCGCCGTGTCATGCCGAAATCGCCGCCCGACCGCGCGACATCACTCCCAAGACGCATTGGCTAATTCGCAGTCCGCCCGCCGACGTCGCAGCAGCAGTATGGTCCCCAGATGCAAGGCCAGGGTGGGGCGCAGAGACCATTCTTCCAGTACTCGCAATGTAACGGCAACCGCAAGGCGCTGCTCGTGAGTGCCCGGGCCGGGTGTCGGGTGCAGGGTACGAACACCGTCACTCACGCGAGATCGGTATCAACTACTTCCGCCAGAATGGGGAGCTAAGAGGATGCATCAACGACGCGCACAACGTCCAGAAGTTCCTGATCGAGCGGTACCACTACCGACCGGAGGATATCGTCATGCTCACGGACGATGCGCGAAACCCCAGACAGATCCCCACGAGGGCGAACATGATCCAGGCGATGCAGTGGTTGGTGCAAGGAGCGAAGCCTAACGACTCGTTGTTCTTCCACTAGTGCGTCGTTGAAGAGATCAAACGAGGACAACGCTGAGGACAGCTCTGGTCACGGAGGACAGACGAAAGATCTGGATGGAGACGAAGACGATGGGAACGACGAGGTCGTCTACCCGGTGGACTTCAAGCAGAACGGGCATATCGTCGATGACGAGAGTGAGTAGGCAGGCAACACAGCTCTGTGCACGCGTACTGACATGCAGTGTGGGTCACCCATGGCAACTCGGCCAAGCGCTGACGTATAGGCACAACATTATGGTCAGACCACTGCCGCCCGGATGCCGTCTGACCGCCATCTTCGACTCGTGAGTTGCCAGCCCGGAATGTGCCCCGAGTCGTCGGGTCAACAGTGTGGGTAGAATCTCACTGAGCCGCAGATGTCACTCTGGCTCCGCCCTCGATCTACCCTACATCTACTCGACGGAAGGAACTATCAAAGAGCCCAACCTGCTCGCCGAGGCGGGTCAGGGGCTGCTGGGAGCCGGTATGAGCTACCTCCGGTACGCTTTTTGTCTTTCAGCGATTCTCAGACCCAGCTCACCCGCAGAGGCGACGTCGGGGGCATGATGTCTGGTGTGATGAGCTTGGGCAAGAACTTGATGAACCAGAACAGCGGTGCGCGCGAGAAGACCAAGCAGACCAAGACGTCACCGGCGGATGTGATCATGTGGTCAGGCTGCAAGGATTCTCAAACGGTGCGTGTCAGAAGCATGATCTTTCTACGTGAACCGCGGCTGACATTCAGAGTGCGGACACGTCGGAGGCTGGAAAAGCGACGGGCGCCATGTCTTATGTGGGTGACAGGATCGAATTGGCCCCATCTTGGGACCGGCTTGCTAATGCTCAGGCTTTCATCGCCGCTCTGACCAAATACCCTGAACAGAGCTATGTCCAGCTGCTCAACACCATCCGAGACGAGCTGAAAGGGAAATACGACCAGAAGCCGCAGCTGTCATCCAGTCATCGTGAGTGCCTCTCTGCGTGCCGCTTTTAGGGAGGGGCCGGCGAGGTTACGCCTATCAGGCCTTTGCGTCGTCGAAGGGCCATGCTGACGCTGCAGCAATTGACACGAACATTCTCTTCATATGCTAGTGTAGCTCTCTGGGAAGTACACTTGCTAGTCCTCGGGGGTAGTTCTATAGCACGATGATGCATGCGGGCATTGGGATGCAAGAGTAAGGGTGAAGCTGTTGATTGATTTTTGAGCATTTTATCCCAGTCGGTGCACCGAGAGGAGATGACGTGCACACGACCGAGTCAGTACTTGACTGAGTGACTCCACCATCGCTCCCTCTTCTCGTCTTCACCCTATACATTGCACAGAAAGCATACAGTTCGCTCTCAGAACAGTTTACCCCCAACGCACCTTCACCTCGACTTCACATACACTCGACAAAAACACGCAGCAAACATGGTGCGTTTCACAAGTAAAATCCCAAAAATGACACCCGCTGATCGCCGCCCACCATGTTCACCCCTCCTCCACTCGCTCTCCTCTCCCGCCCTCTACTGTCCACTTTCCGCTCCGACCCGTGCAGTCTGACGACTGGGACAAGCCGCAGATCATCGGATACGGTACCCGACGACCAACGCAGCTCAAGGGCGCCGCCTTGAACAGTGAGTTGCGCCCCCGGCGTCCTTCCTTCCACCTGCTTCTACGGTCTTCGACGCGTCAACGCCGGCGCAACGACGACCGCCACGCAGCGGGTCCCAGTGCAGTGAGAAGGACGTCGCTGACGGCAGCTGCGCAGCGTTCCGGAGCCGCCCTTGACACTTCTGCCAAAGACCGATCTCAGACGAAAGGACGTGAGTGGCGTGCTGCTTCTTACAGTTTGTCGTGGTGAAATCGGGAGCGGGGAGGGGCATGTTTGCATATCCAATTCGACGGCAAGAACTTGCTTCGCTAGGGAAGAGGGTCTCCTTGTATTGGGCAAGTTTCTGGGAATCACTCGGGACGGAGTGGGAAAGCTCTGGATGGGCGCGAGGGACGCAGGGGCGGGGTGGGGTGGAGGGCAGGGCGCTGAAGCTATGTCATGGGCCGTGGCTCACTCGCAGCGGCCGACCACCAACGGATTGCCAAACTCGACCGGGACGACGCACCCAAGCCACCAGAGAAGGTTGACCAGTCGTGAGTTCGGACGCCGATGGTCGCGTGATAGTGTGCGCTCTGCTGACCTCCAGCGTCGGCAAGGCCCTCGCACAGGCCCGACAGGCGAAGCTGAAGCCGGATGGAAAGTCGATGACGCAGAAGGACTTGGCTACGGCTGTCAACGCGAAGCCACAGGACGTGAGTGGAGAACTCATGACCCGCCAACTATTCCGCTTCGTGCAAAAGCTCATTGTCAGATCGCCGATCTCGAGAGTGGCCGTGCAGTGCCGAACCAACAACTGCTCGCCAAAATCGAGCGTGTCGTCGGCGTCAAGCTGCGTGGAGCTCCGTCACTCATCGGTACCCCTCTCAACGGACCGAAGAAGAAGTAAGGATCTGGGCGGCGCGAAGAAGAAGTGAAAAATGAACTACGAGCAGCGGGGGATACACCACGGCAGCTTGGACATGAAATTTACTCCGACGGAGGAGACTCGTATGTACGCATGCAATGTTGACGCCCTTGCCCTCACCTTTGACAAGTACAAGTTGAATCGGGCACGCCTAGAGCGCAGCGTGGGTATCACTCTGCATGAACTCGGTTTCACCGAAGCTATGATACACCCCCATCCCCTCTCAGGAAGGACGATTATTGACCAGGTCTTGTCCTGCCGATCGCTGTCTGTCCTCTTCCCTCGTCAAGCTGAAGCCAAGATCTCGGCAGGATCCGTCGTGTCGACTTTGACGAGAACGAGCCGGACATCCGGGTGGGTCAAAGCGAGATCGTAAACATCGCCCATCGTCTCGAGGTACGCGTTGTTCGCATTGACGTGCTTTGCCAGGAAGACCGAAGGCGCACTGTTCTTTCATCCGGCCGTCCACGCATCTTCACTGATGAACCTGTTCAGCGAGGAACCTTCCTTGAACTCTGGGCGGATCATCGTCTCGCTGCCCCGAAGGAACGACAGCGCGCCACACATCTGCTCCAGGTGTTCCCTCATCACCTTGTCCTTTGTCCGGACAAAGGCTGCCTTGTCGTGCGGGTGCATCCGGAACGACGGCTCGAGCAGCTGCTCGTGCCCATCTTCACCCTTGTCGAACGCCATCTGGTGATCGGCCTCACAGTTGAGGTACCGACCGCGCAGAAGCACGAGCGGGATTCTGTGGCTCACGCAGAACTCGTGTGTCCGATGCCAGGAGGACATGTCAGCCTCCATGTTCCACCCGGCCCAGTGCTTCTTGGATTGGGGAGTCAGCGGACAGGTGAGCACCATAAGCTTGCACTGCGTCTTAACTTGCTCGGACAGCCTCGCGACCGTGTTGAGACTGGTCCACGTGCGGGCAATGTAAGGACTGTCGATGCAGTCCGAGACCCGCTTCGCGGCCTCTTGCGGCTGTCGCTCGTTCTCCTCTCGTGAATTCTTTCGCTCGGCGGCACTGAGGCCTTTGCCCGTCTTCATGGGGTCCCTCATCGGCCCCCCTCGGATGACCCGGAACCCGTCGCCTTCGAAGACATCCCTCTCTCGGTTGTATTCCCCGGAGTCATTCCCACAGGCTCCCTCCAGCCCACCGATCAAGCTCGCCGTCTCCTCGAATGTGTCCCAGCCGGTCATCTGCTGTCCCGCCACCACGGTGTACGGGCTCTCTGGTATTCCCCCTGAGCGTGTCAGGCGAGTAACGTAGGTGATTATCGCTTGCTGATCATCCCCTTGCTCGTCGAGCACGATCAGATCCGGCGTTTGGTCAACGGTGTCCTTGATCTGCTCGGAGGATCAGGCTGAACTTCGTGAAAAGTAACGGCTGCATCGAGAGAGTGCATGTATGGAAAGCCCACGAACGACTGGCGGAAGCTGAATGGCTCCGTAGACGCCTTGACGTCTGTCATCTTGATGCGAGATACGATGTCTCGACCGAGCGATGGGTTGCAAAGAGGGCAGTGAAGGAGCAGAATAGCTCGAAGGGCCCTACTTGTATTGGAGAGATATGCTTGACGGCTGATGACGGCGCCGTTAAGCATAACTGTTCGGTCATCTTGGAGCTCAATGAAAGGTGGCAGTGGACAAAGGTCGTTAAGGGCCTTCGTCAATCTATCACAGAGCATTGACCGCCACGGTTCATAGACACGTATAGAGGCAGGAGAGTCTCTATGCAGCGGGGATCCCTAATACTCCTCGTCGTGGTCGACAAAGCTCTGCCAGAAGATCTCGATCGGAGGGTCCGCGCTCCAGTCGCTCTCGGGCAGGTTGTCCGACTGCGTGAAATTCTCGTGGGCGTAGTATCCCGGCTCCCACTGATGTCAGCGTGCGAGCCTGGCGGGACGATCAGAGTTCACTCACATAGCCGGCCGCAGATGCAGCAAAGTAGACAAATTCCTCGCGGATGCTGCCCATCAGCATATGCAATGGCAGGAGACCGAGGCCGAGACTCACCGCTCGGGGTAAAAGTCGACGAGGCGGCCTCCGTGCTGCAGACTTTCGTTGTTCAGCCACGTTACGAATTTGCGGAAGCCAGCTGTCATGTCAGCTTTGCGTGCCCAGAGCAAGAAGAGGGTCGAGGCAGGGATTTCACACACCTTCAGACTGCTGTGACCCGAAGGAGCGGCTGAAAAACGACCGACCGTGACCCGGATATTCCTTTTGCAAACCCTCGGTGGTGGGAATACGAGCAGTCCCTTCCCAGACCTTGGCAATGGCGAGGGCTTGGTATCTGTGGTGTCAGACCTGCTCATCCCCCTGCGGACGCTCCGCTCACCCTCCGATAGTCCACGGCCGGACCGTGGTGAACGCCAAAGTCGGGTCGTCGAGGTAGAACCCCCTCCAGTCGACGTTCCTGAATTGACCCTGCTTCCCCTCGGTGATGACGGGCTTGACGTCGACTTCTGGATCATTGTTACCGACAATCGTGCCGTTGACGAGGTCGCCAAGGAACGAATTTGCATGTCGAAATCCGGTGGCGAGGATGATCTCGTCGATGCCATTGAGAGTCGATTGCGCAGGGTGATCTGGCCATCCTTGATCGAGGTCGTCGAGTCGAGCGCGCCGAACTCGACAATATCGGGGATGATCTCCGCGCCGGGGTAGATGCGATCAAAGTTTCGTCGTTTCATAAGCGTGCTTCTGCGGTCGCCCGGTCGGACTGAGACGTAGAGCTTCTCGACGTGCGGGCCGATGTCGTTGGAGATGCCCATGGCGGATACAGATGCGCCCACGAGCACGACAGTCTGGGGTCGGCATCTCCTCGCACGACAAAACGCGCTCCTCTCACCTTGCCCTTGAGGGGTTCCGGATGTCGGTATGATTGACCGTGCCAGACTTTGTACCTTCCCTGATCATCTTTGACGTCCGACCATTCCTTTAGGCCCGCGATTGAGGGCACATGAGGCGCGTCGTATCCCCCAGAAGCCACCACGACCGCGTCAAAGTCTTCCTCCCCCCAGGTCGTCTTGATCCGTGGCGGATAGTCCACCTTCTCCGACTTTCGCAACTGGAGCTTCCATGCGCCGTTCACCTTTCGGAGCGACTCTACCTTGGTACCGTACGACGCGGCAAAGTTTGCGTCATCCGTAATCGGCTCGTCGTTCGGATTGAGACCATGCTGCGCCGCGTAGGTACGGACGTGTCGCTGGATCTCGTGCACTGGGCTCAGAACGGGTCAGGACGAGGCAGGCACGGATAGCTCACCGGTCGGCTGCCAGACTGCGTCCTTGGGGTAATCCACGCCGGGCAGCTTGGTAACTTGGATCGGCGTGTTGATGAACAGGTTGTACCACGCCTGGGCATCAACATGCATTTCGCATAGCAGGGCCGATCTGGAGCTCACAGGCGACGGCCTCACCGCATCTCTCCATCGCTCATCCAGCGTCAACCCGTCATCGCCCTCCTGGTAGTATACTACGGTCCCCGGTTCCCGTACATTACTGTCGCCAGCGGCGTGCTCGATGGGGATGTCACTGGAGTCAGCGGGGAGCAGGTGCTGATCGGCAGGCAGACTCACGGGTACGGCTCCCTCACGGGCGTGCTCTCCTGGTAGTACCAAGTTCCGCCTGGCTTCTCCTGCCGCTCAAACAGCCTCACGGTCGTGAAGTTGTGCTCCTTCAATGTCGCCGCCGCCTGTAGTCCTGCTGGTCCGGCTCCGATCACTGCCACCCGCTTGATGGGCTTGTCGAACTTGTGATATTCGTGGGCATCGTCAGCAGCGACCAAGGCCGCCAGCACAGCCGTCGCCGCGAGTGTCGACCAGATCATAATTGCAAGGTCCTGCACACGTAAAGGCGCATTACTTCGAGACGTATATGACTCCCCCTGGCCGACCCCCCACGGCCAGCCTTATCCGGCTTGGTCAGCTCATCGAGAGTGATCAGTCATGGTGTTTCCCATGAAGTGGTGAAATGGTGAGATCACCCCATCCCGGCCGCAAATGCAAGCATAATTCGCACCAGCCCATAGTGATAAGACGATATCGCACCTCATCGGCGGCTGAATGCCATCCCACTCTTCCTCCACTTTGCCCTCCCCCCCACCCTGCCCCCCGCTCCGCCCACAGTCGGATATGCCCGATAAGCCCTCCCATGTCGCCATGGAGCACGCACATTGTGTCTATCGTCCGTCTTGGCTGTGCCAGTCGGTCCATTGATCAATCCCGACCCGAAATTGCGCAATATCGCTACTAGCAGCAGGCGAGGTCCAAGCGCAAAGATGCTTACCGCCTAAGACATCCTCAACATATAACGATTGAGGCCAAGAAGGGGACTCTGCCCGCCGCCCACTCGTCTTATCTACGGCTCCACTCGATACAATGCGGACGGCAGTTTTAACGGCGCTCGCGACTGCGTTGCTATCGACACCCTCTTTGGCGTCCACAGGGCCGGATCAGGCGTTCTTTGGCAAGCCGACGATCCATGATGAAGGAGAGTGGACGACTTTTGCCCGGCCGATCCGAAACGTAGCCGTTATCGGAGCAGGACCGAACGGACTGCAGGTGGGCTGTCGAGCGACTGGGTGGATAGCACGAGCTCAGGCCAGCATGCTGCGGCACTCATCAAAGAGGGCTTCTCGGTCCACCTGATCGACAGGTCGGACGCGCCAGGCGGAAACTGGCATCACAACGTCTTGACGCCAGTTCGGGAGGCATACCCGTGAGTAGTCTGCAATCGCGTTTCAACTGCGGCTGATGCTCAGCAACCTCCCATTGCACATTGGCGCCTTCAAGCCCGATGTGCGAGACAACGCTACGGTTAAATTCTACGAGGATGGAGATGAGGGTCTAACGCTGGACGAGCGTTGGAGAGAGCATTCCAGGCCGTCACCGGTGAGTCGCAACGGGAGGAGCCTCCGTCGGCCGGCTGACGGAAAGATCTGGGACGATCTCACAACCAACTCTGCACCGGTACGTCGTCTTCCCTGCACCGCAGCGTCAGCAGCTCATGGCAGGTCTTCACTACGCTGCCAGGCGTCACATACCCCGACGACGCGACATGGGAGCTGCCGGGTAGGCTGATCTTGACATCGCCTCATCCACTCTGACACTCAGGCTACCTGGTCCAGCGGCATGTCCGGTCATACGCCTCGTCGCAAGGCTTGAACGTCGGCGACGAGCACTACAACTCGTCCGCGCCCGTCTTCCTCCGCTACTCGACCCGCCTGGAACTGCTGGAGAAGGACGGACACAGCTGGAAGTTGTCTCTGCGGGCATTGACGCGTCTGCCGGAGAACAAGCAGATCAAGGCCGAGTGGACCGTCGAGCACTTTGACGCGGTGGTGATCGCTAGCGGGGGGTACGATGCGCCCTACGTGTGAGCTCTGTTCGTGCCTCGCCCGTCAAGTGCTCGCTGATGTGCAGGCCGCCTACGAAGGGCCTCATTGGCTGGTCCAAGGTGCACAAGGACGGACACTACCCCCTCCACCACTCGCAGTCTTACCGAAACCCGAACCTGTACAAGGGCAAGGTGAGCCTTCATCTCGCTCATTTGCGCCCACGCTGACCCGCAGACGGTGCTCATCGTCGGCGCGAGTGTATCAGCAAGCGAGATCTCGCGACGGGTCGGGCCGCACGTCGAAAAGCTGTACATCTCCATCAGAAACACCACCCGAAGCACCTGTAAGCCCAGGTCCGTCTTCGAGGGCACCGTGCTGACGCCTAGACATGCAGCGACGAAGTATCCGCCGACTGAGCCCCTTCGCTGAGATTATCCCCGAGGTCATCGAGTACGGCCACCTGGATTCGGAGCACGAGCTTGCCGGCGGTTCTGTCACGGTCGTCAACGGCACGACCATTTCCGGCATTGACGAGGTCAGTGAGGCAATTCAAAGGAGCTCTGCTCATACCAGGTCATCCTTGCTACCGGCTTCTTGCGCTCCATGCCATTCTTGAAAGAGTACCGCTCGATCCAGGGCCAAGCCTCCTCCGACCGACCGCCCATTGTCACCAACGGGCACACGCTCAGCGCGCTCGCTTGGACTGGACACTACATCGCCGATCCCACTCTGGCTTGTAGGTTATCTCGCACAAGCGCCGAGGTATCATCGCTGACTGCAGTCGCGACGGTCCGACCATGGACTTTGGGCCGATACCAAGCCTTGGGATTCGCCAAGGTGTGGAAGGGCACAGCTCGACTTCCGTCTGAGAGTCGACTATGGGACGACTACCACAACAACAACCACTGGGGAGGCGGAAGCAAGGTGGTATTTGGCACGCTCGAGGAGGAGTGTGAGTCGACTTGCCGTGCACACGGAACATTGCTCATGGCAGCGCTCGGCCGACAATGGGTCACCTGGCTCAACCACGAGTCACTCATCCATGGTGGGCGACTCGTCGACCAGTGGCCGATCGAGTGGAGGGAACGTTTCGTATACTACGCAGAGCAGGCTGTGAGTCGACCCCGCACCAGGCTCATGCTATTGCTGACGGACAGTGGGAAGCGGGCTACACCACCACGCGCAACTTCACCGAGTACGAGAACACGCCCAAGGCCGAGTGGCCTACGTACCCAGTCCCTCATGATGCTCTGATCGAGGCGGAGTCGGCCGAGTTTGTGGACGGTGTGTCGGAGTGGTAGCCGCACAACATGAGCCCAGTCCATCTCCATGCCGATGACGATGTATCGCATTTCTCCCAGAGCCCCAGATCGATGGCGACCGACGACGTTGTGATACATGGCGGTGCTCAGGTCCAAAGTGGACCCTCCGACAACTCAACCTGCCCGCCGTCGGGGCTCATGCACTGGATGCACCACCATGTATGAGACACTCGGTATGCCTGCGGCCAGTCGGCATGACCCAACGGGCCGGTGTCACCTAGGCCACTTGCGGCCGACCCGCGGGTGCCTGTTCTGCCCCCATGAGCCCAGGCCTGGGCCGGGACCCGACAAGCGCTGTATGCATGCATGGGACAAGCTGACCATGATCGATCCCCAGTCGAGCGGCTTTACTTCCGTACGTGGAAAGATAGCGGTGATGACGCACGAGTAGGGGGAAGAGGGAGGGAGCGGCCAGGCGAGCCCGTCGCCGCGGTCCGCATTCGCAAATAACACATAGTCGACACCTTCCTTCCCGTTCTCTTTCCCATTTCGACCGCTGCCCTTGTTGGGTACCGTCTCCATCCCCGATCACCGGGGACATTCTCGTCCTCATTATGGGCCATACATATTTGAGGCAAGTATGCATGTGCCTGCTCACATCCACCTCAGCCCTCAGCACACCACGCCAGCAACAATCCCAACAACAACATGGCATCCCCGCACGTTCTCATCATCGGCGCAGGCCTCGGTGGACCGTCCATGGCGCTCGCACTCGCCCGTCATAACATCCGGTCGAGCGTGTTCGAACGTCGACCAAGCTTGGATGAGATCGCCGGCGTCGGCGGTGTACTGATGCTCTCGCCCAATGCCGTCAACGTTTTGGACAAGATCATGGGCGTCGAGCACGACATCCGACCGCTCGGCTTCACCTACAAGGCGATCGAGATGCATGCGACGAGTGGACCAGAACCCATGTACAAGCTTGGTGAATTTGGGCGAACGCAGGAAGGGGCGGTGCACGGTATTACGATCAAGCGGCCGGTGTTGCATGCGAAGCTGTTGGAGCTCTGCGAGCAGCAGAAGGAGTATATCACGGTGCAATTCGGCAAGCGACTAGTGAACGTGGAGGAGCAAGCGGATGGCGTCACCGCCGTGTTCGATGATGGAACGAGGGCACAAGGTGAGTTTGAAGACTCCGTTTCATCGCGCGTTGAAGAGCTCCGAGGGGACCACGACTGATCATAGGCGACATCCTGCTGGGCCTCGACGGCATCCATTCACGCGTCCGACAACACGTCCTGGGGGGTCCCGAGGCCGCTCAGAAATATGCCGCTCAGTATACCGGAGACGTCGTCCTCGGCGGGGTCATCGAGCGCTCGAGACTGCCCAAAATCACAAACGGCACAACACTCGGTCCGCCCATTTTCATTTACACCCAGGCCGGCACCATTCTCTCTTTTCCAACCGATGCCGCCGGCGAACATATCCAGTGGGCCACCTTCGTGCAGACTCCCGAGCGTCCTCGAAAAGGATGGGAAGAATACAGGACCTCTGGCGAAGCGTTGCGGGATCTACGTCAGGCCTGGAAGGGAGTCACCGCGGAGCCTATCAACACATTGCTGAACAACCTCACTCCGAACGACATGAAACTCTGGGCACCCTACGCGATCCCGGCCGAGCTCCCCGCATGGCATACCGATCGGACCTGTCTCCTCGGCGATTCGGTCCACGCCATATCGCCGTCCGCTGGTCAAGGAACGGCGCAGGCGCTGGAAGACGTGGGATACCTATCGATGTTGCTGGGATCGGCGACAGTGAGGGAGAAGGGATACAGGGCGGTCTTTGAGCAGTATGAGAGGGTCAGGAGAGTGAGGCTGGAGGGCATCAGGAAGATGACGGACCGGAGTTTGGGGACCAGGCGGTCCACGCCTAGTGCCAGCTTGTGGTGGATCAAGAAGACTGGCATGAAAGCCATGTTCTCGGCGATGGGTGCGGCGAAATCGATTGGCTTCGGAGCGGGCAATCCGATGGCGT
>Ga0308169_10001332_pt1 | contig 29336 bp, 28 predicted proteins | sample PhyBR1_2_FD_202139 | JGI IMG/M metagenome (GOLD analysis project Ga0308169, IMG submission 202139) | Phyllosphere microbial communities from UC Gill Tract Community Farm, Albany, California, United States - DLSLSB.R1 | ecosystem: Host-associated > Plants > Phyllosphere > Unclassified | place...
CTGACACTCCGCATTCGCGAGCAAGCCCGCTCCCGCAGGATCTTCCTTGTCATTCATCTGTTTCCCTTCAGTAGCCTCCCTGGGCTTTTGGTCGTATGGTTGCTCCCGAACAATGGATCTGATGGAGCACCATGCAATTCACTCGATTGACGATCAGTCTCGCCGCCTTGCTGGCCCTGGCCGGCTGCGGCACGCGCCAAGCCCAGGAGCCCGAGCGCCAGCCTGCTGAGGTCAAGGCGCAGATCGTTCGGTTATTGCCGGCCAAGACCGCTGACCGGGAAGGCTGGGCCACCGATATCTACGTGGCCTTTTCGGCTCAACAGATCCCGCCGACCACCCAGAACATCTGTTCGGTACTGGCGGTGACTGAACAGGAATCGACGTTCCAGGCCGATCCCACCGTACCGGGGCTGGGCAGCATTGCCCGGCAGGAAATCGACCGACGCGCGGCGAAGGTCCACGTCCCGGGACTGCTGGTCAGCGCCGCGCTCCAGGTGCGCTCGCCAAATGGCAAAAGCTACAGTGATCGCCTCAGTGCGGCACGAAGCGAGAAAGAACTCAGCGCGATCTTCGATGACTTCATCAGCATGGTGCCGCTGGGCAAGACGCTGTTCGATGGTTTCAACCCGGTGCACACGGGTGGCCCGATGCAGGTCAGCATCGCGTTTGCCCAAGCCAATGCGCGCAATTATCCCTACACGATGGATGGCTCGGTTCGGCGGGAAGTGTTCAGCCGTCGTGGCGGCATGTATTTCGGCATTGCCCATTTGTTGGGATATCCGGTGAGCTACACCGAGCCGCTGTACCGGTTCGCCGATTTCAACGCCGGTTGGTACGCCAGTCGCAACGCGGCGTTCCAGCATGCGGTGAGCCGAGCTTCGGGCATCTCCCTGGCCCTTGATGGCGATTTGATCCTGCCTGATTCCATCATGCCGGGCAGCACTGAGCTGGCGGTTCGCACGTTGGGCAAGTCGTTGGGAATGCGCAACCCGACCATTCGCGATCAGTTGGAGTTGGGTGACAGCCTGGCGTTCGAGGACAGCAAGCTCTACAAGCGGGTGTTCGAACTGGCTGAAAAGTCCGAGGGCAAGCCGTTGCCTCGGGCGGTGTTACCAGGGATTGTGCTCAAGAGTCCAAAAATCACTCGCAAGCTGACCACTGCATGGTTCGCCAAACGTGTGGACGAGCGTTACCAGCGGTGCATGGCACGGGCTTCGGGGCGCTAAACCGCTGGCCATGAAAAAGCCCGGCGGATAAGGCCGGGCTTTTACTGTGACGGCTTGAAGGACTTTGAAGGGCAGTGGTAACAAATCATGCGTGGTTCTTAGCCAGGTTATCGGAGCCACCTTCAGCGACACGGCGTTCCAGCAGGCGATCGGCACCGCCTTCAGCGACGCGGTTTTCGATCAGGCGATCGGAGCCACCTTCAGCGACGCGGCGTTCCAGCAAGCGATCGGCACCGCCTTCAGCGACGCGGTTTTCGATCAGGCGATCGGAGCCACCTTCAGCGACGCGGCGTTCCAGCAGGCGATCGGCACCGCCTTCGGCGACGCGGCGCTCCAGCAGGCGATCGGCACCGCCTTCAGCAACGCGGTTTTCGATCAGGCGATCAGAGCCACCTTCGGCAATGACGGGTTGGGACGAGGCGGCGAAGACGTTGGCTGCCAGGACCGAGAAAGCGACGCTGAGGATGATTTGGCGTTTCATGATGGTGTGCTCCGGGGGGTGTTTGTTTGTGTGGGGCCATTGTTGCGCCGGGCACCCGTCAGGAGAACTTCATTGAAATGATGGTGAACATCGATGGCGGTGATAGCTCGTCGGGCTGTTGTCCATCAGATTGATGGAACGCTCATTGACCTTCGGGCTCTACCCGCTGAATTCCTTTGCAGGAGGCAGGCACATGTATCAGTTATTCGGCCACAGTCAGTCGGGTTCCTCGGCCGTGGAAATTGCCCTGTATCTGTGTGGGGTGCCTTACCGCCGGGTCGATACCTGTTCGACCGAGGACAATGACGCGGCGAAAGAACTCGAGGCGTTGAATCCGCAGAAACAGGTTCCGACCCTGCAACTGCCGGACGGCTCGGTCCTGACCGAGGCAGCGGCGATCCTGATCCACCTGGGGCTATCCTTTCCCGAATCGAAGCTGCTGCCGGAAAACCCGGTCCAGCGCGGGCAGGTCATACGCGGCCTGGTCTATATTGCCGCCAATTGCTACACGCCCATCGGCATTATTGATTTCCCCGAACGCTGGTTGCCGGACGCGGACGAGGCTGTCCGGGAGCGACTGGTGGCGGGTACCAAGCAAAGGCTGTATCGCAATTGGGCATTGTTCTCCGATCAGTTTCCGGCGACGCCGTTCCTCAGTGGTGCCGAGCCCGGGGCGCTGGACATCCTGGCGGCGGTGATCACGAAATGGGTCGAAACCCGGGAAGCGATGCTCAGCGCCCGCCCCGAGTTCTATGCCTTGCTCGAGCGCATCGACCGCCACCGGCGGGTTGCGCCGGTACTTTCGCTCCACTGGCCTGAGTGAGTTACGGGCAGACGTTGCGCGAGGCCGCTTGCCCGACGAGGTCGACAAACTGCCGGACGTTATTCTGATGGCCCTTAACCAGGTCATCGATATTGCCTGCGGCCGGCGTTTGCAGGCTGCTGCGACAGGTCAGGGCGCCGGCGGCGTTGCCAAGGTTGCGCAATCGCCATTGCACGTCCATGCGAGCGTACCGACCGGGAATCGAGTCGAAGCGCTGCACGTCCACCCGTAGCAACCGCTTCGGCGCGCCGGGATTGCTCAGTTGTTCATCGAGGCTGCTGCGCAGTTCATCCGCCAGGCTTGAGCCCCACCATTCGGTCTCCAGGATGGCCAAGCCGCTGTCGCCCTGACGAATGACCATCTGGGTGCGATCCACCTGGGGCGGCACGCTGAGTTGCTCGATCTGGATATCCACCCCCGCGCGTGCATGGCCGGCCGGTTGGGCCGGGCTCAGGGTGTGATAGTGAATGGGGTCGCTGCGGCAGGCACCGAGCAGCAGCGCCAGGGCGATCAACGAGCATCTCAGCGTCAGCGGCATCAGGCGTGCTCCAGGGGTCATTCTTTCACCGGGAAGGAAAGGTTTTGCGCCGGGGCGTCTTTCGGACGGCCGCGAAGCAACGATTCGGGGTGGCGGCTCAGGTAGTCGGACAGTTCGCGCAACGACCGCGACATCCGGCCCAGGTCATCCAGGGTCTGGGTCAGTTGTTCGCGCTGGGGCGAATCTTCCGCCAGGGTCGAATTCGCCGACTGCAAGGTCTTGCTCACGTCCTGCAAGGTACTTTGCACGCCCGGAAGGGTCTTGCTGTTGAATTGCGACAGGCCTTTGCGCAGTTCCACGAGATTGCCGTCCAGATTGCTGGCGATGCTTTCCAGCGGCAGCTTGTTGATCCGCTCGATCACCGTCTGCAGTTGTTCCTGCAATTGCTGGAGGCTGCCCGGAATCGTGGGGATCCGCAGGGGACGGGCGGACGTGTCGAAGGCGACTCTTTCGGCTTTGGGGTAGAAATCCAGCGATATGTACAACTGCCCGGTCAGCAGGTTGCCGCTGCGGGCCTGGGCACGCAGGCCCCGCTCGACAAAACTGCCGACCAGCCGAGCCGCGGCGGCTTCGTCTTCCGGGTCGTAATCCAGGGATTTGAGCAACTTCTCATGCGCCTTGCCCAGCAGTTGGGGGTAGATCACGATGCCGACGTTGATGGGAAACGTGCGCTGTTTCGCATCGAAATCCAGGTTCATGGCCACCACCCGGCCAATCTCGATCCCGAGGAACTCCACCGGGGCTCCGACGCGCAACCCGCGTAAAGCCTGGTCGAAGCGCAAGGCCAGGTACTGTGGCTTGCCACTGGGCGGGGCGAGGGCGCTCTGCTGGTCGGCGAACAGCTCGAAATTCTTGTCTTCGGCGGCAGCCGTGTCGTTGGGGCTGTATTCCGGCGCCCTGAAGGCAATGCCTCCTACCAGCAAGGCGGACAGGGATTCGGTCTTGACCGCGAAGCCGTTGGCACCGACGTTCACATCGACCCCGCTGACATTCCAGAACCGAGTGTTCTCGGTGACGTAGGCGTCGTTTGGCGCGTTGATGAACACTTCGATGTTGACGCCCTTGCCGTCGGCATCCAACGCGTAGGACACCACTTGGCCCACCGGGATCTTGCGCAGGTAGACCGGCGAGCCGATGTCCAGCGAGCCGAGGTCCTGGGAGTGCAGGGTAAAGCGCTTGCCCGGTTCGCCGTAGGTGATGGGCGGTGGCGCCTCCAGGCCGGTGAAGGACTTGGCGCGAACTTTCGAATGGCCGGCGTCGGCGCCGATGAAATCGCCCGACAGCAAGGTATCGATCCCGGAAATCCCGCCCGCGCCGATGCGTGGCCTGACCACCCAGAACACCGAGTCTTCATGGGTGAAGGTGTCGGCAGTCTTGGCGAGCTTGACCGTGGCGGTGACATTTTTCTGGTCCTCGCTCAGTTGCACGTCGGTCACCTGGCCGATCACCACGTTGCGGTATTTGACCGGGGTCTTGTTGGCGGTCAGGCCTTCGCCTGTCTTGAAAGTAATGGTGATGGTCGGGCCTTCCTGTAGCCAGTTATGGACCACGAGGGACACGCCCACCAACACCGCGATGATCGGCACGATCCACACCAGCGAGACCGTCCAGCGACGGCTGGTGACATGCGCGCGGCCCGGTGCGGGTTGTCCGTCAGTGGCTTGCGACTTCATCCATGGTCTCCTCGGGGGGTTGGGTGTCCCAGATCAAGCGTGGGTCGAAACTCATGGCCGACAGCATGGTAAACAGCACCACGAGGCCAAAGAACAGGATTCCCGGTCGCGGTTCGATATCGCTCAACGCCTGGAATTTCACCAGGGCCGCCACCAACGCCACGACCAGCACGTCGAGCATCGACCAATAGCCGATGACTTCGACCAGGCGGTACAGCTTCGCGCGCTGGACCTGGGCCCAGGTGCTGCGCCGTTGCACGGTCACCAGCAGCAGCGTCAGCACGACGAACTTGATGCCGGGCACTGCGATGCTGGCAATGAAGATGATCAACGCGATGTCCCAGGCGCCGCTGTGCCAGAACTCGAGGACGCCACTGATGATGGTGCTGTCCGCGCCTTCGCCGAGCATCTGGGTATTCATGACCGGCAGCAGGTTGGCCGGAATATAAAACACCAGGGCTGCCAGCATATAGGCCCAGGTGCGGGTCAGGGTATCGGGTTTGCGCCGGTGCAGGCGGGCATCGCAGCGCGGGCAGGTCTCCGGTTCGTCGGCCATGTCGCACGCCAGGCCGCAGCTATGGCACAGGCACAGGTTCAGATCATCGGCCCGGGGCGGGTTGCCCAGCGGTGCGCCGTTCACAGGCGGTCCCACAGATCACGGACATCGCGACCGGCGATGCGGATCATCAGCAGGCTCAAGGCGCCCAGGGCGAACAGGCCGATGCCCGGCAGCACGTCGAGCAGCCCGGCAAGCTTGATGACCGCTACCAGCGCTCCCAGCAGGCAGACCTCCAGCATGCTCCACGGTCGCAGCGTTTCCAGGCTGCGCATGCACAGGTTGAATGCCGGCGCCCGGCGGTTCGAATAGGCGTAGCCCAGCACCCAGAGCAAGAGCGCCAATTGGAAGGCGGGGGCGATGATGATCGCGACTGCGGCGACCAGGGCGATGAAGGTAATCGGCCCCTGGCTCAGGGCCACGATGGAATCCCAGAGTGTCGCGCTGTTGCTCAAGCCCTGGAGCCGGATGCTCATCACCGGATAGACATTGGCAAAGACCCATAGCACCGCCGCGGTGATGGTCAGGGCCAGGCGCTGCTCGATGGTCAGGCCGTCGTACCGCTGGATCACCGCATGGCATTGCACGCACAAGGCTCGTTGATGCGGACCGAGCTCAACCGGCTCGTACACCGCATCGCAATGTTCGCAAATAATCAGTCGGTCGGTGACGGCCATCGGAATGCTCGGGCAGGGACAACCCCTTCAATATAGAAGTGAGTCGAAAATGAGCAACCCGCTCGAGTCGATCATTCGCCGCGAATGTATTGCTCCAATTGTCTGATCAGGTCCGCCTGCTCGGCAATCGCTTCCTTGACCAGGTCGCCGATGGACAACAGGCCGACGAGCTTGCCGTCCTCCACGACGGGCAAATGGCGCAAATGTTTTTCGGTCATGATGCTCAGGCACGTCTCGACGTTCTGGTGAGGATCGATGGTAATGACCGGGGAGACCATGATGTCGCTGACTTTCGTGCCCACCGAGGAGCGCCCGTGCAGGACCATCTTTCGCGCATAGTCGCGCTCGCTGATGATGCCCAGCACTTCGTCGTTCTTCACCACCAGCAGCGCACCGACGTTTTTCTCGGCCATGCGCATCAGGGCCTGCAAAACCATGTCGTCCGGTGAAATGGTGTGCACTCGCTGGTTCTTCTCGTCTTTTATCCGGAGCAACTGCGCGACGGTTTTCATGGGGAGGCCTCGGGTGTCGTTTTCTTGCGGGTGATTAAAGAATCGTAGACCCAACGGCGAAGGGCAAGCGATAAAGCGGCAGTCAGTCGTCCAAAACCGTCATGGCGGGTGAATTCACTCCTATCTGAAGTCATCCGCCGTTGTGGCGAGGGAGCTTGCTCCCGCTGGGCCGCGAAGCAGCCCTCGCTTTTTTTGGCGATTGCTGCGCAATCGAACGGGAGCAAGCTCCCCCGCCACGGGTAGAATGCGTGACATGCAAGTTTCGAGGTTTCAGCGGTGAATCTACAGCAGGGCTTCGTCCTGACCCGGCATTGGCGCGACACCCCGGCGGGCACCGAAGTCGAATTCTGGCTGGCGACCGATGCCGGCCCCCGGCGCGTGCGCCTGCCGGTGCAGCCCTCGGTGGCGTTCGTACCGCAGGTCCAGCGCGGCCAGGTCGAGGCTTTGTTGCAGGGCGAGAAAGACGTTGAATTGCGTCCCCTGGAACTGCTGGATTTCGAGCATCGCCCGGTGCTGGGCCTATATTGCCGGCAACATGCGCAGCTGATGCGCCTGGACACCACGCTGCGCCGCGTCGGCGTGGAGGTGTTCGAAGCCGACATTCGCCCCCCGGAGCGCTACCTGATGGAGCGCTTCATCACCGCCCCGGTCTGGTTCGGCGGCACGCCATCGGCTGACGGTCTGTTGCTCGACGCCCAGATGAAACCGGCACCCGAATATCGGCCGCCGCTGCGGCTGGTGTCCCTCGACATCGAAACAACCGCCCAGGGCGAATTGTATTCCATTGCCCTGGAAGGCTGCGGCGAGCGCCAGGTCTACATGCTCGGGCCGCCGAATGGCGATGATCGCGACGTGGATTTCCAGCTGGAATACTGCGACTCCCGCGCGCTGCTGTTGAAAAAGCTCAACGAGTGGTTCGCCCGTTTCGACCCTGACGCGATCATCGGCTGGAATCTGGTCCAGTTCGATTTGCGCGTGCTGCATGAACATGCCCGCCGGCTGGCCGTGCCGTTGCGCCTGGGGCGCGGCGGGGAGGAAATGCAATGGCGCAAGCACGGTGCGCGCAACAACCATTTTTTCGCGTCGGCGGCCGGGCGGTTGATCATTGACGGGATCGAATCCTTGCGCTCGGCGACCTGGAGTTTTCCGTCGTTCAGCCTGGAAAACGTCGCGCAAACCCTGTTGGGCGAAGGCAAGTCCATCGACAATCCGTACCAGCGCATGGACGAGATCAACCGCATGTTCGCCGAGGACAAGCCGGCCCTGGCCCGCTACAACCTCAAGGACTGCGAGTTGGTGACGCGAATCTTCGCCAAGACCGACCTGCTCGAGTTCCTGCTGGAACGCGCCAGCGTCACGGGCCTGCCGGCGGACCGCAGCGGGGGCTCGGTGGCGGCGTTCACGCACCTCTATATGCCGCTCATGCATCGCCAGGGTTTTGTCGCGCCGAACCTCGGCCAGCGTCCGCCCGAGGCCAGCCCTGGCGGGTTCGTCATGGATTCCCAGCCGGGACTCTACGAGTCGGTTCTTGTGCTCGATTACAAGAGCCTGTATCCATCGATCATCCGCACCTTCCTCATCGACCCGGTGGGACTGATCGAAGGCCTGCGCCATCCAGAGGACCAGGCATCGGTCCCAGGCTTTCGCGGGGCGCGGTTCTCCCGTACCCGACACTGCCTGCCGGCCATCGTCGCGCGGGTTGCCGAAGGCCGGGAAACCGCCAAGCGCGAACACAATGCGCCGCTGTCCCAGGCGCTGAAAATCATCATGAATGCGTTTTATGGGGTGCTCGGCTCCAGTGGCTGTCGCTTCTTCGACCCGCGGCTCGCGTCGTCCATCACCTTGCGCGGCCATCAGATCATGCAACGCACCCGGCAACTGATCGAAGCCCGCGGGCATGTGGTGATCTACGGCGACACCGATTCGACGTTTGTCTGGTTGCGCCGGGCCCACGGCCAGGAGGAAGCGGCGGGCATCGGTCGGGAACTGGTGGCGTACGTCAACCAGTGGTGGCGTGAACAGGTACGTGATGAGTTCGGGCTGGAGAGCGCATTGGAGCTGCAATTCGAAACCCATTTCAAGCGCTTCCTGATGCCGACCATCCGCGGTGCGGAGGAGGGCAGCAAGAAGCGCTACGCCGGCCTGGTGACCCGTGCCGACGGCAGCGACGAAATCATCTACAAGGGCCTGGAAACCGTGCGCACCGACTGGTCGCCGTTGGCCCGGCAATTCCAGCAGGAGCTGTACGGACGGATCTTCCATCGCCAACCCTATCAGGATTATGTGCGCGACTACGTGCGCCAGACGCTGGCCGGCGCGTTTGATGAGCGCCTGGTCTACCGCAAGCGCCTGCGCCGTCCCCTGGATGATTACGAACGCAACGTGCCGCCCCACGTACGGGCCGCGCGGCTCGCCGACGAGTTCAACGAGCGCCAGGGCCGTCCCCGGCAGTATCAGAATGGCGGCTGGATCAGCTACGTAATCACCGTCGCCGGTCCGGAGCCCCTTGAAACCCGCAGCGCGCCCATCGACTACGACCATTACGTGACCAAGCAGCTACAGCCGGTGGCGGATGCGATCCTGCCGTTTGTGGAGGATGATTTTTCGACGTTGATTGGTGGGCAGATGGGGTTGTTCTGATGCCGCCGGGCTCTGTAGGAGCTGGCGAAGCCTGCGATCTTTTGATCTTTCACTTCGGATTCAATTGCCTGGGACAAGATCGCAGCCTCGTTGCACTCGGCAGCTCCTACACCATCGCCAACCGCTGCTTCCCCTGAGGCTGAGGAAACACCAGGTCCAGCGTCGCCAGATCCTGGGGCTCTAGTCGCAAGTCCGCCGCTTCGGCATTCTGGCGTACATGTTCAGGCTGCACGGCCTTGGGAATGGCGATCACATTGTCCTGGCGCAACAGCCAGGCCAGGGCGATCTGTGCCGGCGTTGCGCGGTGGCGCTCGGCGATCTGCTGCACGGTGTGATCCTTGAGCAAATGCCCGCCCTGGCCAACCGGGCAGTAAGCCATGACCGGCATGCGTTGCCGTTGGCTCCAGGGCAGCAAGTCGAATTCGATGCCTCGCTCTTGCAGGTTGTACAGCACCTGGTTGGTGGCGCAGGCAGGCGCGGCCAGCTCCTCAAGGTCATCAACGTCAAAGTTGGACACACCCCAGCGCCCGATCTTGCCTTCCTCGCGCAGCCGCTCAAATGCCTCGACGGTTTCTTCCAAGGGGTATTGGCCGCGCCAGTGCAGCAGATAGAGGTCGATGTAATCGGTGCCGAGCCGCCGCAGGCTACGTTCGCAGGCGAGCGGAATGCCTTTGCGACTGGCGTTGTGGGGATAGACCTTGCTCACCAGGAATACCTGGTCGCGCAGGCCGGTGATGGCTTCGCCAACGACTTGCTCGGCACCGCCCTCGGCATACATTTCGGCGGTGTCGATCAGGGTCATGCCCAGTTCGATGCCCAGGCGCAGGGCCGCGACTTCCTTCTTGTGATGGGACGGTTCCTCACCCAGGCGCCAAGTGCCCTGGCCGATCACCGGAACGGATACGCCGGCCAATTCCAGAGTTTTCATTCACGTCTCCTGTCGTGCTGGTTGATTAAACCTGTGGCAGCAGGATAGACCAGGTGTTCAGGTTTGATTCGCGCGGGAAAGCAGCCAAGGATGCGCTGCGTCCCGAAAGCGTAACGCAGAGCGTCACAGGAGGCGTTCCCACGCAGAGCGTGGGAACGATCGGTCGATGGGATTATTCCGCCGAGAATTTCAGCACCATGGCCTGGGTGTAGGTCTGGCCCGGATTCAGTCGCGTGGTCGGGAAGTCCGGCTGGTTCGGCGAGTCGGGGAAGTGCTGGGTCTCCAGGGTGAACGCGCCCCAGTGCGGATAGACCTTGCCTTGCTTGCCCTTGACCGTACCGTCGAGGAAGTTGCTGGTGTAGAACTGCACGCCGGGTTCAGTGGTAAAGAGCTGCAGGCGCCGCCCGGACTTCGGATCCTGGACATCGGCGGCGAGCCTGCCCACGTCACCCTTGGCGTCGAGCACCCAGTTGAAATCGAAGCCGCCCTGTTTAGGTTCGGCGAACTTCAACTGCGGATGGTCGGCCTTGATATGGGTGCCGATCGCGGTGGGCTTGGTGAAATCCATCGGCGTACCGGCCACGGGCGCGAGTTCGCCGGTGGGAATGAGCTTGGCGGTCACCGGCGTGTAGCGGGACGCGTGCAAGGTCGCGACTTGCTTGAGAATGTCGCCATTGCCCGCACCTGCCAGGTTGAAATAGCTGTGGTTGGTCAGGTTCAGCACGGTCGGTTTGTCGGTGGTGGCCTTGTAGTCGATGCGCAGCTCGTTCTGGTCGTTGAGGCTGTAGGTGACGTCGGTCTTCAGGTTCCCGGGAAAGCCCATCTCACCGTCCGCCGACACATATGTCAGGGTTACGCCGACAGAGCCCTTGTCATTGTGGGGTTCGGCTTTCCAGACCCGCTTGTCGAAGCCTTGCGGTCCGCCGTGCAAGGAATTGTCCTTGTCGTTCTGCGGTACCTGGTAGCGCTTGCCGTCCAGCTCGAAGGCGCCGCCTGCCAGGCGATTGCCGAAGCGGCCGATGGTGGCGCCGAAATAAACGGTGCCGTTCTTCTGGTAGCCCTGCACGTCGTCGAAGCCGAGCACGATGTCGTCGGTCATGCCGTTTTTATCCGGCACGATCAGCGACTGGAGAATCCCGCCATAGGTGATGACGGTAGCCTCCATGCCGTTGCTGTTGCGCAGCACGTATTTTTCAACGGGCGTACCGTCATTGGTCTTGCCGAAGGCAGCGCGTTCATTGGTCAGGCCGGCGGCCTGGGAAGAGGTGGCAATCATCAGAGAAACTCCGAGGGCCGTGAGCAGATGTCTGGATTCAAGCATGGTGTGACCTTCCTTTCCTGTTGTTTTGTTGTTGTTTTTAACGTGGTCGAGTCCGTTACTTGGTCGGACAGCGATGAAGGTTTTTCTGTTCAGTAGTCTTTCTATTTGCGGGTGGAGATGGGATTTATAGCTATAAATCGGGAATTATCAATTAAAAAGTAAGACTAATTGGTCGAGGCGAAGCTCGCCGAGGCGTGAGCTTTTGCATCGGTCACCGCACTTTTGCGGTTTTTGCCGCTCTATCCATGGCCAGGAAGCGGCGACCCCGGACCGCTTCCCCATGTCCAGACCGAGATTCGATGGCCGGTGTTCTACATTCCGTGATGATGGCGCCACGTCGCCGTGGCTTGCTGTTAGCGGGGCTGTTACTGCTGCTGTGCGGCGGGTGCAGCCATCAGCAAAGCCAGGACATGGTCACGCAGTTCAGCAACGCCAGGCCCCAGGAGTTCTTGCAGACCAGCGTCGACCGCATGGCCACCCTCTCGATGCACGACAACCTGCAGAGCCTGTACCTGTTGATGCACAAGCTTTACCTGCGTAACCCCGAAGAGTTGCGCAAGTCGGGCTTTCTCGATCCCGGTACCGCCGTGAAGCAGGTTCGCCAAGCCATTGAACAGCAGCAGCCCTTGCCGACCTTGGGCAACAAAAAAGACCTGGCTGCGCTGAGCTATGCCATGAGCCCGGAATTCCTCGGTGACCGGGTCGGCGCGTTCATCTATGCCATTGGCAGCATGCTGGTGACGGCCCACGGCAACCGCCTCGAGTTCTACATGACCGACACCATCGATCCGCGTTTCGTCAGCAACGCCGCGCGCAATATCGAGAAAGCCACGTGGCTGCTGGGGCAGCGCCAGAACAAGGACGGCACGCCGATGCTGTTTTCCAATGAAATTTCGGAGGAGGGCAGCAACCTGAGTTTCGCCGTTGAGTTCGGAAAAATCGTCGCGCGCCTGGACCTGCTGACGCAGATGCTCGATGAGCGATACCGGCGCATCGGGTTGAATTACGCCCAGAGCCTGTTGTTCCTCAATTTCCTGCCGGTCCAGTAGCCCAGGCAAAAAAGGAATAAACATAGATCACATCGATATAGGGGGTTATAAGAAAAATCGCTATGCTCGCGGCCAGATTTTTCATGCGGTCGCGCTGAGACGGGTTTGATGGATTTCGGTAGTGTCGGTTTAGTCGTAGCGGGCCTGGTGGTCGGTTTCATCGTCGGGATGACCGGTGTCGGTGGCGGATCGCTCATGACCCCCATACTTTTATGGTTCGGTATCAACCCCGCTACGGCGGTGGGTACGGACCTGCTGTACGCGGCCATTACCAAGTCTGGCGGCGTGCTGGTCCATGCAAAAAATCGCAACATCGATTGGGCCGTCACTGGTTGGCTGACCTTGGGCAGCGTGCCGGCGGTGGGGCTGACGTTGTGGTTCCTCAACAGCCTGCACAGCTCGCCCGATGCCATGAACGCTGTGATCAAGCAAGCCTTGGGCTTCGTGTTGTTTGCCACTGCCCTCGCGATCCTGTTCAAGAAGCGCCTGCTGCAATTCGCCCACGACCGCGCCGGCGGCCACTACAATCCCAGCGGCTCGCGGCTCAACGCATTGACCGTCATCACCGGCCTGGTGTTGGGCACGATGGTGGCCTTGACCTCCATCGGCGCTGGCGCCCTGGGCACTGTCGCGTTGTTCATCCTTTATCCGTTCCTGGCCACCAAGCGCCTGGTGGGCACTGAAATTGCCCACGCCGTGCCGCTGACCCTGGTGGCGGGTCTGGGCCATGCAAGCATGGGCAACATGGACTGGCACATCCTGGGTTTCCTGCTGATCGGCTCATTGCCGGGCATCTATCTGGGCAGCCATTTGTCGGGACGTATTTCCGATGAGCTCCTGCGCCCTTGCCTGGCGGTGATGCTGGCGATGATCGGCTTCAAACTCGCCTTCTGATTTGCTCTGAGTCATGGGCGCATAGCCAGAGTCATACCTGTAAACCAGGTACTGATGAGGCCACGATCCATGAACAGCCCAGCCAGAGATCTGCTGCAACGCCTGCGCCGTCGTCGCGCCGAACCGCGCACCGACATCGCCGATATCCTGCGTCATCACGCCGAACCGCTGCCCGCCGAGGACAGCCCGGCGTTTGGCGAGATGTTCGATCGCTTCGCCGATGCCAAGGTCGTGTTGATCGGCGAAGCGAGCCATGGCACCCACGACTTCTACCGCACCCGCGCCGCCATCACCCGGCACCTGATCCAGCACCACGGCTTCGGCATTGTCGCCGTCGAAGCCGACTGGCCCGACGCCGGGCAAATCGACCGCTGTGTTCGCCATCTCGGGCCATCGGCCTGGAAACAGCAGGCTTTCGCGCGGTTTCCAAGCTGGATGTGGCGCAACACGGACGTCCAATCGTTCGTCCGCTGGCTGCGCGATTACAACCTTGGGCAGCCTGACGCCCGGCGCGTGGAATTTCGCGGCCTGGACGTCTACAGCCTGCGGCATTCCATCGACGAGGTGCTTGATTACCTCGACCAGCATCATCCTCACCTGGCCCGGGATGCCCGGCACCGCTACGGCTGCCTGACACCCTGGCACGACGACCCGGCGCTGTATGGTCATTTCACCGAGCGCGGCAACCTGGCGACCTGCGAGGACGCCGTAGTCGAGCAGCTCAACACGTTGCTCGCCGAGCGCCTCGACCCGTTGATCCTGGATGACGAAGGCTTTTTCAGCGCCCTCCAGAATGCCCGGGTAGTGCGCGCCGCCGAGCAGTATTACCGCGCCATGTATCGCGGCGGCAAGTCCTCTTGGAACCTGCGGGACCGGCATATGTTCGATACCTTGCAAAGCCTGCTGGAACATCGCGGGCCCGAGGCGAAAGCGGTGGTCTGGGCGCATAACTCCCACATCGGTAATGCCGCCGCGACACGCATGGGCTGGGAAGGCGAGTTCAATATCGGACAGCTGTGCCGAATGGCGTATGGCCGCGACGCGGTGCTGCTGGGCATGGGCACTGACCGTGGCAGCGTGGCGGCCGCTGATGACTGGGACGCGCCGATGAAAATCAAGCCAGTGGTTCCGGCGTTGGCCGGCAGTTGGGAGTGGGAATTTTTGCAAGCGGGCGTGCGGGCGTCGCTGACCGACTGGCGAACGGCGCCTGACGAAACACTGCTGGAGGCGTTGTCCGAGCCGTTGCTCGAACGTGCCATCGGCGTAATCTACCGTCCTGAAACCGAACGCCAGAGCCATTATTTCGAAGCGGTACTGGCGGAGCAGTTCGACGCCTGGCTGTGGCTGGAGCAGACCGAAGCGGTCACGCCGTTGCCGGCGCCGCACACACTGGAGCATGAAGAGGACACGTTCCCGTTCGGCCTCTGAATGCGCTGTGTCGCGGTTGCGCTATGGGGCCGCTGGCCTAAGCTTCAAGGCAGGCCTGCGCGGTAACGGGCGACTCTCGCGGAACAATCGCCGCCATGTGCAATCAGTACAGCGTAAATATCAAAAGGAGAGGCGCATGCTTATTCGGTCGTTGACCTTCGCTACCTTGCTGGCCTTCGTCGGCCCCCTGTTCGCCGCGGATGGCGACTCACCCCTGGTGGCGGAGATGGGCAAGACCCGCCCCTTGATCGTCATCGCGCCCAGCACCGTCGACCCCGCCTGGGTCAACCTGAAAAAAGCCCTGGATGAACCGGCGGGCAAGCAGGGCTTCTCCGAGCGGAACATGGTGCTCTACACCGTCCTCAACACCATCGGCCAACGGGATGGCAAAGACCTCGATCCGCAAAGCACCATGGCACTGATTCGTTCCCTGAAGTTGGGGGCCGGTGCGCAGACCAAGATCATCCTGGTGGGCAAGGACGGCGAGAAGAAGCTTGAGCATTCCGGCGCGATCGAGCTGAAGGAACTGTTCGACACAGTCGACAAACTGCCTGCGACTGAAAAAGAAGCCGCAGCCCCAACGCCACCCCCCGCACCAGAACCCGCACCGGCCAAGGATACGAAAGGTGCCAAGTCGGGCAAGGCGGCCAAGCCGGCGGCTGCGCCGCAGCCATTGGATGATTGATTCCAATAACCACGACGGTCCCTTGTGGCGAGGGAGCACGCTCCCTTGCCACAAAAGCGGACCTTATTGCTGTTCCAATGCCATCAGGATTTTGTACGCGGCCTTCACCCGTTCTTCATTCGGATAGTTTTTGTTCGCCAGCATCACGATCCCCATGTCCTCCCCAGGTATGAATGCCACATACCCGCCGAACCCGCTGGTGGACCCGCTCTTGTTGATCCAGGCGCCCTTCGACGCGGGCTCGGACGGGGCAAGCGGTTCGATTTTTTTCGACGTCAGGGCCATTTCCTGGGTGTTGCCGGCGAGCAGGTCGTCCAGGGTGAACGGGGCGGGGTAGAACTCCCAACCCAGCCCCTGATGCATCCCGCCGACCCGGTACAAAGCGGTGTGGGTCGTGACAATGGCCTGTTTCAAGCCGGCGTCCAGGTGTTCAGGCCGCAGGTTGGCTTCGACGAAGCGAATCAGGTCGGATGAACTGGTCTTGATCCCGTAGGCCTCGGAATCCATTGCACCGGGACCGACCCGCACGGGTTTGCCGTTCTTTGCGTAACCTTGGGCGTATCGTTTCCACTGGTCTTGGGGAACCCGCACATAACTGTGCTTGAGACCCAATCCAGGTAGTAACGTCTGCTGCATCACGTCGTCAAACGAACGGCCCAGGCTGCGCGCCGCCAAATGGCCGAACAGGCCAATGCTCGGGTTCGAATAAAGTCGCTGGGTACCGGCGGGATACAGCGGTTTCCAACCCTTGTAGTAACTGAACATCCGTTCGGAATAGTCCGAATCCGCTGGAAATTGCAGCGGCAGGCCGCCCGCGGTATAGGTGGCCAGATCAAGGAGGCGAGTGTTCTCCAAGGCTGTCCCGCTCAGTTCGGGGGCGTAGCGGCCAGCAGGGTCAGACAGTCGCAGTGTGCCTTGGGCTTGGGCGTAGGCGCCGAGCGTAGTGGTGAACACCTTGCTGATCGAGCCCACTTCGAACAGAGTCTGGTCGGTGACAGGCTTTTTCGTATCCTTCACGGCGACGCCATAATTGAAAAAGCGACGTTGGCCGTTGTGGGTAATGGCCACCGCCATGCCCGAGATGTCCTGTTGCTTCATCAAGGGCTGAATGACGGCGTTGACCGTCTCTTCAATGCGCTCCTGGGCAAAGACCGCTGGCATCGCGCCGGCCAGTAAAAATGTCCCGGCGAGTATCGATTTGACAATTTGCATGGTGGACCGCTCTCGTTGGCCTACTTGAGGGACGTCAATCTAGGGGGTTTATGGCTGCCCGACAATCCGGTGCCATCGTGCCGAGAGTCGTTTCCGAGCCGTCCGACAAGCTCAACGGAAGGTTCCCACAAAATCACCCGGTAGCCGGAAGCGACCAGCCTCCAAGCGAAACGACACAAAGCGGCAGCCGCCGGGTAAACTCGCGACTCTTTCTAAAGGAGTTCCCATGAGTTACTACCAGCCCGGCATTCTCGCCACCCCTGTTCCGCCTCAGGCTCGTCATCTGTTTTTTGCCCTGGAATCGGTCGAGGCACTGCCGGCTGCGATCGATAAATTGTTGCTGCAGTTGGATGGCCGTGCGGTCGTCGGCTTCGGTGAGTCGCTGGTGCAGGCCTTGGGGGCTCAGGTCGAGGGCCTGCGCGCGTTTCCTGCGTTGGCCGGGGTCGGCGTGGATAACCCGTCGACCCAGCATGCGCTCTGGTGCTGGTTGCATGGCGAAGACCGGGGCGAGTTGATGCACCGCAGTCGCGCCCTCGAAGCGGCGCTGGCACCGGCCCTGCGTCTGGTGCAGATGAACGAAACCTTCCGCCACATGACCGGCCATGACCTGACCGGCTACGAAGATGGCACCGAAAACCCCCACGATGAAGCGGCCGTTGCCGCCGCCCTGGCCCAGGGCGTGGATGGAGTGCGCGGGGGTAGCTTCGCCGCGATCCAGCAATGGCAGCACGATCTGGACGGATTTGCCGCGATGCAACCCCATGAGCGCGACAACATCATGGGCCGGCGCCTGAGCGACAACGAAGAAATCGAGGAGGCGCCGGAGTCGGCCCACGTCAAGCGTACCGCCCAGGAGAGCTTTGCCCCGGAGGCTTTTGTCGTGCGCCGTTCCATGCCGTGGATCGAAGGTGATCGCGCTGGCCTGATGTTCCTGGCGTTCGGTTTTTCCCTGGATGCGTTCGAGGCGCAACTGCGCCGCATGAGCGGCCTCGAAGATGGCATCACCGATGGCTTGTACCGCATGAGCCGACCGATCACCGGGGGCTATTACTGGTGTCCACCGTTGCTGGACGGACGCCTGGACTTGCGCGCACTGGCCCGCTAGGGAGCGCTGCCGCCCCGATAAGCGGCTGCGTTGTGCAAATTGTCGGGGCGACGCTATTCTTGGGCCCGGTGTGTTTGCGTGGAACGGGAGAGCAAGCGTGGATAAAGTCATCATCATCACTGGTGGCGGGCGCGGGATCGGGGCGGCCACGGCGCTGTTGGCGGCGGACCTGGGCTATCGGATCTGCATCAATTACCAATCCGATGAAAACGCTGCCCAGGACATCCTCGAACAGGTCCGGGCCAAGGGCGCGCAAGCCATTGCGGTGCGGGCCGATGTGAGCATCGAAGATGAGGTGGTCGGCCTGTTCAACCGAGTCGACGCTGAATTGGGCCGAGTCACCGCCCTGGTGAACAACGCCGGTACGGTCGCCCACAAATCCCGCCTCGATGAAATGTCCGAGTTCCGCATCCAGAAAATCATGAAGACCAACGTGCTCGGTCCGATCCTGTGCGCCAAGCATGCAGTGTTGCGGATGTCGCCCCGGCATGGTGGGCAGGGTGGCAGCATCGTCAACGTCTCGTCGGTTGCGGCCCGTTTGGGCGCGCCAGCGGAGTATGTCGACTACGCGGCCTCGAAGGGCGCGCTGGATACCTTCACCGTGGGGCTGTCCAAGGAAGTGGCCGGCGAAGGCATTCGCGTCAACGCCGTACGCCCGGGCTACATCTATACCGATTTCCATGCCCTGAGTGGCGATCCGGACCGGGTCAGCAAACTGGAGTCTGCTATTCCCATGGCCCGGGGCGGACGTCCGGATGAGGTGGCGGAGGCGATTATCTGGTTGCTGTCGGACAAGGCTTCGTATGCGACGGGGACGTTTGTGGACCTTGGGGGCGGGCGCTGAGAACTGGGCGGTCTGCCCTGGCCTCATCGCGAGCAAGCTCGCTCCTACAGGGGATTGCGTTCCAAATGTGGGAGCGAGCTTGCTCGCGATGACGGTAGTGCTGGCAAACCAAATATTAGAACGACCGGATAATCCGCCCCAACGTCTCCATGGCCTTTTCCGACACCTCGGTCCAAGGCCCGCCATAGTTCAGCCGAATGCAATTCCTGAAGCGCCGGGTCGGTGAAAAGATCGGTCCGGGGGCGATGCTGATGCCTTGGGCCAACGCCATCTGGAACAGCTTCAGCGAGTCGATCTGTTCCGGTAGTTCCAACCAGAGGAAGTAACCCCCGGCCGGCTGGCTGACGCGGGTCTGGGCTGGGAAATACCGGCCGATGGCGGCAAGCATCGCGCTTTGCTGTTCTTCCAGGGCATAGCGCAACTTGCGCAGGTGCCGGTCGTAGCCACCGTGTTGCAGGTAGTCGGCGATCGCGGCCTGGGCCGGCATCGAGGCGCACAGGGACGTCATGAGCTTGAGCCGTTCGATCTTCTGCGCATAGCGTCCGGCGGCGACCCAGCCGATGCGATAGCCCGGGGCCAGGCTCTTGGCGAACGAACCGCAATGCATCACCAGGCCTTCGGTATCGAACGCCTTGGCCGGCTTGGGCGCCTGCTGGCCGTAATAGAGCTCGGCGTAGACGTCATCCTCGATCAGCGGCACCTGATGCCGGCGCAACAACTCGACCAGTGCCTGTTTGCGGGCTTCGGGCATGGTCGCGCCCATGGGATTCTGGAAGCTGGTCATGCACCAGCACGCCTTGATCGGATGGCGCGCCAGGGTCTGCTCCAGCACGTCGAGGTCGATACCGTCACGTGGATGCACGGGAATTTCCACGGCCTTGAGTTTTAGTCGCTCCAGCACTTGCAGGCTGGCGTAGAACGCGGGGGCTTCGATCGCTACCAGGTCGCCCGGCTCGGTCACGGCTTGCAGGCACAGGTTCAGGGCTTCCAGGGCACCGTTGGTGACCAACAGCTCCTCCATGGGCAGCATCAGCCCGCCAACCATGTAGCGCAAGGCGATCTGGCGGCGCAGTTGCGGATTGCCCGGCGACATGTCCGTGACCACCATGCGCGGATCCATTTCACGTGTGGCGCTGGCCAGCGAACGGGACAGTCGTTGCAACGGAAACAGCATGGGGCTGGGGAAGGCCGAGCCGAATGGCACGGTGGTCGGGTCCTTGATCGAGTCGAGCACCGAAAACACCAGTTCGCTGACGTCGACTTCGGTGGATTCATGCACCTGGGTGCTGATGACCGGCTCGCAGAACGGGCTCGGTGCATGATTGTTGACGAAGTAACCGGAACGCGGCCGCGCCCGGATCATGCCGCGTCGCTCCAGCAGGTAATAAGCCTGGAACACGGTGGATGGGCTGACGCCGTAAGTCTGGCTGGCGAAGCGCACCGACGGCACGCGCTGGCCGGGCCCGAGCATGCCGGAGCGGATCAGTTCAGCGATGTCATCGGCGAATTTTTCGTAGCGTTTCATGGCTGGCCCGGTATTGGATAACGCGTGGTTTGCGCTTTTGACTGTGGAGCAAGGCATCTTAAGGCTTCACCGATTCATCGGTGCTACAAAACGGCTTTTTGCTTCACTGTAGATATCAGGTTCGTCACTGTCGGCAACCTTGAAGGTCATTTCCTGGGAACCACTCCGGGGCCGTTCGCTGAGCATCGTCACCGATACCGGCACGTCGATGATTTCTCCCGGCGCCAGGGTCAGTTGCGTCTTGCCCTGCAGGACGAAGCCGTCACCGTCCACCAGGGACAGTTGATAGGCCTGGCGTTGCTGGGTCTTGTTGATGATTTTCAGGCTGTAGATGTTCTCGATCTGGCCTTGGCTGTTTTCACGGAACAGGCCACGGTCCTTGCTCACGTCCAGCGACACCATAGGCCGTTGCACCAGCGCCACGGCCAGCGCACCGATCATCACCAACAGCACCGCGGTATAGCCAATCAGCCGTGGCCGCAAAAGGTGAGTCTTCCCGCCTTGCAGCTGGCGTTCGGAGGTGTATTTGATCAAGCCGCGGGCGTAACCCATCTTGTCCATGATCGAGTCGCAGGCGTCGATGCATGCCGCGCAACCGATGCACTCCATTTGCAAGCCATCGCGGATATCGATGCCGGTGGGGCAGACCTGCACACACATCTGGCAATCAATGCAGTCGCCCAGGCCAATATCGCCGGGGTTCACCTCGCGTTTGCGCGGCCCGCGAATTTCACCACGGGCTACGTCGTAGGAGATGGTCAAGGTGTCCTTGTCGAACATCACACTCTGGAATCGCGCATAAGGGCACATGTGCATGCACACCGCTTCACGCAGCCAGCCAGCGTTGAGGTAGGTGGCTCCGGTGAAAAACAGTACCCAGAACAGGCTGACGCCGCCGATTTGCAAGGTGAGCAGTTCCTCGGCCAGCGGACGGATCGGCGTGAAATACCCAACGAAGGTCAGGCCGGTGAGCAGACTGATGGCGAGCCACAAGGTGTGCTTGGCGGAGCGCCGTAAGAGTTTGTTCAGGCCCCACGGCGCGGCCTGCAGCTTGATCCGCTGGTTGCGTTCACCTTCGGTGATTTTTTCGACCCACATGAAGATCCAGGTCCACGAGCTCTGCGGGCAGGTGTAGCCGCACCACACGCGCCCGGCGAACACGGTGATCGCAAACAGGCCGAAGGCGGCGATGATCAGCAGCGCCGACAACAGGATGAAGTCCTGGGGCCAGAAGGTCGCGCCAAAGATGTGGAATTTGCTTTCGGAAAGGTCCCAGAGTACCGCTTGGCGATTGCCCCAGTTCAGCCATACCGTGCCGAAGAACAGCAGGAACAGGACGCCGGCACCGCTGATGCGCAGGGTGCGGAACAGGCCGGTGAAGCTGCGGGTATGGATCAGGTGGTCGGTGGTCCTGGATTTTATCTTCGTCGGTGTGGGATCGAAGGTCTGTATCAACTGGACGGGGATTCTTTCGCTCATGGTCGGTCGCTCATCAGCCGCTATCTGGCCGGGGCACTATGACCATTGAACTGATTGCATAACAGGCTCAGGTGGTTTGATAAAAACCGGATCAGATGGTTTGGAGGCCTTGTTCTGCGACAGTTTGAAGCACCTTGGGATTGGCGAGCAACTTTAGGATCTTTGGGCTTGGGATGGTGTGTATATCCATTTTCTCGGTAACGGCGGCTTATGGTTTCGCTGTAAGAGCGGAACCGCCAGCAGCCGTGACCGCAGAAACGGATTCACACAAAACACATATCCAGGTCAGATAACCGACCCCCCATCCGTAGCCTTCAAATTCTGCCGCCCATCAACCGCCCCAGCCACGGTCAGGGCATCGACCTCCGCTTCAGTCAGATAAACCCGCCCGCCATTGAGCTCCACGGCCGACATGGCCTTGTCCGGGTCGGTGATGATGGTCAACTCGCTGGCCGGGCGCTGTTCCGAACCGTTGGGCGTGTCGAAATGACAGGTCCGGTTGTCGTCGATACGTACAGTCATGGTACTGCTCCTTCCTGTATGCCTGAACGTTAGTCGCCACTCGATCCGCAGGGTTCTTCGTGGCTGATCAGCGGTCGCACGTCTCGCATCGCTTGCGGTCCATCGTTTATCGAGCGAAGAGAGGAAGATCCATGGAAGCGTGGTGGGATGAAGTCTGGGTAACCCTGCAAGCGGAGTTCGCCGATATCACCGATGCCCAGCAAATGACCCGGGTGACGGTGCGCCTGGTGATGGCTGCACTGTTGGGAGGCATCTTGGGGTTCGAGCGTGAGCACAAGGGCAAGGCCGCCGGTGTGCGCACCCATATGCTGGTGGCGCTGGGCGCTGCGCTGTTCGTGCTGGTGCCGCAGATGTCCGGGTCACAGGCTGATGCGATGAGCCGGGTGATACAGGGCGTGGTGGCCGGCATCGGTTTCCTTGGCGCGGGCACTATCTTGAAGAATACCGATGGCGATATGAGCCATGTGAAGGGACTGACCACCGCTGCGGGCCTGTGGATGACCGCCGCCATCGGCGTCGCCGCCGGGCTCGGCCGGGAGGCGACGGCGGTGCTCAGTACCGTACTGGCGCTGGCGATTTTCAGTGTAATGCCGGTGATTGTCCGGGCGTTGGAGAAGGAGGATAAAGCTTGACATCAGCCAGTTAAAATTCATGAGTGCTCTGAATAGTCAAAATCCGTGGCGGCCTGGATGAATGCATCATCTAGTGTGTCGGTCTTATATCTTTTCATGAACGCGGCACCGTTATCAAAACGTTGGAACCGACGCTGGCTTATCATGTAAAAAAGGTCGCAATTATTGGCAATCTCCTCTACTTGGTGAGATGAAACTAATATTGTGGTTCCATCCCGGACCGCGCCGCGAAGACATCTCCAAATATAGTGCCGGAATTCTGGATCGACGCCAGCAGTGGGCTCATCCAGAATTACAAAATCGGATGGAATGCACAGCAACGTAAGAGCGAAAAACCAGCGAGTCTCTCCATAGCTGCATAGAGAGGAATTTTTATTCCATATCTCTTTATAGCGATTAACAATTTCCGGGCTCCATCTAGATAGTCTTTCCAGCGCTTTTGTTTGGCTGATAGGGTGATCGGATGAGAGGGTTGTTACCATTTTAAAAATATCGCGCATGCGGAGTGCAGGGGGCGTAGTGATTATCTGCGAAAGATATAGGGTTTTTTTGAACGTGTTTTCTATGGTGCCATGTTTTATTTTTTTTATTTTGCAAATTATATCAAAGAGGCTGGTTTTTCCGGATCCGTTTGGGCCTAGTAAGCCGACGATTGAACCTTCTTGAATTTCCAAGTGGGCCTTGGATAGAAGGAGTTTTTCATCATAAGAAAGCTCGATGTTGTTGATGAGTAGATGGCTCATTAATAGCGACTCCATACTGGGTTGATTCTAAGGTGGCGTTCTGTGAGTTTGTAGGAGAGTCCGAAAGCCAAAATGATTAGTAGCGAACTGTATGGGTTGCGCAGCCCGCCCTCAGCCATTAAGCGATAGGCAAGTGCTAAAGGGTTGCCGATATTCATAACGCTAGTAATTTTATCGGTGTCGTTCGCTCCCATCATTCCCAAAACCAACATGCAGAAAGAGAGTATAGAGAAGGTGGTGTTTGAGTTCTGAAAATTAATAGGGAGTAATGTGAATAGCAAGCCTATCACGCAAAATAACATGAAAGATAAATAGAATCGTGTGGTGATGATTATGAACTCATAGAGCTCATAGAGCTCATAGAACTCATAGAACTCATAGTCGCCAAAGGCTGGGCGTGTAATGAGATAAAATACCGTGCAATAAAAGATGGCGATAAGGGAGTAGGCTAGCAGGTGTGATCGAAGGAATAGGCTTTTGGTTTGTGCTGAGTAGATGAAAGATCTCATAAATCCGCTTTCTCTTCGGCCTACTATATAAAAAGAGAATCCGAACAACGCAACGCTGGAAGAAATATAAGCATAAAACCAGCTGGTTGTAAGGACGTAGTCACCCGTGAAGTAATTAGGATCCTGTCTTGTTGCAGCGAGCAAGTAGAAGAGCGCGCAGGGCGATACCATGATCCAAAAAAACGCTATGGGTTCTTTTAGTTGCTCTTTGATGAAAAGCCGAGAAAGTATTAGTGTCCGAATACGCATGGCATTATCTCCTAAGGGAATGGAACCATTTTTTCTTTTCGGGATGGATCGATAATGTCAGAAAATCGTGATGAGTAACTGTTGTTAATATTTATATTTTTTGAGTTGTCCATGTGCATAAATAATGAGGTGGAAATGAATTTGCAGCCTATGTACGAATGGTTTTCTATTTGAATGGGGGCCGTGTAGAGGTAACCTTCTATGTTTTGATCGGCTAGGGTCTGCAGTAGGCCGCTAAGATCAAAGGAGTGAGGGTTTTTTTTGTTTTTGCGTTTTCCAGACTGAGCCTGAGGAGGTTATTTCTGTAAAGGTTTGATAATTGTTGCATTGCATGAAATGTCGTAGATAGGAGTCGTGTATACGATCGATACCTATGTCGAGTTCAGCAAACAGATGCATGTATCTGAACGTTTGCCATAGCTCATAGAGGGATTTTTCTATCGCCTGCGCTTTCGTTTCTGCGTACGACATACCTGTGCAATACCTGACATTTTTATTCGGGTTGTTGTTTCCGTAAATGCTGATAATGCATGCGCCAGGGAAGTTATCGTCGGAGATATCGATTAGCGATAGTTCTCCTCGTGCTAGTAATATATTGTATAGCTTAAGTGAAGTGTTGTTTCTGGTCTCTGCTGTTATGTCATGGGGGGTTAGTATTTTTCGGTATTTTTTGGTTAGCCAGAATCGAAGGAGAAACTGGCGTTCAAGTGTCTCCTTCACTGCGCCAAGAAGCGCGCTTTCATAGTTGCTGTGAAAACTGCACCCGCAGGTATCACGGCTAGGGTAGATATCATTGTCTCTATCATTCTCGTAGTAACTTAGCGAAATGCAGATTGTGGGAATTTTACATGCGGAGCAGTCAGAAATTCGAATGGCGTCGCTCATGTTGAAAACATGGTTCGATAAGTCCGGCGGGGTGTTTTTTTTGGCGCAAGTTTGACCAAGTGCCTTAATGAATTTTCTAGCTTCAACGGTGCCCACAGCTCTTTCAAGTGTCATGGTGGTGTTGGAGCTTACTTCAAGGTAGAAGTGGCGTCGTTCAAAGTACTCGCCGATTGCGGTTGTTAAAGCGGCGGAGGCGGCACCGATTCCTGAGCCGACAGTTAACCAGTCGTCGCTTACTTCGACACTAAAAGGAAAGTCAAAAATGCAGGGTGGTTGGTGCCAAAGTTTCGTAGGGTAGGTTGGACTTTGGCTGTCATTGTTAATTTTCATCATTCACCTATAAGATGGACGCAAGCGGGATAAAATAGCGTTGGGTTCAGATCGATGGATTTACATAGCATGTTGTCTGAAAAGCCTGACCATTGTCGGCTTTTAAGGTGCAGTTTTTTACTTTGTAAATCGACTAGCATGTACATTGATCCGGCTTCCATCATTGCCAGTCTGTACCCCCTGTAACGGTACTTGAATAAAATTTTTGGCAGGTATATCACGTAAATTGGTGCTAGGCTGGGAGTTCCAATTCCGTGCGCTAGCGGCAATATTGATTTTTTTAGCTTGTCCGTATCAACGCTGTATTGCACTACCTCAAATGTTTTCGAACTTGGAAGAAGGTGCAGTATTTTGTCCCCGCTCGGCCAATCGTTTTGAGTGCTTAATGAACAACAAAACACCTCCACGGGGTAGAGTGCCCCAGCGCTAGGGTATCCACGGTTGTGGGCGGTCGAGTTTTTACTAGTAAGAGGGCTCAAGAGCTCTAGCACTTTGTCAAAAGGCGTGGCAGCATCTTTGAAGTAATTACAGGAAGGGTTTCTGTGGAGTGGGCTAGTCTCGTCGAAAAAGCCAATCTCTATATCCTTAAGTGTGATGTCTAAATCTGGATATAGCTGGAGTTCGTTGCCAGTTAGGTTGTGGAGGTCCTGAGCTGATAATTGGTGAAGCTGGGCGATATTTTTTACAGAGTCATGAATAATAAAGTTGCCCTTGGTGTGGAAGTTTAATATCTCGTCAATGACCTCCGCATGGGTGAATTTTAAATAGTAATCATGAGGGATATTTTTCATGTCAGGCCCTCAAGCAATCGCAAGAGTGCCAGTGTGAGACAATTTCTTCGGTAAGGGTCCCGGTGTCCAAATCGACGGAGGTCTACATCCACCGCCGCCGCCACACCCGCCACACCCGCCACTTCCACCGCAACCTCCCGCACCCCCTGAGCCTCCGGCAACTTCAGGATATTTTCCCGATTTAAAGTTGTTATCGAAGTTGAAGATAAGTTGGCCTAGCGGGTTTCTTAAGCTTGTTTTCATTTTGGTTCTCCATAATTAGGGTGCCACGTTTTTTCGTGACAGTTCATATGTAGAGCTATATGTCTGACAGCGCAAGAGCTTGATTTTTGTTCGCAGGAATTGTCTCTCAGAGTCTTAGGAAATGTCTGTCAAGCGATTATTGGTACAGCGGGATGGGGTGGCGCGGTTGATTTATCGTTTTTTTTTATAGGCAAGAAAAAATAGAGGCTGAACAGCTGGTTACTGATTACGGAATAGTTAGGTTCAATAAAATGGACGTTTATCGATATAGGACGGTTCTTACCCGTCATTTCCATGTCAGTAATGTTCTGTTACTAAGTTCTGGCGGCAAACTGTGGAGCTATAGGCTTTGTTCACCGCCCGGTTCCGCATCTATCCTTAAGATCAAACCCGCTCCGGCGGCGCCTCGCTCGGTGGATCGCCATGGGGCGGCTGAGGATCCAGTGGCGGGTCTTTTTCCGGAATCGGCTCCGGATCGGGGCTGGGTGGCGGCAGGTTGGGGTCGTCGATGTTCGGATCGGGTGTTTCGGCCGGGATGGGAATGTTCATCGGGTCGGGCCTCCGGGACGCAAGTGGCTTGAGTCGTGCTTGTCTGGTTGACCGCCGCTTGACGGGTTTGATTCCCGATGCCGGCCAGCAAATCGCGCTGAACTTTTGGTCGCCGGTCCGGTTCGGAGCTTAAGTGAGTTTAATCAGGGACCCGTTGGGCCTTTACCGCCACAAGCGCGTCCATGGGGCGTAAAAGGAGCGATGCTCGATGACTGCCGAACAGCCGACCGACCTGGTGTACAACCCGCATTTGCCGTTGTCCCAGGCCTTGTTGTTGCCGCGTATTGCGATTGAAAACACCATGCCGGTGATCGACGGCGGGCAGTTCGCCGCCAAGGCCCTGGCCGGGCAGGACGTGACGGTGACCAGCAAAGTGTTCGCCGATGGCCACGACAAGTTGGCCGTGCGAATCCGCTGGCGTGCGCTGGAAGATGACATTTGGAACAGCGAGGTCATGACCGAGCTGGGCAACAACGGGTGGCGTGGTCAATTCACCGTACCGGACGTGGGCCGCTACGTGTTTTGTATCGAAGCGTGGTTCGACCAGTTCGCCAGCTTCCGCTATGAGCTGGAAAAGAAATACGCCGCCGGCGTGCCCATCAGCCTCGAACTGCAAGAGGGCCGTAATCATGTGCAACAGGCCGCCGAGCGCAGCGACGGCGAATTGAGTGAGCAGTTGACCGCGTTGCACCATGAGCTTTCGAGCCTGCTGCCGCAGGAACAGGTGACCTTGTTCCTCGCGCCGCGCAGCGCCGACCTGATGTCCCTGGCCGATCATCGGCCCTACCTGAGCATTAGCCCGGAATATCCGTTGGACGTGGAGCGCGAGCAGGCCGAGTTCGCCAGTTGGTACGAGCTGTTTCCCCGTTCGATCACCGACGATCCCAAGCGCCACGGCACCTTCAACGACGTGCATTCGCGCTTGTCGGTGATCCAGGACATGGGCTTCGACGTGCTGTACTTCCCGCCGATCCATCCCATCGGCCGCAGCTTCCGCAAAGGTCCGAACAATTCCCTGACCGCCGGTCCGGACGATCCGGGCAGCCCTTATGCCATTGGCAGCGAGGAGGGCGGACACGAGGCGATCCATCCACAGTTGGGCACTCGCGAAGATTTTCGTCGCCTGGTCGCCGCTGCCGCCGAGCATGGCCTGGAGATCGCCCTCGACTTCGCCATCCAGTGTTCCCAGGACCACCCTTGGCTCAAGCAGCATCCGGGCTGGTTCAGCTGGCGGCCGGACGGCACGATCAAATACGCGGAGAACCCGCCGAAAAAATACCAGGACATCGTCAACGTCGATTTCTACGCCGCCGATGCCATCCCCAGCCTCTGGATGGAACTGCGGGACATCGTCGTCGGTTGGGTCAACGAAGGGGTGAAGATATTCCGTGTCGATAATCCCCATACCAAGCCGTTGCCCTTCTGGCAGTGGCTGATCGCCGACGTTCGCGCGCAACACCCGGACGTCATGTTCCTCGCGGAGGCGTTCACCACGCCGGCGATGATGGCGCGGCTGGGCAAGGTCGGTTATTCCCAGAGCTACACGTATTTCACCTGGCGCAACACCAAGGCCGAGCTGGCGACGTATTTCAGCGAACTCAACGAATCGCCCTGGCGTGAATGCTATCGGCCGAATTTCTTCGTCAATACGCCGGACATCAACCCGGCGTTCCTCCATGCGTCGGGGCGCGCGGGTTTCCTGATCCGTGCGGCACTGGCGACCATGGGCTCGGGGCTGTGGGGCATGTATTCCGGTTTTGAACTATGCGAATCGGCGCCGGTGCCGGGCAAGGAGGAGTACCTCGATTCGGAGAAATACGAAATCCGCCCGCGGGATTTCACCGCGCCGGGCAACATCATCGCCGAGATCGCCCAGCTCAATCGCATTCGTCGGCAGAACCCGGCGCTGCATACGCACCTGGGCCTGAAGATCTATAACGCCTGGAACGACAACATCCTGTATTTCGGCAAGCGCACGCCGGACGGCAGCAACTTCATCCTGGTGGCCGTGAGCCTCGATCCGCATAACGTCCAGGAAGCCAATTTTGAATTGCCGCTGTGGGAGATGGGCCTGCCGGACGACGCCCAGACCCAAGGCGAGGATTTGATGAACGGCCATCGCTGGACCTGGTATGGCAAGTACCAGTTCATGCGCATCGACCCGGCATACCAGCCGTTCGGGATCTGGCGGATCAGCGTCGCGTAAAACAAAAGCGAGTGGATGAAATGCTTTTGTGGCGAGGGAGCTTGCTCCCGCTGGGTCGCGCAGCGGCCCTCTAAAAGCGAT
>Ga0308169_10001334_pt1 | contig 29314 bp, 28 predicted proteins | sample PhyBR1_2_FD_202139 | JGI IMG/M metagenome (GOLD analysis project Ga0308169, IMG submission 202139) | Phyllosphere microbial communities from UC Gill Tract Community Farm, Albany, California, United States - DLSLSB.R1 | ecosystem: Host-associated > Plants > Phyllosphere > Unclassified | place...
CGCGCGGCCTGAGCGCATCGTCGTCGTCGACTTGCGAAGGTCCACGGCGTCCTTTCTCTTTCTCTATCTACCTTTCTCGCGCCCCTCTTCCTTTCTAGCTTGCCTCTGGTCCTCGCCTCGCACGTCTCGAGTTGTCCCTTGCACCCGCCTTTGCACACCCGCTTGGTCCCCCTCGCGCCTCCTCCTCACAGTACCCCTCTCGCACGGCACCCTTTGCAGCCACCTCGCTCCCTCTATATCCCCATCTCGCACCCCTCCTGCACGCTCCCGACACTGTTGCAGTCCAAGCACGCTTTGCTGAACTTGTGCTCCCGGATCATGAGCGAGAGCGAGAGCGAGAGTGAGGAAGAGGTCGAGGAAGAGGTCGAAAGCGAGGAAGAAGCCGCGAGCCTTGTTAGGAGAGCTCGCTGAGCGGGTCGCGCACATCGTCGTGCTTGACGACCAGCTGTTAGTCGAGTTGCGCGTCACAGACCTAGACAGCTGTGTACGCACAAGCCGCAGGAAAGCGAGCGAACGAGCCTCTTCTAGAACTTCTCCTTCTCACCTCCTTTCGGCTCGGTCCGGTACGGCTGGCACAGCGCAAGGCTCGGCGAGCGCTCCAGCTAACCCTCGAGAGCCGCCTGCTCAGAGCAGAATCAGCTCGACGGCAGCCTGAGCGAGTTTGTGCGCCTTGCGCGTGTGCGTCGTCACGGGCGCACGGACCTCTCCCGCTCAGCTACGTGCCCTGCGCTCTGCCGCGCTCTGTCTCTGTCTGAGCTCCCGACAAGTCGGCTTGCTCGACTTCGGTCAAGCTCGTGCGAGCCGACACCTGCGTTTAGAGGAGGTGCGCACGAACCCGCCTCGCTCGCCAACTCTCCGAGCGCGAAAGGCAGGAAAGCCTAGACGGAGCGAGATCGAAACGCATTACACAGCAATAGAGAGGGAACAGAGCTACTCGAGAGGGGAGAAAGGAGAAGGGCTCGGCTAATCGGGGAGGCGCACGCCGTCGAAGCTCGACCGGCGTCTCCCTCCGACAACACGCTCGTGAACAGGACAGGGCGAGGCCAGGACGACGCTACGAGAAGAGAACGAGATAGAGAAGGAGGAGGGAGAGGCGAGGGAGGAGGAAGAGGAGGAGGGGAAGACGACCCGCAGGCCGTCGCCCCTTTTTTAGGGTGCTGCAGTCGGCCGAGCGACGCTCAGGCAGCGACGGCCTCGACCTCGACGGCGGGCTTGACCTTCTGGCACGACTTGCGCGCCGCCGGGGCGAATGAGCGGACCTTGATCGAGCCGGCGTTGGGCAGGCGAGTGTCGCCGACGAGGAAGCGGTCGACCTCGGCGGCCGTCTGACGGCCCTCGTTGATGCCGTGCACGATAAGCGACTGCGAGGAGGGAGTGAGAGAGCGTCAGCTGCTGCAGTGAGGGAGGCGGGACGAGGACGAGGGAGGAGCGACGCACCTGACCGCGCCTGCAATCGCCAGCAGCAAAGACGCCTTCGATCGCCGTGGCGTACTTGCCCTGCGGCGTCTTGATGTTGGAGCGGCCGTCCTGCTCGAGGCCGAGCGACTTGATGGCGGCGTCCTCGGGGCCGAGGAAGCCGAGGGCGAGGAGGATGAGGTCGGCGGGGAAGAACTCCTTCGAGTCGGGCACCTCGCTCATCTTCCACTGGCCGATCGCGTCCTTCTCCCACGCGACCCGCACCGTGTTGACGCCGGCGATGCGGCCGTCGGGGCCTGCGACGAACTCCTTGGTCGAGATCGAGTACTGCAGGAGGGCGAGCGAGGAGAGAGTCAGCGACCGAGCGCGCGAGGGAAGAGGCTCGAGAGCTGGACGCACCTCGCGAGGGTCCTTGCCGAACCGGTCGGCGACCTCGGCGTGACCGTAGTCTGCGCGTGAGTGTGAGTCAGTGAGGGGCGAAGGAGCAGGAGGGAGGGGAGAGACGACGCACCGGTGCGGAAGACGCGCGGCCACTGCGGCCACGGGTTGTCGCTCGCACGCGCCGACGGCGGCTGCGGCAGGAGCTCGAAGTTGACGACCGAGGTAGCGCCGTGACGGATCGAGGTGCCGCTGCGAGAGGCAAACGAGAGCGGACGAGGCGAAGGCGAAGAGGAAGCAGTTTGAGAAGGTCAGCGAGATGCTCGACTCGTGTCACGCCGGTCCTCCTCTCTCCGTGAGCGGTAAGAGAGACGCACATGCAGTCGTTGCCCGTGTCGCCGCCGCCAATGACGATGACGTTCTTGCCCTTGGCCGAGATGTAGTTGTCGTCGTCGAGGTTCGAGTCGAGGAGCGACTGCGAGCGAGCGTGCAGGTCGTCAGCGACCAGCTCGGCGCGCACGACGACGAGCAGCAGCAGGGGAGAAGGAGAGAGCGAGTGCGCACCTTGGTGTTCTGCTGGAGGAACTCCATGGCGAAATGGATGCCGCCGAGCTCGCGGTTCTTCATCTTGAGGTCGCGAGGCCAGGTCGCGCCGGTCGCCATGATGAGCGCGTCGTTCTCGGCCCGGATGTCGTGCACGTCGTGCGTCTTGCCGACGTGAGCGTTGTTGACGAACTGGACGCCCTCGTCGGCCATGAGGTCGATGCGGCGCTGGACGACGCGCTTGTCGAGCTTCATGTTGGGGATGCCGTACATGAGGAGGCCGCCGAAGCGGTCGTTGCGGTCGTACACCGTGACCGTGTGGCCGGCCTTGTTGAGCTGGTCGGCGGCGGCGAGACCTGCCGGGCCCGAGCCGATGACGGCGACCTTCTTGCCCGTGCGCTCGCTCGGCGGCGTCGCCTTGATCCAGCCCATCTCCCAGCCCTTGTCGATGATGGCCGCCTCGATGCTCTTGATGCCGACGGGCGCCTCGTTGATGCCGAGGACGCACGCACCCTCGCACGGCGCGGGGCAGACGCGGCCCGTAAACTCGGGGAAGTTGTTGGTCATGAGGAGGCGGTCGAGCGCGTCGCGCCACTGGCCCTTGAAGACGAGGTCGTTCCACTTGGGGATGACGTTACCGATCGGGCAGCCCGACTCGGACTGACAGAACGGCACGCCGCAGTCCATGCAGCGCGCGCTCTGCACCTTGAGCTCGTCGTCGTTGAGGCGGGTCGAGATCTCGGCCCAGTCCTGGGTGCGCTTGCGCGGGTTGCGGTACGCCTCGGTGAGGCGCTTGTACGTCTTGAAGCCGCGCACCTTGTCGAGCGTCTGGACCCGCTTCGTGGCCGCCGTCGCGTCGACCATGCTGTCCTCGAGGTCGCCGACGGCGGGCTCGGCGACGTGCTTGCCGTTCTCGACCGGGACGGCCGCCGCCTCCTCGACGGGCGCGAGCTTGGGCTGCGCCGACGTGAAGTTGCGCTTCTTGCTCGCCGCGGCGCGCACCTTCTCGGCCTCGAGGACCGCCTTGTAGTCGAGCGGCATGACGCGCACGAAGCGAGGGAGGACCTGGTTGAACGAGCGCAGGATGCCGGCGGCGAGCGTCGAGCCCGTGTGGTGCTTGTGGTCCTCGATCATGCCCCGCAGGGCGGCGATCTCGTGCGGGTCGTTGACCGTGTCGAGCTCGACCATCTCGAGGTTGACCTTGGCGCGGAAGTCGCGCGCGGCGTCAAAGACGTAGGCGATGCCGCCCGACATGCCCGCCGCAAAGTTGCGGCCGGTCGAGCCGAGGATGACGACGCGCCCGCCCGTCATGTACTCGCAGCCGTGGTCGCCGCAGCCCTCGACGACGGCGACGGCGCCCGAGTTGCGCACGGCGAAGCGCTCGGCCGAAATGCCGCGGATGTAGGCCTCGCCGCTCGTCGCGCCGTACAGGCACGTGTTGCCGACCTGCGAGGGGCGGGGGGGGGGGGGTGCGAGCGCGAGTCAGCTCCTGCTTCAAGCACGACAAGCGCGCCGCAAGCGCTCGAGCAAGGTAGGGGAGCGACGGCGGGCGGAAAGGAGAGAAGAGGCGAGGGAGGAAGGCGGCGAGAAAGGAGGAAGCGAGAGAAGGAGCTCACGATGATGTTCTCCTCGGCCTTGAAGGTCGAGCTCTCGTGCGGGTAGACGATGATGCGGCCGCCCGACAAGCCCTTGCCGACGTAGTCGTTGGCCTCGCCCTCGAGGCGGAACGTGATGCCGGGAGCGAGGAAGGCGCCGAGCGACTGACCGGCCGAGCCCTTGGCGACGATGTGGATCGTGTCCTTGGGGAGGCCGTCCTCGCCGTAGCGCTTCGAGACGTGGTTCGAGAGGGTTGTGCCGAGGGCGCGGCTGCAGGGAGGGCAGGGCGTGAGCGAGAGGCTCGAGGCAGCGAGAGAGGGAAGGAGGAGGGAGGTGGACGCACTCGGTGTTGACGACCTCGCAGTCGATGCGGACGGGCAGGCCCTTGGTGAGGGCGAGCTCGCTCTCCATGATGAACCTGTGCACGAAGAGAAGTCAGAACGAGGCGAGGAGAGGGGGAGGGAGAGGAGGAGAGGGAGGACGCACTTGTTGTCGAGGCGGAGGTGGAGCTTGTGCTCCTGCGCGACGGCCTTGTACGTCGCGACGCCGGGCCGCATCTCCCACGCAGGCTTGAGGAGCGCCGACAGGTCGAGGCTGGCCGTCTTGGGGTTGCGCAGCGCCTCGTCGACCTTGAGAAGGTCGGCCCGGCCGACCATCTCGTTGATCGTGCGGAAGCCGAGCTTGGCCATGATGGCGCGCAGCTCCTCGGCGACGTAGTAGAAGAAGTTGATGACGTGCTCGGGCTGACCGGTGAACTTGGCGCGCAGCGAGGGGTCCTGGGTCGCGATGCCGACCGGGCACGTGTTGAGGTGGCACTGCAGGGGCGGAAACTCGTCAACTCGACATTTTCGAACGTTTCCAGGTCGTAGAACTCGCACCTTCTTCATCATGGTGCATCCCATCGCGATTAAAGGCGTAGTGGCGAAACCCCACTCTTCTGCGCCGAGGAGGGTCGCGATGGCGACGTCGCGGCCCGTGCGGATCTGCCCGTCGGTCTGGAGCGTGACCCGGCCGCGCAGGTCGTTGAGGACGAGCGTCTGGTGCGTCTCGGCGAGGCCGAGCTCCCACGGCAGGCCGGCGTACTTGATGCCGGTCCAGCGAGACGCGCCCGTGCCGCCGTCGTGGCCCGAGACGAGGATGTGGTCAGCGCGCGCCTTGGCGACGCCCGACGCGACGACGCCGACGCCGACCTCGGAGACGAGCTTGACCGAGATGCGGGCGCGAGGGTTCTGCAGGGAGGGAGGATCGAATTTGAGAAGGTCGAGTCAGCTTCGACATCCTCCTCTCGCTCATCGAGTGCAGGAAGGAGAAGGAGAACTCACTGCGCACTTGAGGTCGTAGATGAGTTCCTTGAGGTCCTCGATCGAGTAGATGTCGTGGTGCGGCGGCGGCGAGATGAGGCCGACGCCCGGGGTCGAGTGTCGGGTGCGGGCGATGCTCTTCGAGACCTTGTGGCCGGGCAGCTCGCCGCCCTCGCCGGGCTTGGCGCCCTGCGCCATCTGCGAGGGAAGGGGAGGAAGGGCGCGAGTCAGCGCTGCGACGAGGGAGAGGTCGAGGGGAGGAGCAGGACTGGACGCACCTTGATCTGGAGCTCGTCGGCGTCGCTCAGATAGGCGCTCGTGACGCCGAAGCGGCCCGAGGCGATCTGCTTGATGGCCGAGCGCATCGTGTCGCCGTTGGGCATGACCTCGGACCGAGCGGCGTCCTCGCCGCCCTCGCCCGTGTTGCTCTTGCCGCCGATGCGGTTCATCGCGACGGCGAGGCTCGAGTGCGCCTCCATCGAGATCGAGCCGTAGCTCATGGCGCCCGTGACGCAGCGCTTGACGATCTCGTGCCACGGCTCGACCTGCTCGAGCGGGATCGGGTCGGCCTGCTCAAAGTCGAAGTCGAGCAGGCCTCGGAGCGTGACGGCGCGGACCTGGCGGCGCGCGTTGGCCGAGTAGGCGTCGTACGACTTCTGGTTCTTCTCGCGCACGGCGTCCTGGAGCGAGGCGATGCTCGCCGGGTCGTTGATGTGCGCCTCACCGTTGAGGCGCCAGTGGTACTCGCCCGTCTCGGGCAGGCCGGGCGCGAGTACCGTCTCGCGCGACGGGTAGCCGCGCTCGTGCAGCTCGAGGGCGTCGAGGGCGAGGAGGTTAAAGTCGCTGCCCGAGATGCGCGACGCCGTGCCGACGAAGCACTTCTCGACGACGTCGGCGTGCAGGCCGAGGATCTCGAAGATCTGCGAGCCTGCGGGTGGCAGACGAGGACGTGTCGACGAGGTGAGAAAGAGGGAAGAAGGAGGGCGAGGAGAGTAGGTGAGGAAGGAAGGGCGAAGAGCGGGAGGGAGGGAAGGACGAGGGCGAGGTCAGCTCAAGTTTGCCTCTCTCTGGCTGCGGCGAGATGCAACCCACCTCGGTAGCCGGCGAGCGTCGAGATGCCCATCTTGGAGAGGACCTTGAGGATGCCGTTGTTGACGGCGGCGATGTAGTTCTTGACGACCTGCTCGTCCGTAAGGTCGACCTGCACGAGCGCGACACGACGACGAGGGTCAGCTCACACTCCTTGCACGCACCGGGAGCACGGCGTAGGGCGAGAGAGAGGGAGCGAGAGAGGGAGAGCGGGGGAGGAAGGAGACGCACCTTGAGAAGACCCTCGCGGCGGATCTTGAGGAGCGCCTCGAAGCAGAGCCACGGGCAGACGGCGTCGGCACCGTAGCCGATGAGGACGCAGACATGGTGCACCTCGCGCGCGTCGGCGCTCTCGACGACGAGGGCGATCTTGCTGCGCTGCTTGGTGCGCACGAGGTGGTGGTGGACGCCGCCGGTCGCGACGGCGCTCGAGAGGGCGACGCGGTCGGCCGACAGGGCGCGGTCCGACAGGACGACGACGCGCACGCCTTGCTCGACGGCCTGCGTCACCTCGGCGCAGACGCGCTCGAGGGCGGCGGCGTAGCCGGCCACGCCCTCGTCCTTGGCGAACGTCGTGTCGATCGTGCGCTCCTGCCACGCCGGGTACACGGCGCCGAGCTTCTTGAGCGCCTCGGTCTCCTCGACCGAGAGGACGGGCGACGTGAGGTGCAGGCGCGACGCCTGCGCCTGCGACATCTCGAGGAGGTTGCCCTCGTTGCCGAGCGAGATGTCGAGGCTCATGACGATGGCCTCGCGGATCGGGTCGATCGGCGGGTTCGTGACTTGCGCAAAGAGTTGGCGGAAGTAGTCGTAGGCGAGGCGAGGGGCGGTCGCCATGCAGGCGAGGGGCGCGTCGTTGCCCATCGAGCCGAGGGCCTCCTTGCCCTCGTTGACGAGCGGGCGCAGGAGGAGGTCGAGCTGCTCGAACGAGTAGCCCTCGGCGAGCAGGCGCGGGTCGGTCGACACCGAGCTCTCGTCGAGCGGGACCGACAGCTGGTGGCCCTTGGCGCGCTCCTTGGCCATGATGTCGGGCAGGCGCAGGAGCTCGTTGGCGACCCAGTTGGCGAACGGCTGGCGGCGCGCCGTCGTCATCTTGAGCTCCTTGTCGTCGACGATGCGGCCCTCGAGCGTGTCGACGAGGAGCATCTTGCCCGGCTGGAGGCGGCCCTTGCGCGTCACCTTCTCGGGCTCGACGGCGATCGTGCCGACCTCGCTCGCGCAGATGATGATGTCGTCGGTCGTCGTGATCCAGCGGCACGGGCGCAGGCCGTTGCGGTCGAGGTTGGCGCCGCAGAACCGGCCGTCCGAGAACGTGAACAGGGCCGGGCCGTCCCAGGGCTGCGAGCGGCGAGACGTGCAGGACGAGCGTCAGCGTCACGAGCTCGTCGAGCGACAGAGTAGGCGCACGAGGAGGAAAGGGCGGAAACGAGACGCACCTCCATGACGCAGGACGCCCACTGGTAGAAGGCGCGCTTCTCGGGCTCCATCTCGGTCGAGTTGGCCTCGGGGATCATGAGCATGACGGCCTCGTGCATCTTGAGGACGCCGTTGACGATGAGGAGCTCGAGGACGTTGTCGAACGCGGCCGAGTCGGACCCGCCCGTCTCGATGATCGGGTACAGGAGCTCGAGGTCGTCGCCGAAGCGCTCCGAGCGCATGCTGCCCTCGCGCGCGCGCATCCAGTTCTTGTTGCCGCGCACCGTGTTGATCTCGCCGTTGTGCGCCGCCCACCGCATGGGCTGGGCGCGGTCCCACGAGGGGAACGTGTTGGTCGAGAAGCGCGAGTGGACGAGGCAGAAGTGCGACGCGAACAGGACGTGGTTGAGGTCGTGGTAGTAGGCGTACACCTGGACGGGCGACAGCTGGCCCTTGTAGACGATGTTCTTGGTCGAGAGAGAGCAAATGTAGAACCCGCTCTCGAGCTTGAGCGTGTGCGTCGCGTGCTTGCGCAGGACGTACAGCTGGCGCTCGAACTGGCGCTCGTCGAGGTCACCGCCCTGCGGCTCCTTGGTGTCGGCGCCGTAGTGGCTCTTGAGGACGACGAACGGCTGGAGGATGATGGGCTCGCGCGAGAACGACGCCGGGCCGAGGAGGGTCGAGTCGACCGGGACGTGGCGCCACCCGAGGACGCGCAGGCCGAGCTTGTCGGCGATGCTCGTGAACGTCGCCTTCTGCTGCTTGAGGGCCGGGTCGCGCGTCCAGTTGGGCGTCGTCGGCTTGCGGAAGAAGATGTTGCCGACGGCGTACTCGCCCTCGGCGGGGAGCTTAACGCCGAGGTCGCGCTCGCCCTCGCGCACGAAGAAGCCGTGCGGGATGCCGACCATGACGCCTGCGCCGTCGCCGTCGCGCGAGTCGGCACCGGTGGCGCCGCGGTGGGTCATGTTGCCTGCGAGCGAGCGGTGCGAGCGAGTCAGCGCCGAGCAGGACGAGAGGAGCGCGCCATCGAGAGGAACGCACAGAGGAGGTTCCTGGCATCGCTGACGATCTGCGTGAACAAGATGCTGAGCGTCAGCGATTGTCGAGGGAGCGGGAGCTCGTCGTTGAGCGAGGACGACGAGGACGAAGACGCACCTTGTGCGACGGCTTGCCCTTGATGTGGCAGACGAAGCCGACACTGTGAGACGAGAGGGCAAGGTGCCGGGTCAGCAGGAGGGTCGCACGAGAGCCCGAGAGGAAGGAACGTGCGGACGCACCCGCAAGCATCCTTCTCCTCGTCCGGGTTGTACAGGCCCTGCTTGGCGGGGAGGCCGCCGAGGTTGTCGTCGCGCAGGACGCCCTCGGCGTGCGGGCCGCGGTCGTCGACGGCCTGGTCGTTGGCCGGGTCGAGGGTCGCGCCCGAGCCGGACGAGTGGTCGCGGGCGGAGCTCAGGCGGGCGAGGGCGGCATCCTCGCCGTGGATCGGGACGGGGTGGTGCTGGTGGTTGACAGGGGTGGCGTGGGCGAGGGTCGGGGCCATCACACGGGCGTGGATGGAGCGGGTTGCTGTGCGAGTCGAGGGGCGAGGTGGGGTGGGTGGGTGCGGGCGAAGCGAGGCGAAGCGAGGCGAGGCGAGGCGACGCGGGCGCGGTCGACGAGGGGCGCGCGGTGGTTGGGGCGAGTCGAGGGGTCGCTCTAGGGTGAGCTGGACTCGAGTCTGAGGCGAGGCGAGGGAGAGGGAGGGACCAAGGGGCGAGATAAGGACACGCTCAACCGGGCGAACCAACTCGCCGCCCTTCCTCTCGCTCTCTCTCTCTGTGTCCCGACGCTGTCGTCACACGGGCTAGGCACGCTCAAGCTTGCTTCCCTCGCCCCTGCGCGCACGGCGCTGCTCCCCCGGCCGCTCCCACCCTCGCTCCCCTCCTCGACCGGCGGGGTTGACCAACGGCCGCCAGCGCTTTCTCGCGCCTCGAGACGGCCACCTGACCCAGCTCTGTGCGTCTCGCAAGCAGTCGAGCTGGGTCAGCTGAGCCAGGCGTGCCTCTGTACCTGCTTGCGCACCTTTTCCACCCTCCGTTTCCTCCCGCCGCGGCTGCTCTCGCTCGCGGTCGAGGCTCGACGCTTCACCCGCCTTTGCTTGCCGACCAATCACCTCGCTCCTCACTTGCGATCCTCCGTCCGCAAAGTGCGCCGGACAAGCCGGACGCCGTCCTTCCTTTCCGTCGGTCCGTCGCCGTCTCGGCCGGTCTCCGAACGTGCTCGCTCGCTCCCAGCTCTCCCTCGCTGCCTTCGCGCTCGATCGTCGGCGCACTCTCTACAGCGCGCACCCAGCTCGGCGCGCTCGTCGAGCCAGGAGACGGCCTCTCGTGCAGAGCTGCAACGAGCGGCTCACCCGCCGCCCGCTCGGGTCCGCAGTGAAGCACCTTTGCAAGCGCTCACTCGCTGTGCAGGCTGTCCATTCTTGCAGCTGTCGATGCTCTATCCCCTCGAGGACGGTTCGTCGAAGTCTCGACGAGCGGCGGCGGCGAACATGGCTTTTCTCGAGGAGTAGGCACCGCTCAAGCCTGCTTCGAACACTCGCCGCCAGCTGATGCGCTGCGCTCGCAGCGTCACCTTCACGCTCTTCTCTCGCTGCTGCTCCAGTAGCGCTCTCGTCTCTCCTCGCTGCGACCCAAAGGAGGGAGAGGCTCGTGCGCCGGCTCGCAAGGAAAGTGCTCGAGGCTCGAACGCGCTCTTTTGCAGGGTGCAGGTCGGCGCTGCCGAGGCCAGAGGAGAGGGATATACTGCTCGTGCGAGTCGTGATAGGAAGAACGAGGGGATGCAGGGGTTGCGGAAGGAGGAGGAGCTGGGGGAGGACGGCTCAGGCGGTCCGAGGCTTCTTGCTCGCTGCTTGAGGGGACGCCGTCTTCTCGCGCCTGACCGACGACGCAGGTCGAGCGGGAGCGACAAGCGAGATGAGCAGAGAAGTACAGGCCGAGGGAAGGGCGAGAGCGGGAGCAAGGGGGAGGACGAGTCAGCGTCGTGTTGCGAGCGAGGCGGATAGGGACGCAGCTGATGGATGACAAGGAGGCTCTCGTCGCGCCGAACAACCTCGATACGAGTCACGGATGTCGTTCATGCACAAGGGGGAAGGGATGAAGGAGGGAGGGGAGAAGCGGAAGGAGATCTTGTCTACGAGGCGAGGTCTAAGGGGTGTAACGAGGGGAGGGGGGGAAGGAGGCGCAGCGCTTTACTTGTTGGCGGTCGAGAAGTACTCCCTGGACGCGGTCGGGTCGGGCTTGATCGTCGCGTTGTTCTTGTCCTCGTCCCAGTTGGCCGGGCACACCTCGCCGTGCTCCTCGACGAACTGGAACGCCTTGATGAGGCGGATCGTCTCGTCGACCGAGCGACCGACGGGGAGGTCGTTGATCGTGATCTGGCGGAGGGTGCCCTTGGGGTCGATGAGGAAGAGGCCGCGGAGGGCAACGCCCGCATCCTCGAGGAGGACGCCGTAGTCGCGCGCGATCTTCATGCTCTTGTCGGCGACGAGCTTGAGCTTGAGGTTGGGGCCGAGGCCGCCCTCGTCGCGCTTGGTGTTGGCCCACGCGAGGTGCGAGTACTCCGAGTCGGTCGAGACGGCGAGGACCTCGGCGCCGAGCTTCTCAAAGTCGGCGAGGCGCTCGTTGAAGGCGAGGATCTCGGTCGGGCAGACGAAGGTGACTAGGCATGTCGCGGAGTCGGGTGGGAAAGGGTTGAAGTGTGTGCGGCGAGAGGGAGATGGAGGAAGGAGCGGAGAGAGGGAGAGGGAGGGGGAGGAGAGGTCAGCTCGGTCCTTTCACGACTGTACGGACGATCCGAAAGAAGCGGGCTCACAGTCCATCGGGTAGAAGAAGAGCACGAGCCACTTGCCGAGGAAGTCGGCGTTCTTGACGGTCTGCGAGAGCGGAGGATGTGGATCAGCACAAGCTCCGAGCGACTGGCCGACGCCGAGCAAGCGCAGCAACGCAGGGGCTTGATCTGTGCCCTGCACTGACAGCGAGGACACAGGGATTCGCCGCCGGGATGCGCTTGCCGCGGGCACCGGCTCGCCCGAGATAGAGGAGCGAGGGAGGAGAGAAGACGCACCTCGAAGAAGCCGTCGACGACAGCGGTGGCCTCGAAGGCCGGGGCGGGACGCTGGACGAGGGCAACCATCTTTCTATGGCGGTCGCAGGTGGCAGGGTGCGGTGAGGCGGGCGCGAGAGGGTGGCGAGTGCGATGGAATGAGCGAGGAGGTGGGAGATGGCGGCAACGACGAGGAGACGGAGAGAGGAGTCAGCGCGAGGCTCAGAGCGGAGCCTGACGAGATCTGGGCAGGCACGCACATTGATCTAGCGAGAAGAGCTGGAGATGTGGGAGGAAAGCAGAGGCGAAGGTGTTGCCGCTTCGTCGTGTCGGCCGCTCCTCGCCGCCAGCGAAATTGGTCATCCACGGCCGCCAGATCTCACAGTTTGTCGGCAGCCAGTGCGAGCACCACGAGCCTGCAGCTACACCCGTAGCACAGCCCCAACCTGCTGCACTCCTTGCGCTGAGAGCGGAAGAAAGTCGGAGGCCGCGGACTTTCGCCGACGCGCTCGTCGCCCGCTGCAGCTCTCCCGCTCCCTCCTCTCCACACCTCAGCCATGGCTTCCACCGCCCCAGTCGACACCGTCCCGCCCGAGCTGAGCGAGGTCGAGCAGAAGCAGCTCGACGCCGCCAACGCAGAGCGCGAGCGCCGCGAGCAAGACGGTCAGCTCCTCTCCTTCTTCACCTCGACCTCGAAACAGCTCGCGCTCGAGGAGCCGGGCTACAGGGCGGCCGCGAGATGTCTCCCGCGTGGGCTGAAGCTGTCTGCGGCCCGGGCGGAGCGTGCTGCAAGAGGGAGCGGCCGCAGCTCGAGCGAACGAGGCGGTGCTCCCTCCCACGGCCGCCTCGGCAAGCTGTGCACCGGTGCAGAGCACCGCACCTGCGCATTCCTCGAGCTGACGAGCACATCTTGACGCGTCGTTGAGCCGAACGCTGACGCCTGGTCCTCGTCGCGACGCAGCTCTCCCCTACCGCTGGCGCCAAACGCTCAACGACGTGACCATCTCCGTCCCTGTGCCGCCCGGGACTCGCGGCAAGCAGCTCGACGTTGTCCTACGCAAGGACGCGATCAAGGTTGGCCTCAAGGGCGAGCCGCCCGTCATCGAGGGCTCGTTCCCCAAGGAGATCAAGGTCGACGACTCGACCTGGACCCTCGGTGCGTCCTACCCTTCCCCTACGAGGCTCGAACAGATGACGATCTCGAGAAGACTATGGGCTGACCCTCGCCGGCGGCCCCACCCGCTCCTTCGCTCGCACGCTCGCAGACGACTCGCGCGAGGTGACCGTCTCGCTCGAAAAGGTGGACCAGCAGTCATGGTGGGCGCACGTCGTCACGAGCGCACCCAAGATCGACACGACCAAGATCACGCCCGAGAACTCGAAGCTGAGCGACCTCGACGGCGAGACGCGCGCCATGGTCGAGAAGATGATGGTGCGTTCCTCCTCTCGAGCTCTGTCGGCCCTTGTCCTCGTGCTGTCGTGCTGCGCGAGACGTCCAAGACGCACTCAGATGAGCTGACGTGCACTTGCCCCTCGCAGTACGACAACCAGCAAAAGGTGCGTCACCGAGCGAGCCTCTCCGCCTCTGTCACGGCGCGGCTCATGAACAAGTCGCTCTTTTCGAGGGCTTTGCACAGCTGACACCGATTACGCTCTCTCCTCTTGCCGCAGCAAATGGGCAAGCCGTCGTCGGACGAGCAGCGCAAGGCCGAGGTACGTCTCGCTCTCGCACTCGACGAGCCTGATCCTGCTCGACCGTCGTGCTCTTCCCTGACGTCCCGCCCTTTGCTGACCTCGTCCCCCCTCCCGAACTCATCGTCGTCGTCTCGCAGATGCTTCGCAAGTTCCAGGAGCAGCACCCGGAGATGGACTTCTCGAAGGCCAAGATCGGCTGAGGCAGCAGGGGGGGCGGCAGCTTCGGCGGCGAGGGCGAGGGGCGAGAGCAGGAGCAGCGCAACGAGCAACGCATATAGCAGTACCTCTCCACGAGCGCGCGGGCTTGAGCAGTAGAGAGTTGCGGCGCGCGAGAGCCTGTTCGTCGTCGTCCGCCGAGACGAGGAGAGGCGGGAGCGAGAGGCAGCACGAGCACGGCACGCTAGTTCCAGCACCGAGAGCTAGCTTGGCGCAAAGTATGAGGAGGCTGATGCAGCTGGCTGTACACTAGGCGAGGTGCGACGAGGTTGGACCATGACGAGCCGGCTCGTCTTCGGCAGGAGGAGGACGACGACCGGCTCTCGCTCGACCACATCGCAGTCGCCACTGCTGGCACCCCGCACACTCATAGAGCTTTCTTCTAGACCAGCCTGGAATCGCCCCACCGCAGCCGCCGTTGCCGCGCTCGCCCTCGTCCGACCACCCCCCGGCTTCATCAGCTCGACGACCGAGCCTCGCTCTCTCCTCGACATGGTCCTCGAGCAGGTCTACATCTGCAGGCACGGCTTCCGGTAAGTCTCAGTCCCCTCTCTGTACCCGGCGTCCGGCCAATCCTGTGAGCCTCGCTGACCGTCACTTCCCGCTCGCCCGCAGCCTGTCGTGGGAGACGTCGGTGTGGAAGTCGCCGACAGGCATCCCTCGCGACCCACCATTGTCGTCGCACGGTGTCGACCAGGCCAAGGAGCTCGCGGTGTTCCTCAAGGACGAGCTCGGCGTCTCGAGCAAGGAGGACGCTCGTGAGAAAGGCATCGTCATCCTCAGCAGGTGCGTCTCCTCTCTCTCTTGTGTGCGCGCGCACACTGCGGCACGCCGACCTGACTCTGCACTCGCCTCCTTCGTCGCTGTCGCGCAGTCCTCTTTACCGCTGCGTCCAGACCGCCACCCCGACAGCTCAAGCGCTCGACCTCCCCATCTTCATCGAGCCAGGCCTCGGTGCGTCCCTCTTCTCTCGACGCCCTATGGGCGACGCACGGCTGATGTTGCTCGTCCACAGCCGAGTGGTACCTCCCCGTCCGCCGCGGCCTTCACCCCGCCCTCGCCTCGGCCTCGTTCCTCAAGCAGTACTTCCCCCTCGTCGACGACTCGCAGCCTTCAGCGTCTTCGTCAACGAGCGCCCCTCTCGACCCCTGGTCGCCGCTCCTCACCCCTCCCCGGACCGGCGAGTCGATCCGTGCCGTGCACGCGCGGTGCGACACCTTGTCGCGCTCGCTCGTCGAGGCGCTCGAGGCCCGAGGCGCCAAGAAGGTCGTCGTCTTCTCGCACGCGGCGACCGTCATCGCGCTGTCGCGCGCGTTTGCGCAGGACCTCCCGCGCGAGCTGCTCGAGGGCGCCAAGGAGGGCGAGGTCGAGCCGCTCGGCGAGTGGAACGACGGCGAGCGCCTGAGCGTCGGCGCGGCGACGTGCAGCGTGAGCAAGTTCTCGAGGGCCGAGGGTCGGACGGGCGAGGACAAGCTGTGGACGAGGGAGTGGGACGGGCGGGCCGACTTTATGGAGCGGGGCGAGGAGCGCCGGTGGGACTTTACGTTCGTCGAGGTGCGTCCAGTCTTGCTCTCTCGCTCCTCTCTCTTTCGCTCTTCGAGCCGGAGACGCTGTGCTGACGACGGATGCGTTGCTCGCACTGCAGGAGATCGAGGAGGACGGCCTGCTCGACGGCAAGGAGGTGTCGGCGACGGCGTCGGACAACTACAAGGAGCTGCCGACGGCTGCGCCCAAGGAGACGGTCGCCAACGAGGCGAGGGAGGGCAAGCTGTGAAGGTTGGACGGCGCTGGCGATTGCGGAGGTGGTTGCGCGGAGAGGCGGATGAAATTGGCGGGGTAGCCAAGGGGCGGTCGTCGAGGAGGTGACGAGGATGAGTAGCGGTGGCGAGCAATAGAGCCGTGTTATCGAGTCCTGCCCGAGGCTGTGCGAGAGAGAGCCGGTGCTCGGAAAAGGCGAGACGCTCACTCCCCCTCGGCGCGAGCGGCGAGCGGGCGGGCGGCGAGGGACGACGACGACGCAGCCCTCCGTCTCGACCCTGCCTCGTCGCAGGAGCTGTGGTACTCGCACGCACAGCAGCTCACCGGCAGCCCACCGACCGCGCCCGCCCCTGCCGAGCACGAGCCCGCCCACGCACGGCCGCCTCGCTTTCACGCCCCAGCATCCCGCCCGTCCAGCCTCGTCCACCCCGCCACCAGGACAGCACAGCTTTCAGGCGCACAGCAGCAAGGTGAGCACGCTCTGCATATGTCCCCTCTTCTCCTCAGCAGGACGCGGATAGGGAGGGGCGGATCGCGGTGGAGGTCACTTGACGACGACGACGCCGTCCTCGTCGCGCACCCACTGTGCAGTGCAGCGAGGGCGGTCACGGTGCCGGGGTGCCAGTGCAGGGCTGGGCGAAGCCCTCAAACAGCTCCCCCAGACGAGCGCAGCATGCTGACCCCCTCCTCCTCCTCCTCCTCCTCCTCGTCTCAGCTCCGGGCCCACCCTCTCCCGCCATGTCGGCACCTGCGACCTCCTTCGCCCCGCTGACATCTTCAGCACCCGTCGCCGCACCGCCTGAGCGACCCGCGTACGGCCCGCAGTCGCGACAGCACTCGCGCTCGTCGTCGCAGCTCGCGACCCTCGCCTCGCTCGCCCTATCGCCTCGCACGCCCGCCGCCGCCCTCCCGGGCAGCCCACGCGCAGGCTCGCTGCGGCCCTTGGCGCGCCTCGCGCCGATCGACCCGGCAAGCACGGCGGCCGGCGCCGCGCGCGGCACGGCGAGCCCGCGCGGGTCTCGCCGTCCGAGCCTGAGCAGCAGCAGCGGCAGCAGCGACGACGAGGCGAGCAGGCCGCACTGCCGCAGCGACCGCTCGTCGGAGCGAGAGCGCACCGGCTCGGGCTCGACCGCGCCGAGCACGAGCAGCGCCGACTCGTCCTTCACCCCGGCCGTCGACGGCAAGCAGGCGCGCAAGGACCGCCGCTCGACCTTTCCCACTGCACTCCCGACCTTGGCGTCAGCCTCGGCGTCGCCTTCGCCCACCTCGTCGCCTCGAGACATGCCGGCGAGCAACCGCTCGTCCGGCCGGTCCTCGCCCTCGTCCCTCCCGCCGACCGACCCGGCCTCCCCAGCACACTCGTCCTTCCCCTCGACGTCGACCTCGCTCGCTCAGTTCATCCAGCACAAGCGGCGCCAGGCCTCGGCGCCGTACTACGCGAGCGCGCGCAGCCAGAGCCTGTTCTCGCCCGGCGCGGGCTTCTCGCTCGGACCCAGCTCGATCGAGGCCGGTACGGCGGCGGCGGCGGCGGCGGCGACCGAGGACGGCGGCCAGGTCGACGTCGGTGTCGCAGACCGAGCCCCGAGCCGACCTCGGTCGCGCGCAGCGTCTCGTCGCGCGACGGCCATGGGCATCTCGCTCCAGACGACCGGGCTCGCCGCACCCGAGGTCGACGGCGGGCTCGTCGTGACGCCGACGACCGAGGAGTGGCGCGTCCTCGGCAGCGAGCTGAGCGACCTCGCGAGCTTGCGGGCAAAGCAGGCGCAGCAGGAGGAGGCGGTCGCACTCGAGCGGCGCGCCGAGAAGGAGGCGGCCCAGCAGGAGCGCGAGGGCCGCAAAGCGCCCAAGTGGAAGCGCTGGCCGTCGCTCACGGACGACGACGACGAGGACGACGACGAGGACGACAACCACGGCCACTTTGCCCTGTCGCTCTCGCTCTCGTCGCTCGGCAACGACAAGCACCAGCTCCCGCACACGCCGCCTCTCCCTCCTCCCGCCGCCGCCGCCGACGAGCCGCAGCCCTCCCCTTCCTCCTCGCCGCCGCTCCGCCCCAAGCCCGTCGCCGCCTACAAGTCGTCGTTCTCCTACACCTCGACGGGCAGCGGCGTGACCGGCGGCTTCACCTCGCACTCGAACACGTCGTCCCTGTCGCGCAACGTCCTCCCGTCGTCGTCGCAGGCGGCGCCGACATCGTCCTCCGGGTCGTCGATGCTGTCGGCCCCGCCCATGGTCGCCTCGGGCAGCGAGCCCCTCCCCGGCGGCTTGTCGTCCTCGTCCTCGCGCACGACCTCGACCTCGACCTCGCCCTCGACCGTCTCGACCGCGTTCCAGCCGTCGCACCGTGCCGGCCAAAAGTCGGAGCCGTCCATCTCGCTCTCGTCGGCGCAGGCGCTCGCGCACACGAGCCGGCCGGCTCTGAGCCGAGGCAGCCTCAGCACGGCGACGGGCGTCCTCAGCTCGCCCCCGATCCCGCACAGCGGCGGCTCGGGCACCGAATCGGGCGGGACCGAGGTGCCGCAAGGCACAGGCGCAGGGCTTGTCGGCGTCGGCGAGGCGCTCGAGGCGGGTCACGCACCCGGGCACGACGGCGACCCGGCGAGCGCGACCAAGCACGGCATGCCCCACATCCCGCTCCCGCCGCAGGTGCTGCGCGCCCTCGGCGAGGACTCGCGCGCGCCGACTGGCCTCGGCGTCGACGGCTTCATGACGCCGCCGTCGGTCGCCGCGACGCCGTTCGACGGCGACCCCTTTGCGTCGAGCGCTCCTGCCGATGCGAGCCTCCCGCCGACGCCGGGCGTCGTCGAGGCCGCGCCGAGTGCGGTCGAGCCCGCCGCGGCAGGCGCGAGCCCTTCGCCGCCGCAGCAGGACAACGGCGCCGTCTCGCTCGACTGGTCCCAGACGTCGGGCCCGGTCGACCCGCGCACGTACTCGGCCGTGACGGGCTTGCGCGACATCGAGGCGTTCGCGTGCGAGGACGGCGAGGCGGGCAAGGGCGCGTACGGCAGCGTGCGGCGGGCGCGCGAGAAGGGTCCGGACGGCAAGCCCATCGGGGTGCGTCTCCTCCTCTCTCTCTTCCCTCTCCCCTCTCTCCTCAAGGCCGTGCTGACTTTGAGCGACCGTGCGCGCAGCCCGAGCTCGTCGTCAAGTACGTCATCAAGCAGCGCATCCTCGCCGACTGCTGGAAGAAGCACAAGATCCTCGGGCCGATCCCGATCGAGGTGCACGTCCTCGACCACCTGCGGCGCGTGCCGTACGAGCCTCGGCCCCGGCTCAACTACTTGTCGCGGCGCAGCGGCGGCGCAGGCGGCGCGCGCAAGGGCCTGCCCGGGACGCACGTCCGGCGCGACTCGGCGCCGCAGCTCGACCTGTGGCACGGCGGCAAGGACGGCGCGCCGGTTCAGACGGGCCACCCAAACGTGTGCCCGCTCCTCGACTTCTGGGAGGACGCCCACTACTACTACCTCGTGCGTCGCCCTCGCTCGCTCCTCCTCCTCCCGCCGCAGCTTCTTCTTCTTCGCGAGCTCGAGCATTGACGCTCCTCCTGCGCCCTCCTGCCTCACAGGTCATGCCGTCTGCGACCGCCGAACCGACGCACGGTGCGCATCCTCGTCACGGGCAGGACTTGTTCGACTTTGTCGACGCGCACCCGGACGGCCTTGCGCCGGCGCCGCTGCAGCGCATCCTCGCCCAGATCGCCGACGCCGCGTGCTTCCTCCACGAGCACTCGATCGTGCACCGCGACATCAAGGACGAGAACGTCGTGCTCGACCCCGAGGGCAACGTGCGCCTGATCGACTTTGGCAGCGCCGCCTACGTCAAGGAGGGGCGCAAGTTCGACACGTTCTCCGGCACGCTCGAGTGCGTCCCTCTCTCTTCCTCTGCTCGGCTTCGAGCTTTCCTTCGTCTCGCGACCCTCTCGCTGACGCTGTCGCTCTCTCGCTCGCCCGCAGCTTTGCCGCACCCGAGGTGCTCAAGGGCGCGAGGTACAGCGGCAAGGAGCAGGACATCTGGGCGCTCGGCGTCCTCGGCTACGTCCTCATCTGCGGCGAATGCCCGTTCTGGTCGCCCGACGAGGCGATGCAGGGCCTCGGGCCCGACACGCGCGCGCTCGCCGCCCTGCGCGCCAAGGAGCGCCTCGACGACAACGTCGGTCCCGGCAGCGACGAGGCGGCGCCGCGCATGAGCGACGCCGTCGACCTCGTGAGGCGGTGCCTCGAGATTGACGCAGCCGAGCGGCCGAGCGCCGACGCCGTGTGCGACCATGCGTTCTTCGTCGGCCGCGAGGACGGCTGGAGCGGGTCGAGGGGGTGGGAGCGGCGCGCCGAGGAAGGGTTGTAGCAGCTTACGAGGCCGGACACATATCGCCAAGGCGTTGTTGACCCAGCGTGTGCGAGCTGCAGGAGAGCGTCAAGGAGAGACGGCCTCGAGCGAGTCGGCGAGCATGAGAACGGACCTCTCTCGGCGGCTTCGAGCGGGAAGGAGAGGAGGACAAGGATGCGCAAGCGATGATGCAACAACATGAGAGACGGTCTACGACTAAGCGAGGCAAGCGAGAGAGAGGCAGAGAGAGAGGAAGGAGCTCGAGAGAGGAAAGTCGTCGAGCTCTGCGCACGGACCGCCGACCCTACGCGCCGCCCTGCCGACGGTCGTGCTGCCACCTGCCCGCATGGGGCCCCTGCCCCTGCCCCTGCCCCTGCCCCTGCCCCTGCCCGTGCTGCGGCGCGCGCCCGTTGCGCGGCGCACGGCCCGCCCTCGGACCCGGTGCACGACCTCCCGCCGCCGGCGCGCTCGCCGACACCGCCGTTCCCGCACCTGCTCCCGCCGCCCTGCCGCCCTCGGTCCAACCGGGAGGGACGACCTCGTCCGGGTCGTTGCCGATCGGGACGTCCATGAGGCGGCGAAAGACGTCGAGCGTCGCCCACGCGTCGTTGCCGCTGTTGTGGAACGCGACGGCGCCCGCGCGCGGTGCGTCGGCGGGGAGCTCGACGCCGAGGGTGCGCACGGCGTCCTCGAGGCGGACCTGGCGCTTGCGGCGGCTGCAGCCCGAGTAGAGGCGCTGCGTGTCGAGGAGGAAGCCGGAGCCGGCGACGTCGGTGTAGGCCTCGGCGTCGGTCGCCGGGTCGGGGAGGAGCGGCGTGCGCTCGAACGCGTTCATGTCGAGGCCGAGCGAGGTGAGGGAGCGCACGTCGCCGCGCGAGTCGTGCAGGAGGAGGAAGACGGGGCCCGGGCGGGGCGAGGCGTCGTCGGAGGAGGAATGGAGGCGCAGGCGGGCCGAGACGCGCGCGGCGAGGGCGGTGCGAGGGAGGGTTTCCGAGGCGCCGAGCTGAAAGTCGTCGCGCGCGTCGGGGCAGTAGCGGCCGTTGCGGCGGTGGGCGTTCTCGGCGAGGACGAGGTGCTCGTACGCCGTCGAGGAGGACGACGCGCCGCCGGGCGAGAGGGTGAGGGAAGCGATGCCGACCTCGGTGACGAGGTCGTGGTCCTGCTCCCACGTCTCGACGTCGACGGCGACGAACGAGGGCGGCGACGAGGTGGTCGGGGCCGAGGACGAAGCCGCGGCGGCCGAGACGAGGTGGTGGTAGACGAGCTGGGCGCGCTTGAGCTCGCGCCAGTGGTGGCGGGTGTGGTGCCAGTCGTCCTGGTCTTTGAGGTGGCCAAAGTGGCGCTCGAGGTCGGCCTGGGACGCAAACGTGCGCGCGACGACGGGCCCGTGCCCCGAGCGCTCGAGGGTGGCGCGCGCGTGGTAGGCCGAGTCGCGCCAGCTCGACTGGGCGCGCGAGGGCCCCATCGAGTCGGCGAGGAGGGCGATGAGGCGGCGGCACTGGTGGTCGTCGAGCCAGAGCTCGGTGACCGAGCCGGGGAGGGTCGCCTCGTAGAGGGTCAAGGGGAAGCCGCCGAGGGAGGCGGCGAGGGTCGACATTGTGGCGTGCGAGCGGAAGAAGTCGCGGGCGAGGCCGTCGCGCTTGAGGAGGGGCGTGTTCTGCCAGCTGAAGACGACTGCGAGCGGTCGAGGGGCGAGTCGGCGAGGTGGGGAGAGGAGGAGGAGGGGGAGGAGAGGGTCAGGCCTCGGTCTGCGACGGGAGGAGTGTGGAGAAGGCGGACGCACCATACTTGAGCTGGGCAAAGCGCGTCGGGTGGGCCATGGCGCTGGACTGGGCGAAGACGAGGGCCGGTCGAGCGAGAGGTTGAGCGAGACGAGGAGGGTCGGCGAGTCGACGAGCGGGCTGGGTGTGTGCGCCGGCCGGAATGGTGCTTGCTGAGGCTCGAGAGGCTGTCGAGGGCCTGGCTCGGAGCCCAAGGGTGTCGGTGGGCGAGAGGGGAGAGGGGCCGAGCCGGGCGGGCGACGACGACGACGACGATGGAGGAGGGGGGCCAGCTCGCGCTCTCGGGGCCACTTGGTGTGCTGCTTAGTGGACAAGGGTGCCTGGGTAGGCGCTCGCAGCTGGACAGGCTTGTCGGTGCAGCACTTGGCTGAGCGAGTCGGCCGTGCGAGTTGGCTCCTGTGGCCTCTCTCCGCCTCGAGCCAAGTCGGGCGCCGGCTCTGGTCCCCTCTCTTCGCGTCGTCGTCCCGCTTCGTCCGCCAACGTGAGCTCCTGCGCTACCCACACCGTCTGCTCCCCTTCCTCGCCACACCACGCCCCGCCCGCGCAGCCACTCGCCGCCCGACCGCGAGCCGCCGTCGCCGCCGCCTCGAGACGAGAACTCGTTCCCCGGCCCTCGCCTCGCCTCGACGGTCCCCTGGGCCTCTCAGCGGTGCATGCGGTTGGCTGGGAGGGCACTGGACGGAATGCGCACGGTCGCGCACCGAGGCCCGGGCTGGCTGGAGCGCGGTCGGGTTGCGGCCGCGTGAGCACGCCCCTTTCGACTCGGACTCGCCCGCTGACCCTCGCCTCGTCCCCCTCCTCGCTCGCCTGCCCGCACAGTTCCACTCCGCTCGTCAAGATGGGTGTGCGTCCACCCTCTCGCCTCGCCCGCACCGCCGTCCCCCGCGCTCTCGAGCTGACCCTCGCCCCTCCTCCCCTCCTCCCCTCCCCTCTCGACCCGCTGCTCTTCCCCATCCACAGTTCGGCAAGAACAAGTGAGCCCGCTCCCTCCCTGCTCCCTCGAGCTACGGCAGCCAGTGCCGCAGCCGAGCATCGACCCGCGACGAGGCGCTGACCCTCTTCCCCCCCTCCTCGCAGCGTCCTCCACCGCAACCACTTCCGCAAGGACTGGCAGTCGCGCGTCAAGACGTGGTTCGACCAGCCGGGCAAGAAGCACTCGCGCCGCGTCGCTCGCCAGGCCAAGGCTGCCAAGGCCGGTCTCCGGTGCGTCCCCCCTCGTCCCTCCCCGCCCGTCCCTACTCTCTCGAGGACTCGCGCTGACCTCGCTCCTCCCTCCTCCTCTCGCTCCTCGCCCCTCCTGCTCGCCCTTCGTCCCCGCATCACCTACCGTACTTCGACCTGTCGCACCCGCTTGCGCTCCACCCTCCTCCGACTCGACCTCGCCGTCCACCCGCTCCCAGCCCGGTTGAGCTCCTCCGCCCGGCTGTCCGTGCCCCGACGGTCCGCTACAACCGCAAGCTCCGTGCGGGCCGCGGCTTCACCAAGGCCGAGCTCAAGCAGGCCGGCGTCCGCGCCAAGGAGGCCCTCTCGATCGGCATCCCCGTCGACCACCGCCGCCGCAACAAGTCCGAGGAGTCGCTCAAGCTCAACGTCGAGCGCCTCGAGGCCTACAAGGCCCGCCTCGTCGTCTTCCCCAAGAAGGCCGGCAAGGTCAAGGCCGGCGACGCTGCCGACGCGTCCAAGGACACGGAGCGCGTCAAGAACGTCGCCGCCGCGTTCCCCATCCCCAAGGGCTCGGCCGTCCTCGAGGAGCCGCGCGCCGTCACGGCCGAGGAGAAGGACTTTGGTGCCTTCCGCGCCCTCCGCGTCGCGCGCTCCAACGCCCGCCTCGTCGGCGTCCGCGCCGAGCGCAAGCGCAAGGCCGAGGAGGAGGAGGCCGCCAAGAAGAGTGCGCCCCCCGTCCCGCTTTCTCCGTCTGCCCCTCGACGAGCTCGTGCTGACCTCGTTCCTCCTCGCCCGCAGAGTAAACACCCTCACCCCTTTGCCTCTTCTTCGACCGACCGCCCCACCTTTTTGTGCTTGTTCCCGCCCCGCCCGACCAACCTCTCGCACCACCCTCCCCCACCCCCCATGCCCTCCCTGCAACGGCGTTGTTGTGCTGGCGAACGTCTACACCTCGGCGTCGAGCGAGAGAGAGCGAGCAAGAGAGCGAGCAAGAGAGCCTCGGCTGCGACTGCACGGACCTGCGCTTCGTCAGGATGCATGGCGAGAGCGAGCGCGTCTGCGAGGTCTTCACGCGCTCTCAGGCTAGCTCATGGAAGACATGCTGCTCATTGCTCGCCTGCGTCGTCTCCCCACACTCGCCCGTCGACCTCGCTCTCCCTCGTCCGTCTCGCTCTCGCCCGCTCGCTCCGCGCAAGATGGCTCAGGACGAGGTGCACCGCATCGAGAGCTCTCAAGGCGACGTCGGCGTCCTGTCGTACGCGCCGCTCGACCCGGCCGCCATCGAGGAGTCGCTCCGCAACGAGAGCGATGGCGCCGTCGTCTCGTTCGTGCGTCCTCTGGTCGCCTCTGAGCAGCCTGTGTGCTGGATCGACCTGACCAGGTACTCTCCCGCAGGTCGGCTACACGCGCGACAACTTCCAAGGTGCGTTCGCCGTTCCTCCCCTCCCCCTCCTCCTCCTCCTCCTCCTCCCCGCGCTGGCTGACCTCCTCTCAACCTCGCTCTCGCTCGCAGGGCGCCAGGTGACGCACCTCACCTACGAGGCCTACGTCCCGCTCGCCCTCAAGACGCTCGCCGCCCTGTTCGCCGAGGCGCGCGCCCTTCCCCCGCCCGAGCCCTTCTCGCACGCCGCGCCGCACGCCTGCTGCGCCCGCTCCGGCCCGCACTCGCACCCCGCCGCCGACCACCCCGACGCCGACGCTGCTCCTCCGCGCATCGAGCTCGGCCGCATGCACGTCGCGCACCTCGTCGGCGCCTCGCCGCCGCGCACGCCCAGCATCGTCGTCGCCGTCTCGAGCCCGCACCGCCGCGAGGCCTTCTTCGTCGCCGAGTGGATGCTCGAGCGCGTCAAGGAGCGCGTCCAGGTGTGGAAGCGCGAGTGGTACGCCGGCGACGAGGCGCTCGAGGGCGAGGGTGCGCACGAGGGCGCACGAGGAGAGCCAGGTTTCGTCGGGCGCGACGGCGAGGGCCCGCAGGGCAGGGGCGGCAGGGCGCACGCCAAATGGAAGGAGAACTTCCCGCATGCCGTGATGGCGAAAGCGGGGAGCGGGCGCGAGCAGGAGAGCGAGGGTGCTGGGCGTGCGGCTGTGGACGGTGCGGCGGCGAGCGAATGAGGGACGCCGTGCAGGGACCGACGGCCGACAGGCTCTCGGCACGCAGCAGGGACTCACAAGTGCGTCACCCCTCCCACAGATCTGCGCTTCCTCGATGCGCGCGCCGGGCCGATTCGTCGAGCCGCCTCGCTCCTGCAGCGCGACCTGCTGACTATCGCCATTCCTCGCAGTTCAGCACGTCCAGCACGACCTCCTTCACCTTGAGACGACCCCTCAAAGCTATCCGTCGACATCCGCCGCTCGTCGCCGACCCTCTAGTCTACCCCAGCTCGTCGCCCCTCGCCTCCTCGCCCGATCGACGCGTTCGCGCCACTGCAGGCGCTCGGCTCGCCCCGGCAATCACCAAGAACGGCGTACTCGTTACCTGCGGCGTCCTCGTCGTGCACGCTAGGCGACGCTCAAAGTCCGGCGGCCGAGGCGGGCTTGCCGCGGCGAGATCGAGCAGCGCAGAGGCGAGCGAACGAGGCCCAGCGCCGTAGACGTTGCTGCTCGAGACATTGTATTCGCAGTCACAGCCTGTACGTGCTCGCGCGGCTGCCGAGAGCGAGAGCGAGTCTCGAAAGGGCAAAACGCTCGAGCCGCTCTTCTCGCTCGAACTGCGGTTCTTCCTCAAGCTGCTCTCGCTCGACAGGTCGCAGCGAACTCGCAGCTGGCTCTTTGCGAAAGACAATCGCTCTCTATCGCATTGGGCAGCACCTGTCTGCGTTACACTACAGCTCGCCGCACTACTCGTCCTCGCCTCGCTCGCACCCCTCTCGCTCGCCCTCACGCCGAGCTGTCGTTGAGCGCGACGCACGTACACGCCTTGTGGTGCGCCGAGTACTGTGAGCAGTTCATGTCGTCAGCCAATCGCTTTGTGACAAAGAAGGAGAGCCGAAGGAGCAAAAGAAAGCGACGCACCTGGCGCACGGTCGTCCCGCTCGAGAGCTCCCACAGCCTCGCCGTATGGTCGCTCGACGCTGCGGGCGCAGAGGAGTATGTCAGCGACCTTGTTCGAGCACGCACAAGAGCGCAGGCAGGCGAGAGGGCGAGAGAGAAGGGGACGCACCGCTGACGAGGTACGCCGAGTCGGCGCTGTACGCCATGTCCCACACCCACCGCTGATGTCCCTGCAGCACCTTGTCGAGCTGAAACCCAGTCCCGTCGGCGATCCCTCCTCCACTCGCAGCCCCTGGTGCGCCGGACGCGCCGACCCCTGCGGCTGACGGCGGCAAGCCCGTCGGCGTCCAGATCTTGATCGTCGTGTCGGCCGAGCACGTCGCGAGCTGCCTGTGTGCGACAAGAAGGGTCAGCAAGTACTTTCAAGGGGGAGGAGAAAGCTCGAGAGAAGGAGGTGACGCACTTGGTATCGGGCGAGACGAGGACCCGGATCAAGTACCGCGAGTGCGCCTGGAAGCGCGTCTTGGGCTGCAGGTCGGTGAAGGCGAGGCCGGGCTGGATCGTCCACACGTACACGACGCCCTGCTGGTGCAAAAGAGAGTGCGTGAGCGAAGGAGAGGGGGAAAGGGAGGAAGCTCGAGGAAGGGAGGACGGACCTTGTGGTTGCCGCCGACGAGGGCCGAGCCGTCCGACGCGATCGAGACAGAGCGCATCGGCACGTCTTCTTCAGGCAACTGCGAGCGTGCGGCACAAGCATCAGCGTCAAGCTCGGGCGAGAGCACCCCTCGCAGGGCCGTCCTGAACGAGGGCGTTTCTGCGACGAGTCACGCCCAGACTTCGACGAGGCGAATGCGAGAGAGCGTCGACGCACTAGCTCGTGACTGCAGCGGTCGCCGCCGAGGTCCCACACCTTGATGGCGCCGTTCTGGTCGCACGAGATGAGCTCGCCCTGGTTCGAGTGGAGCGCGAGGTCGTTGACGGGCGCGTGGTGCGCGTAGTTGCGCTGCGGCGTCGCGGTCCTGCGAGCAGCATGGAGCATGAGCGTCGTGCACGGGGCGAGGAGAACAGGGCGAGGATGTTGATCAAGGACGAGAGCGCGAGGGCGAGCGCGCGGAGGAGGGGAGGAGAGTCGAGGTGCGGGCAGGAGGAGCGGCGAGCGAGACGCACCGAACGTCCCAGATCTTGACCGTGCCGTCCTCGCTCCCGCTGACGAGCCACTTGGCCTCGGCGTGCCACGCCAAGCTCGTCACGTTGGCCGTGTGCCCGGTCAGGGTCACGAGCTGCGCGCAGGAAGGCAGAGAGGCGGCGGTCAGCTCCTCAACTCGACTGCATAGCGATGCCGAGCCCGTGCGGTGACGAGCTGTGTGCCTGCGGGCGCGAGGAGAGCGGGAAAGGGGGCCGCACCGGAGCGATGTTGCCGCTGCTCGCGGCCGCGCTCGCGGCGATGTCGTACAGCTTGACGGTGCCGACGCCTGCGACGGCGAGGAAGCGCTTGTCGGGCGAGATGGCGAGGCGGTTCGGTTGCTGCACGGGTGCGTGCGAGGCGTCAGCTGCGTTCCCGTTCGAGGATGCCGACCTCGCCTCCCTCTTGCTGAAAGAGCGAAGCGGGACGACCAGGAGAGAGCGAGCCGACGCACATGATCTTGAGTCTGGATCGTGCGGCTGCAGATGCCCGACCACGCCTCCCAGTACCTGCGCGGCGAGGAGGAAGAGGAGGAGGGGAGGCAGGTCAGCTCGAGACGCCTGCCGGTCGACGAACGGATGGGTGCGCTCGCGCGAGGGATGGAAGATGTCAGAGGATCGATGCGACTCACCGCACAGTGCCATCGTAGCTGCCCGTGACGAGGATGACCGAGAGAGCGTCTGCGGCGGCCGATTGTGGGGCGGGCTGAGTGGTCTGAGGCGGGAGGTGGGCCGTGTGCGGCAGCGGCGCTCGTGGCGGCATGGCTTGAAGAAGTAGAGGGGAGGAAGTCGGCCGTCGGGTGCGCGGCTGCGAGCGAAAGGGCCAAGATGAGCGAAGTAGCAGGCGGACGAGGAGGAGGGCGAGCACGCACTGTTCGGGCGAGTCGGTAAGAAGCCGTGCAAGCGCGCTAGATAGTGCTGGTTGCTGTGTTGCAGACGTTGAGCAGTCCTTGAGGGCGCAGCCGGCGTGAGGTGGTCGGGGAGATGAGGGTCGAGTGGGGAGGAGGAGGGAAGAGGTGTCGGCCGCTCGGGAGGCGCAGAGAGCTGGGCTCGATGCTTGGTGAGGGTCTCTGGTGGGCTGGCGTGCCCGTAGCGGCTGATTGGAGCGAGTGTCGAGGACGACAGCTGCCGGCTCGTCAGGTCGTCGTCGTCCGGGGCGAGACGCTCCTCCCCTCGCTGTTCAGCTGGCCAAGCAGAAGCTGCTCGCCAAGCTATATCGCCCCGCAGGCAGCCCACTCCCGCCGGTCCACTCGCTCGCAGGCCATCTCCACCTCGCTTCATCCTCTCGACCAACCTCGCCGCCGAGTTCCGCGACCACGGCTCAGGAGGCCGAGCAGCGCCCCTTCTGTACTCGAGGATGGGCTGGCACGACTGGGGACTGCGAGGCGCCGCTTCAAATCTCCTCAGCGTACGTCCACCCTCCTGCCGCCCTCCCCTCCTCTCGAGCCTCAACGCAGCCACAGCCGGTCAGGGGTAACAGCTGACGCCGTTCTCCCCGGCCCTCGCAGATACTCGAGCACGACCTGTTCCAGGTCAGCGTCCGCCCGTGCAGCTCTGGTCCCCGCCTCGCGGGACCGGCCTCGCCGCCCGCCTTTCTCCCGCCCGATTGCCTCCTCGCTCCGTCCAGGCTCTCTCTTCAAACAGCACACGACGACGTCGGAATCGCTTGCGCCTGCTCCCGGCTCGGCAACCGCCAGGCTCGCCGCACCGCCTCAATCTCGCGTCGACCTTGCCGACTCGAGCTCGCCAAGTCGCACCAGCGTAAATTTCCACTCGAGCGCGGCGCAGCTCGGCTCGCCGATGCGTCGCACTCGCTTGTATCTTCCTTCTCACGAGCTCGAGCAGGCTGAGCCTTGCGGGCGCGGCGATGACGCGCTGAGCCGAGCCCCCGAGGAGCTGAACTTGGCCGAATGGCTCTTTCTCAGCCGAGTATTGGCTCGTGCGCCCCCCCCTGCGCCCGAGCTGCGCTTCGTTCCTCGCGTAGTACTCTCCCTGTGTCTTGCTTGCACCTGCAACTCGATTTTCCCTTCGTCGTCGCGTTCCGAGAGCGTCGTCGAGAGGTCGGTCCTGGTCGCTCGTTCGGAAGCTTTGCGGCGACAGGTTGGGCGGCCGAGCAGCCGGAGCGAGCGTCCAGAAGCGCGCGACTGAGACGTTGAGAAGGTCTTGAGCCGTGCGGACAGGGGCGAAAACGCCGCGAGGCTCGAGCGCGAGCTGGGCCATCGGGGTGAGTGACACTCCCCTCTAGTTCGGCTTGACGCTTTCTCTGCTTCTGAAGAGGCTCGACGTCGCCAGTAGAGTGTGCTCGAGCGTTCGACTTAGCATCTTAGGGTTAGGGTTAGGGTTAGGGTTAGGGTTAGGGTTAGGGTTAGGGTTAGGGTTAGGGTT